>Ga0233432_10000503_pt1 | contig 37465 bp, 30 predicted proteins | sample SI_122_August201_6_FD_179870 | JGI IMG/M metagenome (GOLD analysis project Ga0233432, IMG submission 179870) | Seawater microbial communities from Saanich Inlet, British Columbia, Canada - SI_122_August2016_10_MG | ecosystem: Environmental > Aquatic > Marine > Inlet | place: Canada: British... | reverse complement strand
CGCTATTAGCGATGAGATACTTGATCAAGCACTAGAAGCAATCGAAAAATCAGCTAATACCGGAAAAATTGGCGATGGCAAAATATTTGTGTTCGATCTCGAACAAGCCATTCGTATTCGCACCGGAGAAACCGGCGCAGAAGCCATTTAAGACGACGAAAGGAAATCTAAGATGATTAAAAAGCTACTGTTTTGGGCATCAGCTTTTGGACTTACAACCGCAGCAAGCCCTAGTTTTGCAGAAGATGTACTCAGCGCTGGCGATACAAGCTGGATGATCGTAGCAACCGTTCTAGTAATTATGATGTCCATACCAGGCTTGGCATTATTTTACGGGGGACTCGTACGAACGAAAAATATGCTTTCAGTATTAATGCAAGTCTTCGCCATCGTAGCGCTCATGTCAATATTATGGGCTGTTGCAGGCTACAGCTTAGCGTTTACTGAGGGTCCTTTTAACAGCATTATCGGAGGGTTTGATAAAGCATTTTTAGCTGGTATCACGCCAGACACGCTCACCGGAACGATCCCGGAGTACGTCTTTGTGACATTTCAATTAACATTTGCTTGCATCACTCCTGCGCTGATCATTGGCGCTTTTGCAGAACGAATTAAGTTCTCGGCGGTGTTGTGGTTTTCAGCACTTTGGCTCTTTGTAAGTTACATACCAATATGTCATATGGTTTGGGGCGGCGGATATTTGGGCTCGAAAGGTGCCCTTGACTTTGCAGGCGGCACTGTTGTCCACATCAATGCTGCTATCGCGGGGCTTGTCATTTGCCTAGTGTTAGGGAAAAGGCTTGGGTACGGCAAAGAGGCTATGCCTCCTCACAATCTTCCGTTCACAATGATTGGAGCGGCGCTTCTATGGGTAGGGTGGTTCGGGTTCAACGTTGGTAGTGAATTAGCAGCGGATGGAACAGCCGGATTAGTACTTCTTACTACTCAATTGTGTACGGCTGCGTCAGTGCTCGGCTGGTTATTCATAGAATGGATCTCTCGCGGTAAACCGACGATGTTGGGTGGAGCTTCGGGAGCGGTGGCTGGACTAGTCGCGATAACACCGGCCTGTGCTTTTGTTGGGCCAATGGGCGCCATCGCCCTGGGTCTCATCACAGGCATAGTTTGTTTCTTTGCCTGCACCAAAATCAAATCCACATTCGGTTACGACGACTCACTTGATGTCTTTGGTGTTCATGGGGTTGGAGGAATCATCGGCGCCATCGGAGCCGGTATTTTGTGCGCTCCAGAACTCGGCGGTGTCGGATACGCAGAAGGCTTCACGATGGGATCACAAGTCGCGATTCAGATAGAAGGTGTCGTGATTACCATTTTATGGAGCGGTATCGCTAGCCTAATTCTCATCAAAGTCGTTGATGCCATAGTTGGAATTCGTCCAACTGAGGATGAGGAACGCGAAGGTCTAGATGCAACCTCGCACGGGGAAGCTGCATACCACAACTAAGTTAACACTAGCTTTAATCTCCCCTTTTGGGCGCCCTCGTGGCGCCCTTTTTTATTGCGCCTAGACATTATTTCACCTAACCGGTCTGTTAGAATCAGATTGTGATTCGATCGTAAGGTGTCCTTTTAATAATTATCTTCAATGAAGTTATAAGGCTAATAGTGAATTTACTTTTCATACTTGACCCGCTAGATACTCTCAATATCAAAAAAGATACCTCGTACGCAATGATGCGAGAGGCTGCGAGCCGTGGCCATCAAACATGGGCTGCACAACAAAAAAATATTAGCTTTATAGAGAATAAAGTAATGGTTAATGCTCGCCAGTTATCTATTCTCGATGACCGGTCGGCATGGTATGAAGTCCTGGAATCAAAGGAGCTTGCACCTGCCGAAATAGACGGCATTATCATGAGAAAAGACCCTCCTTTTGATATGGAGTATATCTACAGTACGTATCTCCTCGAGTCACTTGAGCAAGATGGATGTGTGGTATTCAACCGCCCGCGAAGTATAAGAGACTTCAATGAGAAATTAGCAATTACTAAATATCCCGAGTTTATTGCGCCCACAGTCGTTACGGCTGACCACACAACAATCAAACAATTCATTGATAAAAATAACGAGATAATCTTAAAACCTCTCGATGGGATGGGCGGCTCTTCGATATTTCGGTCGCGCCCTGATGACCCCAATCTGGGAGTCATTATTGAAACCCTCACCGACTTCGGTAGACGAACTATCATGGTCCAAAAATTTATCCCACAAATTAAAGATGGGGATAAAAGAGTTTTACTAATCGACGGCGAAGCGGTCCCCTTTTCACTGGCCAGGATCCCTCAAGGTTCTGATCACCGCGGGAATCTAGCTGCAGGAGGAAGAGGTGTTGCCATGTCCCTCACTCACAGGGAGAGGGAAATCGCACATGCGATTGGCGAAGATCTATCTAAAAAAGGCTTATTGCTTGTGGGTCTCGATATCATTGGCGACTATTTGACGGAAATAAATGTTACTAGCCCAACCTGCATGCGTGAAATACAAGATCAAACGGGCTTCGACGCACCATCTATGTTTATTGATGCGCTAGAGCGTCACATTAGCAAACCATCATGATCGGTATCTTATTAATCACGCACGGCTCTCTCGGACGAAGCCTTATCGAATGTGCTGAACACGTGATGGGAAACTCAATTGAAAAAATAGCTGCGATAGGGATTGATGAAAACGCTTCAATCGAGCAGATGTTAACGATTGCCACTGAGACGATCGCCGATATGGACTCTGGAGAAGGAGTCCTTGTGTTAACGGACATGTACGGCGGAAGCCCGAGCAATATTACTAATAAACTCCTTGGGAGCAAGAATATTAATGGCGCGTCCGGAGTCAACCTTCCAATGTTGATTCGGGCACTCACTTATCGTGAAAAAGACTTAAAAACCGTCGTTCAAAAAGCGCTCTCGGGTGGTGGTGAGGGTGTTATGCAGATACCTTCGAAATAGGATGAAACCATAATGATCAAGGAAAAAATACAAATCTTAAATAATCTGGGGCTACACGCGAGGGCATCCGCAAAACTGACTCAATTGGCAAGTCAATATCAATCAGAAATTTGGATCAGTCGCGATGAAAAACGAGTTAATGCAAAAAGCATCATGGGAGTCATGATGCTCGCGGCGGCAAAGAATGTGTTTCTTGACATTGAAATTAATGGCTCAGACGAAGAGGAGGCCTTAGCGGCAATAAAAAGTTTAATTTTAGATTTTTTCGGAGAAGGACAATAAATTGCAATTCGTATTAAGAATCAGAAATTCTGTACCTAAAAAAAGGCTCATGAAATGAGTTTTACGATACATGGCGCCGGCGTTTCCGGCGGAATCGCCATAGGCAGGGCACAACTCGCTTCGCATGCACTTTTAGAAGTAGCTCATTATAGCGTTCCAAAAAATAAAATTAGAAGCGAAAAAGCTCGCTTTGATCGAGCGATTAAAAGCGTTGGAAAGGAGCTTAAAGATTTAAGAAAGCAGATGACCGCAGATATTCCAGAAGCGGAATTTGAAGCGTTTATCAACCTACACAAAATGATCTTGGAAGATTCTACCTTGTCGGAGGAACCCAAGAAGATTATTGATTCAATGAACTGTAATGCAGAATGGGCTTTGAAATTGCAGTTGGACAATTTGCTAGAGCAATTCTCAAAAATTGAAGATGCCTATTTGCGAGAGAGAAAAGCCGACGTTAGGCAAGTAGCGGAAAGGGTGTTGAAAGCGCTTCTCGGACGACCTGGCACTAACCCACTGAATAGTGCAGAAAAAAATACGATTATCGTTGCTCACGATATGTCGCCCACCGACGTGATTCTCTTTAAACAACACAACTATGCAGGTTTCATTACCGACTTAGGTGGTGCGACTTCCCACACAACGATCGTCGCAAGAAGTCTTAATATTCCCTCTGTTGTTGCGTTACATCAAGCCAGAACTCTAATTCGCGAGAATGAACTCATCATTGTTGACGGAACGGCAGGAGTTGTAATTGTAAATCCTGACGAAATTATTTTGAGCGAATATGAAGTTCTACGTAAACAGTGGTTACTGGGACAACAAAAACTAAAAAGGCTCCGTCGTAATCGGGCTACCACAATTGATGGAGCTGATATTGAATTAAACGCCAATATAGAACTTCCCGAAGACGTCTCGTCTGCGAAGGAAAATGGAGCCACTGGGGTCGGGCTTTTTAGGACAGAATTCTTATTCCTCAATCGAGGCGACCTTCCATCAGAAGATGAACAATTTGAAGCTTATAGGCACGTTGTCCGTGATATGAAAAACTCCCCTATCACAATTAGAACCTTCGACTTGGGGGCAGATAAACAACCTGATGGGTTCACACGAGTGGCCGCTAACCCAGCCCTCGGTCAGCGCGCTATTAGGCTGTGCCTTGCTGAGCCTCGCCTTTTTCATCATCAGTTAAGAGCGATTCTGAGAGCCTCTCAGTACGGCCATATTCGGATACTAATTCCTATGCTCTCGAACGTGCACGAGATTGACCAAGCTCTTCACCTCATTGCTGAGGCTAAAGAGTCGCTCGATGTCGACGGCATCAAATATGACGGTGAGATTACGATCGGAGGAATGATTGAGGTCCCGGCAGCAGCCTTGTCAATAGATTCATTTCTCAAAAAACTTGATTTTGTCTCGATAGGGACCAACGACCTAATTCAGTACACCCTAGCTATAGATCGAACTGATGATGCCGTAGCTCACTTATATGACCCTCTGCATCCAGCAATTCTGCAATTACTCTCACATATCATCGGGTGCGCCAATCGGGCAAACAAACCAGTTGCTGTTTGTGGGGAGATCGCGGGTGATCCATCTATCACTCGCCTACTTCTTGGAATGGGGCTACGTACATTTTCGATGCATCCCGCCCATCTATTAGCCGTCAAGCAAAAGGTACTCACATCGGATTTAAGAGAGGCAGCCACGATCACGAAAAAAATTCTTAAAGCACAGCACCCAGATCGTATTGAAAGCTTGATGTATAAGCTCAACACGACTAGCTGACCACGCTCATGCAAATTAATGCCATTGATCTACCCAAACACCTAAAGAGCGATTTACACTCTCTTTATGTGGTACACGGTGATGAGTCTTTGCTAAATCTTGAAGCGACCGACCTAATCAGAAAAAGCGCTAAGTCCAAAGGGTATGAGGACAGGGATATTCTAGTTGCTGAAAATAGGTTTGATTGGTCAAAGCTTAAAGAGCAAACGCAATCCATCTCATTATTTTCATCAAAGAAAATTATCGACCTACGAATTCCATCTGGCAAACCCGGAAAATCTGGAGGCGACGCAATACAGAATTATGTGCAAAAACTGCCAGAAGACACGATTACTTTAGTCACTCTCCCGGCACTCGATCGAAGCACTCGATCATCAAAATGGTTTGCCGCGCTAGTAAATGCTGGCATCGAGATTGAGGTCAAAAAAATATATAGGGAGCACCTCACTCAGTGGATCGCACATCGTCTAAAACAACAAAATCAAACCATGGACCAAAATGGTCTACTGCTACTTGCAGACCGCGTGGAGGGAAACCTTATCGCCGCTCATCAAGAAATACTTAAATTAGGGTTATTGCTACCGGAGGGACACCTATCAGCCGATAGCGTCAAAACTGCTGTTGTTGATGTTGCTCGGTTTGACCCATTCGATCTAGGACCCGCCGTTCTTAATGGAGATAAAACACTTTTAATAAAAATAGTGAGGGGTTTGGAAAAAGAGGGAGCAGCGGCTCCTCTCGTGCTTTGGATCCTAGTGGAAGAGGCGAAAATTTTACTCAAAGTAAAAACAGCGCTTAATGAAGGCATGGACATGCGCAGCGCTTGCGCAAAAGGAGGAGCTTGGGGGTTAAGACAAAAGTTAATTCCAAGCGCGGTGGGCAAAGTGACAGTCAGCAGGTTACGACAAGCGGTTGTTCACGCCGCCAAGATAGATAAGCAAATAAAAGGTTTGTTGCCTGGCAAGCCATGGGAAAACTTAATAGAGTTGGGGCTCAAGTTTATGCCGCCAAGCGCATGATTTAGATTTGAATTTACCTGTAAACTGTCCTTATAAAAATAGAGCGCAAAACATGAATCCAAATCACTATTTAAGAGATCTAGGCGAAACGGCTAAAAAGGCCAGTCGAGCTATCGCCTCAGCAAATACAGAAACTAAAAATACCGCGCTCGTCGCTATGGCTGATGAACTTATCAAACAGAAATCAGCGGTGCTAATAGCAAACAAGAAAGACGTTGATAATGCTAAAAAAAATAATTTAACTGATGCGTTCATCGACCGGTTGACCTTAACGGAGTTGACTGTAACTAATATGGCTGAAGGTTTAATTCAAATTTCCAAATTACCCGATCCTGTTGGCGAAATCAGTGTTTTAACTCCCCAACCTTCAGGCATTGAAGTTGGCAAAATGCGGACACCCATTGGGGTTATCGGGATCATTTATGAATCGAGGCCAAATGTTACTGCTGACGCGGCCGGACTATGCTTAAAGTCGGGTAACGCTGTTATCCTAAGAGGCGGCTCAGAATCTTTTCATTCGAATCAAGCAATTGGGATGTGTATAACGGCTGGACTCAAAGCTGCTCGGCTTCCAGAGGGGGTTGTCCAGGTAATCGATACAACAGACCGAGAAGCCGTCGGACAACTCATCACCATGTCGGATTACGTTGATGTCATCATTCCTCGGGGCGGCAAAGGCCTCGTAGAACGCATCACCAACGAAGCCAAAATTCCCGTAATTAAGCATTTAGACGGAGTATGCCATGTGTATGTCGATGAAGAAGCCGATATAGAAAAAGCATTAGCAATTGCGGAAAATGCAAAAACACAACGCTACGGCACTTGCAACACGATGGAAACCCTACTGGTTCACGAAGCATTAGCAGCGAGCTTCCTTCCTAAAATAGGCGAGAGGCTATCTGCAAAAGCGGTTGAAATTCGTTGTGATGAAGTAGGGTTAAACTACATCAACAACGCGGTATGCGCTGAGGAATCGGATTGGTATACGGAATACTTGGCACCAATACTGGCGATCAAAGTGGTTGCAAATTTGGATGAGGCAATAACACATATAAGCCACTACGGATCACAGCACACAGATGCGATAGTCACGGAAAACAAGTCAAAAGCAATGCGTTTCATGAAGGAAGTTGATTCAAGTTCCGTTATGGTTAACGCATCGACACGTTTTGCTGACGGATTTGAATATGGATTGGGGGCAGAAATCGGTATATCAACGAATAAGCTACATGCTCGCGGACCAGTCGGTTTAGAAGGCCTTACCTCTTTGAAATGGGTGGTCTTCGGTAACGGTGAGATACGAAATTAAAAATAATCTTAGCGTTAAACCTTAGTAGCGACTATGAAACTAATAGGTAAAAAATTAAAATTTTATGGCGATTAAAAAAGTAAATGTCCCCGACGTTGGGGACTTCAAAAATATCCCAGTCATTGAGGTCCTTGTTCAGCCAGGCGATATAGTTCAGGAAGAGGATTCATTAATTACTCTTGAGTCAGACAAAGCCACGATGGATGTTCCATCGCCTATGAGTGGTATCGTCAAAGAGGTCCACGTTAAACTAAACGATGAGGTTTCTGAAGGCCAGCTCATTATTAGTATGGAACCAGAAATAGCTAACGTAGAAACTACACAAACTCCAGTTAAAAATAATAAACCTCCCATAGAAGCACAAATTCCTGAACCCGAAAATCTCCCTGACAAGAGCTCAGCAAAGGGTGATTTACATGCCGAGGTGGTAGTCCTTGGGTCTGGCCCCGGTGGATACACCGCTGCATTCAGAGCCGCCGACCTTGGAAAAAAAGTTATATTAATCGAAGAGCATACCTCTTTGGGTGGAGTTTGCCTGAACGTGGGATGTATTCCATCCAAAGCGCTTTTACACGCCGCAAAAGTAATCGAAGAATCAAAAGAAATGGGGGAATTTGGCGTTTCATTTGGCAAACCAAAAATTGACCTCGATAAACTTAGAGGCTGGAAAGATGGCGTTATTGGTAAACTTACGAAAGGCCTAACGGGTCTTGCAAAGCAGAGAAACGTTGAGGTTTTAGTTGGAAGAGGTCAATTTACCAGCACAAATATGATTGAAGTTCAAAGTGCAGACGGCGCTCAGAAGGTTAGTTTTGACGCCGCTATTATTTCAGCTGGCTCAAAGGTGACAAAAATTCCAGGCATTCCCTACGATGATCCCAGAGTCATGGACTCCACCGACGCTCTCACATTACAAAGCATCCCTAAATCAATGCTCGTGATTGGCGGCGGTATTATCGGTCTTGAAATGGCTACTGTTTATCACTCTCTAGGTACAAAAATTACAGTCGTAGAGCTTGCCGACAGTTTAATCCCTGGCGCTGATAAAGATATTGTGCGTCCGCTGCAAAAAAGATTGAAAAAACAATATGAAGGAATACACCTAAAAACAAAAGTAGTCGCATTGAGTGCCGAAAAAAATGGACTAAAAGCTGAATTTGACGGTGATAGCAAACCCAAGTCCTCCATTTACGAAAAAGTTTTAGTCGCAGTCGGAAGAACACCAAATGGGAAAATTATTGGCGCAGAATCAGCTGGGATAAACGTCGATAGCTCTGGGTTCATTGCTGTGAATAAGCAAATGCAAACTAATGTCCCAAACATTTATGCGATTGGCGACATCACCGGCAATCCCATGTTGGCTCACAAAGCAACGCATGAAGGTAAGCTAGCGGCAGAAATAATTGCGGGCAAAAAAGCTTCGTTTGACGCTCGCACAATCCCGTCAGTTGCCTATACAGATCCGGAGCTTGCGTGGATGGGGGTCACAGAGACTCAAGCAAAACTAGAAGGTATTGAGTACGAAAAAGCAACCTTTCCGTGGGCAGCAAGTGGTCGATCACTCGCTATGGGGCGGGATGAAGGAATCACCAAATTATTATTCAGTAAAGAGAACAAACGACTCATCGGCGCGGCTATCGTTGGCTCTAATGCCGGAGAGCTCATCGGGGAAACGGTACTTGCCCTAGAAATGGGAGCTGATGCCGAGGATATCGGCCTTACAATTCACCCACACCCAACATTATCTGAAAGCATTTTTTTCGCAGCCGAGATTGCTGAGGGATCAATTACAGACCTCTACATGCCTAAGAAGAGACCTTAAAGATGCTAGGGCGCAACCCAAACGATTATGATTTTTAGCGCGCCAGAAAGATTTATTCCTGCCGCAAAGGATGCTGAGATATCATCTTCAAAAGCATTTTGGTTCTTATTCAAGAAAAACGAACTACTTGTCTTTGCGAGCAGCGTCAATCGTCTTGAGGTTCCATATATCAAAGACCCGAGTGACATCGCGATCTCAATTGTTGCCCGTCAATGCATCGGGCACTATGATGGCAAGCCATGCTACACCGCCGAAGTACCTGACTCGACGCAAAAAAACGACGACTTCATATGGTCCGGTCTCAGATCGTTGTATGGGAAGTTAGATGATGACTTATTCGCCATATCAGGACGGGCTTATCAAATCGCTGATTGGTATCGTAACCACCAATTTTGCGGACGCTGCGGGGAACGAAATAAACTTCAAGATGGTGAACGTTGTTTAATCTGCCCATCATGTAGTCTGCCACACTACCCTAAAATTGCACCAGCTATCATGGTAATGATTAAAAAAGGACAAGAGTTTTTGCTGGCGCGTTCCCACCATTTCATACCTGGGATGTACTCAGCACTCGCCGGCTTTGCCGAGCCGGGCGAGACACTTGAACAGACAGTTCACCGAGAAGTCCATGAAGAAGTTGGTATCCGAGTCAAAAATATTCGATATTTCGCAAGTCAACCTTGGCCTTTCCCACACTCCCTCATGATTGCATTTCACGCAGATTACGCGTCAGGAGAGATCAATATCGATCCAAACGAGATTGAAGACGCGGGCTGGTTTAGTGCAACTAAACTACCTGAGCGGCTGCCTGGACCAATTAGCATATCTCAAAAACTTATCATCGATACGTTAAGGCGATTGAAAAGTGTGTAATTTAAGACTCCCAATAACGCATTAAACAAAAAAATTAAGACAAAAAATACTGTAATCTGCCAAAATCAAAAAAAATATCAAGGACTATCAATGCTCAAAAAACTTTTTATACTCGTCGCTTTCCAGCTTAGTCTACTCTCTTATACAAGCGCTTCCTACGCAATAACGATAAAAATAGGGCATAACGATACGTCTTACGATCAAGCGGCGGTCGCATTATTTAAAGTTGTGTTTGAAAGGTCTGGCTACAACGTAACGGAAACACAAGGCGATCCCGATTTGCTCCTGTCAATGTTAGACCGCGGCGAGATAGATTTTTATTTATCTGCATGGTTGCCTAATCGAGATGCTGACAGTTTTTCTCCGTACGCGGAAAATTTAAAATTAATCACACGATTATATGAGAATGCGTCCTCGTTTTTTGCGGTGCCCAGATATATCCCACGCTCTTTGATAAACACGGTTGAGGACCTTTCCAAGCCGGAGGTCCTAGAAAAAATGAATGCCACAATACTTGTGAACAAACAAGATAGTAGTCTAGTCAGGCAGGCAGAGAGAAGTGCTGTCGCCTATGATTTAGAATCGTCTGGCTACGGCCTTCAGATTGTTGCCTCCGACGCATGGGATGAAAATATTGACAACCAACTGGAGAAAAAAATCTGGTTTGTTACGCCAATGACTAAACCCCATTTATTAAATTTATCCAAGAAGTTTAGAAAGCTTAAAGACCCCAAAAAGTCCTTCGCACAAAAAGATACGGCTTGGTTAGTCAGCAACAGCAAAACAGAAAAAAGAATTGCTTCACACATCTTCGAAATCGTTACCAAGATGGAACTATCAACCAAATGGATCGCAGAACTGGAACAAATGGCAGAAGAAAATAACTGGCCACATTATGTCGCAGCACGTGTTTGGATGGCAGCACATCCTTACACTGTCGAATACTGGATTTCCAGCGAATAGGCATTAAATTCCAGAATTCTGGAGAAATGCCATTCTGTTTAATGCCTGCTAATTGTCTGTGCCCATATAGAATTTAGGATATCTTTTTTTCACCACGCCGCTATCCGATGCGTAAGCGTGACACGAATCGAGTAAAGCGGGTCGCTGTTCTTCTTTTTCAAATTTTTTGTCTCGCTCTAATCGGTCGTGATACGTCGTCTGAAAAGCGGTCGTTGCAATGGGCCCAAGAAGCTCAACCATATGCGTGCAACCGTGGATACCCCCTAATACTTTAGCAACATTTTTTCGCCATCCTTTCGCAATAGATAACCCGATTAATCTCTTAAAGTTCGAAGCAATATCTCCACAGATGCTGTAAGGCCCCCAAATACTGCGTGCTTCGACGTCAAGGACGCATAAATCAACATCAACAGTTAATCGTATCCACATCTCATGTATAGGCTCACCCGGGTTTATCAGGCCGCGATCCATAGTTTCAAAGACGTTATTTTTAACATCGATAATCGTACCTTCAATATCGTAATCGCCATCATGGCGCCTGAAACCACGAACTTCTACGCTCCTGGTATGTAATTGATCACGGGGAACCGATTCGGGAATTGATGAAGTCAAAGTTTTTCCTATTCAATTAAAATGTTACGTCAGAAAGCAAATCACACAAATTAAAATGAAGCCTTCAGTTATCTCTCAAAAAAACGTTTTTGGTTTCTAACCTTCTACAAAATATTGATGAACAAACCAAAACATAAATGCGAAATTATAATTACCTTTGGTGATTGCGATCCCGCGGGCATAGTATTCTATCCGAACTTTTATCGATTCATTGATAGAACGTTTCACGATTGGTTAAGACAATGGGGCAGTCACGACGCTGTAGCTAAGCGTTTCGATGGGCTCGCTTTAGGGCTCATCGATTGTGGCGCTCAGTTTCATCACGTGGTTAGAGATGGTGATATTTTAGAAGTCGAAATGCAACTCTCTGATTGGGGGAGAAAAACATTTAAAGTCGAATATCAAGCCTTTGTGAGAGGGACTTTATGCTTAACTGCTTTCGAGGTTCGAGGACTATTTCAAGTAATAAAAAACAAAATACGTGCTGCAGATATCTCATCTCTAAAAGACTTCATAGCCCCCTAGTCGTCGTCAGGCAGTATTAAGAATTGTCGCTCCTTGGCTGACCTTAGCGTGTCTGATTTCTCCTTATTCGACATCGTAGCCCATGCACTTATCTCACCCATGGTTCTAAAACATCCAACACACAAACCCTGACTTGGATCAAGCTGGCAAATCTCCACACATGGTGATTCAATATTGCTTGGCGAGCGTTGATCCGTCATGATATCTACGAGGTTCGTTCTTGCTTGGATATAAGGGCTCGCCCCGCCCTAGAAAAAGTTGGGCGCTTAAGATGTTCACAAATATACTCAGCTGCGACTAGTAACTTCTCCATATCTACCCCTGTTTCAATTCCTATGCCATCGAGCATGTAAAGCACGTCCTCTGTTGACACATTACCTGTGGCGCCAGGGGAGTAGGGACATCCACCGAGTCCAGCAACAGAGCTGTCAAAAATAGACACTCCAAGTTGCAAAGCTGCATATATATTAGCTGTTGCCTGACCATAAGTGTCATGAAAATGACCGCCGAGCTTGTCAACTGGCACCGACCTTGCGACGTAGTCAAAAAGTTCTTTGGTTTTCTGGGGTGTTCCGACTCCTACAGTATCACCGAGTGAAATTTCATAGCACCCCATTTCATAAAGTTGTCGGGCTACATCCGAAACGACAATTGGATTTATCTCGCCTTCATAAGGACACCCCAACACAACCGATATATAACCCCGAACTCGCAAACCTGATTTTATTGCCTGATCACATACAATTTTTTGTCTATCTAGGGACTCCTTAATATTGCAATTAGTATTCTTAACAGAAAAAGTCTCACTGGCAGCAGCAAAACCAGCCACCTCTTTCACTCCGGCCTCGAGTGCAGCCTCTAACCCTTTGAGATTAGGCACTAAAACTGGGTAGCTGACACCAGGACGCTGGGCCGCCTGAAGGTATACCTCCCTGGTGTCGGACATTTGCGGTACCCACTTAGGAGAGACAAAACTACCTGCCTCAATCACAGTCAGCCCCGCATCCGCTAGCTTATTGATTAACTCGACTTTAGTTGATGTTGGAACTTGTACCTTTTCGTTTTGAAGTCCGTCTCGTGGCCCAACCTCCACAAGCTTAACCTGACTCGGAATAGTCACGAATTCTCCTCCAGCGATAAAAGCTCTACCCCTTCAAGCACTTGATCGCCCTCAGAATAAAATATCTCGGAAACTACACCACACTTAGGTGAAAGAATCGTATGCTCCATCTTCATCGCTTCCACGATCACTAACGCTTGATCTTTCTCAACTGAATCTCCGACATTTACCAACATCTGTCTCACATGTCCCGGCAGCGGAGCGATCAGTGCTTTGCCAGACTCTTCCTCGAAATCCATATCAAATTTAGCCCGAGATAATGCACTCGTTTGACCATTCCAAAACACGTTGACATCAATCGTTCCCTGATAAACCGAACCTTGGACGACCTGTCCAGAGACCGTCAAACGAATGTTAGCGTCCGAAAAACTATAATTTTCAATCTCATACTCTTTTTCATCTATGACAAATTGCATTTTGTTGTCAGCAAACCTTAAAGTAACCTGAAGTGATTGATCGTCACAAACTAACGAAAAACTCCGGCTTGCATCTTGATTTAGCCTCCATCCTTCAACGCGCTGCCACGGCGAATGAGGGTCCGACACCGACGCACCTCCGTCAAAGACAGTATCTAAAATTTTTCTTAGTTCGTGAGCCAGAAACAAAGCAATAGTTTGCATTGATGGTGAATTATTTTTAGCCTTGCGATCGATATAGCGACCAATTAAACCAGTGTTTAATTTATCCGGATGCTCCTCTGCCTCAGTAAAATCGGGAACAGTAATCAGTTCTTTTAAAAAACTTATATTGGTCTGAAATCCCGCTAATTGATAGCCTACTAGCGCTAATTCCATTTTCTTCAATGCGGTCCTCCTATCGGGGCCCCAGCATATAATTTTCGAAATCATGGGGTCGTAATACACACCAACCTCATCGCCCACCCGCACACCCGAGTCAACTCGAACATCGGATAGAGCAGCATCATTTACCTCATTTAAAAATTCAATGCGTCCCGACACCGGTAAAAAATCATGTGCAGGATTTTCAGCATATACCCTAGCTTCAAAAGCGTGACCCTCTAACTTTATGTCAGATTGCATTTGCGGTAGCGGCTCGCCAAAAGCCACGCGTAATTGCCATTCCACAAGATCTTGTCCAGTAATCATTTCAGTCACGGGATGCTCTACCTGCAACCTCGTATTCATCTCCATGAAATAAAACTGAAAATCTTCATCCATAATGAATTCAACAGTTCCAGCACCCTCATACCCGACAGCCTGGGCAACTGTAATCGCAGTCTCTCCGAGCTTCCGTCTCGTTTGCTCCGTAATAGCCGGAGCCGGAGCCTCTTCAATCACCTTTTGATATCGCCTTTGTAAGGAGCAATCTCGCTCGTATAAATGCACATAATTACCGTGCTGATCTGCAAAAATCTGAACTTCAACATGGCGGGGTGCTTTTATATAACGCTCCAACAACACATGATCATTGTTAAAACTTTTTTTTGCCTCCCTTCTCGCTCCAGCTAAAGCCACTTGAAAATCAGCTGAGGACTCTACCACCCGCATACCCTTTCCACCTCCGCCAGCACTCGCCTTGATTAGTAATGGATATCCAATCCGGTCGGCCTCAAAGCAAAGAACCTCATCACTTTGGTCTTCGCCATGATATCCCGGTAAAAGAGGAACGCCAGCTTTGTTAACGATAACTTTAGCTGAGCTTTTCAGTCCCATTTCGCGAATTATTCGAGATGTGGGTCCAATAAACTTAATCCCCTCGGATTCGCAGAGTTCAGCAAATTCCGCGTTCTCAGACAGGAATCCATAGCCTGGATGTATCGCATCGACATTCATTTTCCTTGCGACATCGATAATGCGTTCACCGTTAAGATAAGAGTCCGAGGGGGATGCTCCACCAATCATCACGCTCTCATCGCAAACCGATGTATGCAGTGCACGAGTATCAGCCTCAGAGCACACACCTACAGTTTGAATGCCCATACTTTTTGCGGTACGCGCAATCCGAACAGCTATCTCACCCCTATTCGCAATTAAAATTTTAGAAAACATTGAGAACCACCACCCACTCTTTGAAATGTTAAATATTCATGGACTAATCTCAGTCCTCGCTAATCCACGAAGGCTTTCTTTTCTCCAGAAAAGACTTTATGCCCTCACGACCCTCGTCCGACGCGCGAACACGGGCGATCCAATCAGCCGTCTCCGATATCAAATGCTCATCGATTGAGGACTGCCCAATCAACTCAACTAATGATTTGGTTTCTTTATGTGCTGATGTGCCCCCAGACTTAAGCAACTGGACAAAATTTAAAACCATCTCGTCCAATGAGTGAAGATCGACAACCTCATGTATTAATCCGGTTCGTTGTGCGTCTGTTGCAGAAAATCTTTCCGCGCTCAACATATATCTTCGCGCTTGACGCGTACCCATTGCAGCTACTATGTAGGGTCCGATCGTCGCTGGTATCAAGCCGATCTTAACTTCGGACAAGCAGAACTTCGTCTCTTCTGATGCGACAGCTACATCACATGCGGCAACTAACCCCATTCCACCTGCGAAGGCATGTCCATTAATGCGAGCTATAGTTGGCTTTGGTAGGCGATATAAGCGCTCGAGCATGGCCGCCAAATTCGAAGCATCCTGACGATTTTCCTCCAATGTGTAACTGGACATTCGCTTCATCCAATTTAGGTCTGCACCAGCACAAAACGAGGTACCTCGACCCGCGAGCACTACAACTTTGACAGAGGAGTCCTCTCCAAGAGTTACAAAAGATTCTGTCAGCTCTCGGATCATCACATCGTTAAATGCGTTTCTAACCTCAGGTCGATTTAACCAAATCCAAGCAACATTTGATTCGCGCTCGATTTCAATAGTGGTGTACATGCTGGTCATTGGCTCCTAAAAATACATGCGTTTCGCGACTTCCTCTAGCATCACCTCAGTGGCGCCGCCACCGATAGCTAGCACTCGAGCATCACGCACTAAGCGCTCAATTGGACTCTCCTTCATGTAGCCCATTCCACCAAAAAATTGCTGGCATGAGTACATCACTTCATTAACTAGTTCACCTGTTAAGGCTTTCAACATTGACACTTCTTTTACGCACTCTTTGTTTTCGTTCACTAACCAAGCGCAATGATAAAGCAATGTTCGTGCGGCCTCAGTTTTCGAAGCAAGCATCGATAAACGTTGGCGAATGACTTGTTTGTCGTATAAAACGCCACCGAACGCCTTTCGCTGCTTAGTCCACTCGGTCGTTAACCTTAAGGCAGTCACCGCATGACCGATCGCCATTGCACCAAGAGCAATACGCTCAATCTGAAAATTACTCATGACAGAATAAAAACCACGATTTTCTTCGCCCAACAGATTAGCTGCTGGCAGCCGACAATCATCAAAAATCAACTCCGCAGTATCCGACGAACGCCAACCTTGCTTGTCCAGTTGACGACCAACAGAAAATCCAGGCGTACCTTTTTCAACGATGAATATCGAGATTCCTCGTGAGCCCTTCGCCTCTGGGTCGGTCTTGGCAGCAACGAAGTAAAGGTCTGCATGCACGCCGTTCGTAATGAACATCTTTGAGCCATTCAGTACCCAGTCACTTCCATCTTTTCTAGCGGTCGTTCGAATCCCGGCCACGTCTGACCCTGCGTCTGGCTCCGAAATACCCACCGCTGTAATAAGCTCACCGGAAATCACTCGTGGAAGGTACGTTTTTATTTGGTCAGGATTACCGGAATGGATTAAGTGCGGAGAAGCCATATCAGTATGAACGAGTACTGTCACAATGAAGCCCGCGAATGTGGACATAGATAGCGCTTCTTGAAAAACGACGGACGTTAAAAAATCAGTCTCAGCTCCGCCATACTCGCTCGGATAAGTCATCCCTAACCACCCAAGCTGACCCATCTTTCTTAAAACCTCTCGCGGCGTATAACCTTGCTCCTCCCATTTGTTTCCGTGGGGTTCGACCTCGCGCTCTAAAAATCGAGCGACCTGGTCACGTAATACGTCATGTTCGGCGGTATTGTAAATCATGATGATTCCTTCTTTACATTCGGAAAATACCGAATTGAGTTTCGGATACTGGTGCATTCAATGCAGCAGAAATTGCTAGACTTAAGACTTCTCGAGTTTGGGCTGGATCAATGACCCCATCGTCCCAAAGACGAGCGGTTGCATAGTAAGGGTGCCCTTGGCGTTCATACTGCTCAACCAAAGGCTGTCGAAATGATTCCTCCTCCTCGACAGACCACGACTGTCCGGAGCGCTCTATTGCATCGCGCTTCACCGTTGATAAAACACTTGCCGCTTGTTCGCCGCCCATGATTGAAATTCGAGCGTTTGGCCACATCCAGAGGAAGCGAGGAGAGTAAGCCCGTCCGCACATCCCATAATTACCAGCCCCAAAGCTTCCACCAATAATGACCGTAAATTTGGGGACTTTCGCAGTCGCGACGGCAGTCACGAGCTTAGCTCCATCTTTAGCGATCCCTCCCGATTCATATTTTTGGCCCACCATAAACCCAGTTATGTTCTGCAAAAAAACTAATGGTATTTTTCGCTGACAGCAAAGTTCAATGAAGTGAGCCGCTTTGAGGGACGACTCGGAAAACAATATGCCATTATTCGCAATAATTCCGACTGGATAGCCGTTAATATGCGCAAATCCGGTCACAAGAGTGGTCCCGTATAAAGCCTTAAATTCATCGAACTCACTACCGTCCACTATACGAGCGATGACCTCTCTGACATCGTACGGTTTTCTAGAATCTTTAGGAATGACGCCATATATTCCTCTAGGAGAATAAACTGGAGCAATCGGCTTCGACAATTTTATGTTGACTGATTTCACTCGATTTAGATTCTTAATAATCGTCCTGACAGTCTCGAGTCCGTGACGATCGTTCTGCGCGTAGTGATCGACAACTCCTGAGGTCCTCGCGTGAACATCAGCTCCTCCCAAGTCCTCTGCGCTCACCACCTCCCCAGTGGCGGCCTTCACTAAAGGAGGCCCCCCCAGAAAAATTGTTCCTTGATTTTTAATAATGACCGACTCGTCAGACATCGCAGGAACATAGGCACCGCCTGCTGTACAAGACCCCATAACGCAAGCTATTTGAGGAATACCTTGTGCGGATAAATTAGCCTGATTAAAGAAAATTCGCCCAAAATGATCACGATCAGCGAATATCTCATCTTGATTAGGAAGATTTCCGCCACCCGAATCAACAAGGTAAATACAAGGCAAATTGTTTTGCTGGGCAACTTCTTGTGCTCTAAGGTGTTTTTTAACAGTCATCGGAAAATAAGTGCCGCCCTTGACAGTCGCGTCGTTCGCGACAATCAAACACTCCACCCCTGACACGCGTCCTATGCCTGTCACAATTCCGGCACTAGGAACCACACTGCCATACATACCGTAAGCCGCAAGTTGGGAAAGCTCCAAAAATGGAGTTCCTTCGTCTAAAAGGGCGTCTATTCGTTGACGGGGAAGCAACTTACCCCTCGCCAAATGTTTAACCCTAGCCGCCTCAGAACCACCGATACGAACTTCCGCGCTCTTTTCATTCAAGTCAGCGACCAACGTTTCCATCGCAGATTGACTTTCAAGATAATCTTTTGACCGAATATTTAATTTTGTTTTAAGTGTTGTCATTTCGCTGCACTTTTTCGTCTCTCAGCTACGGGGCCACCGATTTTTTTCCAATTACTAAATCCACCCTCAATATGAGCGACATTCAACAGGCCCATATCTTGCACAGCCTTTGTAGCGAGAGCAGACCGCCAAGCCGAGGCACAGTAAAAGTAAAACTTCTTACCACTCCCGAAAATATCCTTGTAATAGGGGCTTTCGGAATCCACCCAAAACTCAATCATTCCCCTGGGAGCATGAAAAGCGCCAGGAATCAAACCATCACGCTCCAACTCTCGTACATCCCGGATGTCCACAAACACTGTATCTGGGTCATCGACGCAATTGATAGCCTCTGCGATTGGGATGGTTTTTATGTGCTCATTTGCCTCAGCGACCAAATCCTTCACTCTCTTGTTTAAAGTCATACTCATTGCCCTTTAAAATCCACCAGTTCGCAACCATTCCCTAACTTGCTCTAATCGATCAAACCCCCAAAAAGGCTCGCCATCAACAATAATAAAAGGAGACCCAAAAACACCTTTTTCGATCGCCAAATTACACTCATCTTTCAGCCGTTGCTTCATAGCTGGATCTTGCGTTAACGCGATCAATTCCTCTTCCGAACCATTAACAGTGGACAGAACCTTAGCTGCAACCTCAGGTGTTGAGATATCCAAATCTTCTAAAAAGTAAGCTTGGTAAAGTTTTAATATCGCCTCTTCCTGCTTCTCGGGAGCTACGGTCTGCATCCAATAAATTAAACGGCAAGGAGCTTGGCTCGAGATAGGAAACTTGCTAGGCACCTTATAAGGTATTTTGAACTGCCTTGACGTGCGTTCCATATCCTTCGATGAATAGTCTCCCTTCAATGGAATCATGGGCAACGGCATACCGCCAGTAACTTTTAAGGCTGCACCAATCATAAACGGCTTCCATAGAATTTCTCGCCCAAACTCATCACCGATATCTTTAATTTTTGTCGCAGCAAAATATCCAAACGGCGAAGAAAAATCGAAATAAAATTCTATTGCATTTGCTGCCATATCCTAACTCCTCATATATTAAATAACTAAAATAAGCTGGGTTTAAGTCGTTTCCATTTCGACGGCAACGGCCGTAGCCTCTCCCCCTCCTATGCAAAGGGAGGCAACGCCTCGACGGCCTTCAAACTTCCGAAGTATACCGATCAAAGTCACTAGAATTCTAGCACCCGACGCACCTATTGGATGACCTAGCGCGCAGGCTCCTCCGTGCACATTCACTAATTCGTGATCGATTGAGTGCGCCCTCATAGCAGCCATTGGAACGACCGCGAAAGCCTCGTTTATTTCGAAAAAATCAACATCCTTAATCGACCAACCGGTCTTAGCTAGAAGTTTATCCAACGCACCAATCGGCGCAGTTGTAAACAGCCCAGGCTCGTGAGCGTGCGTTGAGTGCGCAACGATGCGAGCGATGGGTTCGATCTGAAGCTCAGTTGCTGCTCGCCTTGACATCAACACCAAAGCGGCAGCGCCGTCTGAAATAGAACTGGAGTTAGCTGCGGTTACAGTGCCGCCTTTCTTAAACGCTGGCTTTAAGTTAGGGATCTTGTTGATATCCGCATTAAAAGGGGGCTCATCTAACTTGACGAGTATTTCCTCTTTACCTTTAGGGGCTGATACTGGGACTATTTCCCAATCAAAAGAACCGCCTTCATTAGCTATTTTAGCGCGCTCAAGTGAAGACACAGCAAAGGCGTCTTGATCCTCCCTCGAAAACTTGTACATCTCGGCACAATCTTCAGCATATGAACCCATTAGACGACCCTTTTCGTAAGCATCCTCAAGGCCATCTAAAAACATATGGTCTTTAACTTCCTGATGTCCTAATCGGTAACCTGATCGGGCTCGGGGCAGCAAATACGGTGAATTTGTCATGCTCTCCATACCTCCGGCTATCACGATTTTATTGCTACCTGCCGCGATTGTGTCGTGAGCAAACATCATCGCCTTCATGCCTGACCCGCACATTTTATTAACAGTTGTGCAACCTGCCGAAAGTGGGACCCCGGCTCCAAGGGATGCTTGTCTAGCTGGAGCCTGCCCCTGACCTGCGGGCAAAACACAACCCATCACGACTTCTTCGATCTGATCAACACCTATTTGGGCCTTCTCCACCGCAGATCGAATCGCAGCGGCGCCCAATTCAGGCGCTGTGAGCCCCTTAAATACACCCTGAAAGGAACCCATTGGCGTTCGCGCTACAGCCGCGATCACTACATCATCATCACTCATAATGTTCAACCTCAATAACGTAAGAATTCACAGAATTAAATTATTCGGTGATGCCTTATTTAATTTAAATAAACAGAGAGTTTTTTCTGTTTTTGCTGACATTTCTAGCAAGCTTACTTATCCTTTTAACTTGTCATTTACTAAATAAGTTGCAGCACTACATAGATCGCCTATATTTGCCGCCGACTTCGTATAAGGCATTACTTATTTGACCCAAAGAACACACCCTGACTGCCTCCATGAGAACCTCAAAGACGTTTTGGTTATTAATGACTGCACCTTGTAAACGTTCAAGCATTTTCGAAGACTCATTTTTATTTTGATCGTGAAATGCTTTGAGGCGCTTAAGTTGTGATTGCTTCTCATCATCGGAAGAGCGTATCAATTCGACAGTTTCCGGCACTTTGTCCCCATTTGGATTTAAAAAAGTATTCACACCGATTAGAGGATAACTACCATCGTGCTTTTTGTGCTCATAGTGCATGGATTCCTCTTGGATTTTTCCTCTTTGATACCCCAGTTCCATAGCACCTAAGACGCCTCCACGTTCAGAAATTGATTCAAATTCTTTAAGCACTGCTTCCTCTACTAGCTCGGTGAGTTCTTCAATAACGAAGCTGCCTTGATTGGCGTTTTCATTTTTCGCTAATCCCCATTCGCGATTAATGATTAACTGTATCGCCATTGCACGACGAACACTTTCTTCCGTAGGAGTGGTAATTGCTTCGTCGTATGCATTCGTGTGCAGGGAGTTGGCGTTATCATAAGTGGCAATTAACGCCTGTAGAGTGGTCCTGATATCGTTAAAATCGATCTCTTGCGCGTGCAATGACCGTCCAGATGTTTGGCAGTGATATTTGAGTTTTTGAGATCTATCGTTTGCTCCATATTTGTCACGCATCGCGACAGCCCATATCCGTCTGGCTACTCTGCCAATGACCGTATATTCTGGATCCATACCGTTACTAAAAAAGAAACTTAAATTCGGTGCGAAGTCGTCAATTTTCATTCCTCGTGCCAAATAGGCTTCGACAAACGAAAAGCCGTTACTGAGCGTAAAGGCTAATTGTGAAATTGGGTTAGCGCCAGCCTCTGCAATGTGATACCCCGAAATAGAAACTGAGTAAAAATTTCTGACCTTGTTGTTAATGAAATATTGCTGAACATCCCCCATCACCTTCAAACTAAACTCTGTTGAAAAAATACAAGTATTTTGGCCCTGATCTTCTTTTAATATATCGGCCTGAACCGTTCCTCTCACCACTTCAAGAGTTTGTTTTTTGATATCGTCCTTTTCTGCTTTAGATGCCGGTCGTTTATTTTTTTCCTCAAACTTGTCGTATTGCTGATCGATTGCAGTATTCATGAACATTGCCAAAATTGTTGGCGCTGGTCCGTTGATGGTCATAGAAACGCTATTTGTCGGTGCGCAAAGATCGAATCCCGAGTAAAGTACTTTCATATCTTCGAGCGTGGCGATAGAAACGCCAGAGTTTCCAACTTTCCCGTAAATATCTGGCCGAAGGTCTGGGTCACAGCCGTATAGAGTTACAGAGTCGAAAGCTGTCGATAATCTTTTTGCCGGCATATCTTTCGATAAAAGATGGAAGCGCTTATTCGTTCTAAAGGCGTCTCCCTCGCCTGCAAACATTCTCGTTGGGTCTTCGTTTTCCCTCTTAAACGGAAAGGCCCCGCCTGTGTATGGAAAATAGCCTGGCAAGTGCTCTAACATTAGCCATTTTAATATTTCGCCTTCGTCCTCAAACTTCGGCAATGACACTCGAGGTATGGCTGTCCCCGATAGTGATTGATATTTAAGTTCTGTCGACATTTCTTTATTTCGAATTTTGATCGTATGGCGATCTCCTGAATAAGCGCTTTGCAAATCAGGCCAATCGGATAAAAGTTTCTTGCTATTCACATTGAGCTTTCTATCTCGATCCTCAATTAAATGATGAATTTGCGAAATGTCGCTACTAGTTTCCTGCTGTAACATCATTGCTGTGCATTGAAGTTGCTGGCGCTCACGGGCCAACTTAGCTTCATGACGTACCATTTTTTTATAAGAACGAACGGTGTTTGAAATTTCTGCGAGATATCGCGTTCGGTCTGGCGGTATTATGCTCGTAATATTCGTGGACGATTTGCCCTCGATGAGTGGTAATTTTCCACCTTTCCGCACTAATCCAAATTGAACTAGTGAATCAGCGACGCTGTGGTAAAGCGCAGTGACACCACTATCATTAAATCGAGAGGCTGTTGTTCCAAAGACAGGCATTTCGGAGGGGTTTTGGTTAAACTTTTGATGGTTGCGTTGGTATTGCTTTGCCACATCTCTGAGCGCATCTTCGGCACCGCGACGGTCGTATTTGTTAATCGCAACCAAGTCGGCAAAGTCGAGCATATCTATTTTCTCAAGTTGGCTGGCAGCGCCGTACTCCGGGGTCATGACGTATAACGATAAATCGACGAACGGCACTATTGCCGCGTCACCTTGTCCGATGCCCGAAGTTTCAACGATGATTAAATCAAAACCAGCACACTTACATGCCGCTATGGCTCCAGGTAAACAGTCTGCAACTTCACTGCCGCCGCTACGCGTTGCAAGAGAGCGCATGTAGACTTTCACTCCATCGAGCGCATTCATGCGAATACGGTCGCCTAATAAAGCCCCACCCGTCTTACGCCGAGATGGATCTACGGCAATAATTGCAATATTAAGATTGTCGGCCTCATCCAACCTAAAGCGCCGAATTAATTCGTCTGTCAGCGAGGACTTACCCGCTCCGCCTGTACCTGTGATCCCTAAAACCGGAATTTTATTAGACAGCGTTTTCGCTTTCTCAAGAATGCTGGTGTGAAGTGGCTTATTAATGGATTTGTTTTCAATTGCGGTGATCACTTTTGCGAGATTGCCATGATTGGATTCGGCAACCGCATCAAGGGAGCTTATTGCCGCAGGAATCTGAGCCGTTCGTGCTCTCTCGATCATATCGTCGATCATGCCCTGCAGGCCCATAGACGCGCCGTCTTCTGGAGAATAAATTTTAGCGACGCCGTAGTCGTGTAGATCTTTAATTTCAGAGGCTACGATCACGCCGCCACCTCCACCGAATACACGGATGTGTCCTGCCCCTCTATCCCGAAGTAGATCGATCATATATTTAAAGAACTCGATATGACCACCTTGATAAGAGCTAACGGCTATGCCTGTTGCGTCCTCTTGAATCGCAGCGGTAACAATTTCATCGACAGATCGGTTGTGCCCTAGATGGATGACCTCTGTACCACTACCTTGTAGCATTCTCCTCATGATATTGATCGAGGCATCATGCCCATCGAAGAGGCTTGCCGCAGTTACAAATCGGACCTTTCTCTCTGTCCCCACTGGGGTGACTAGCGGACTATCTTTTAAATTTGTCATCAGTTCAACGTTACTCTATGTGGATAATTTCGTTAGCTGAGTATATCAAACTCGGCATTTACTTAGCGTATACAGAATACAGTGGGCGCAGGTAGAGCGTCAAAAACCAAAACTAATGACAAAGAGCTTGAGTACACCCTTTTAAATTTGACTTCTTTTACAAGATAAATTATCTGGCAAAAGTCAATCGGTTCGCCGTGATTTCAGTTTAACCCTCTCGTTTATAGTCCACTTCGCTGGAAGTATTTCGGATTTAACCCGGTCGGTCATTAAAATTGGGGAAATTCTAATTTCACACACAATATCAAAGACACTTATTATTGATAGTAACTTACTGTAATCTCGGATAGCATTCTTTTTGGCCGGGCTTTGATGAGATTTGATTTGACCTACCGAGCAACATAACTTTCTATAAATTACTCAGTAATTCGAGACTAAAATTATTTTTTAAACCGTTCCAGTATTCACGTAATTAAGGAATAAATTTGTTAGACGCAGTTGGCATTAATCATGACCCTGTATCTGGATCTGCCAGAATTGTGAGTGTTGTCCCGAGCATTACCGAATTGTTATTCGACCTTCAGTTGGGAGAAAGCTTAGTTGGACGAACTGGTTTCTGTTTTCACCCTAAAGCTGAGGTGAAACACCTGCCAAAGCTGGGAGGAACAAAAGATTTTGATCTAGATAAATTGCGAGTACTTCAGCCGACGCACTTGATTGTAAATGTTGATGAAAATCCTAAAACTTTAGTGGATTCAGCGCGTGAATTCGTTCCGAACATAGTCGTTACGCACCCAATGGGACCGTACGATAACGTATCGTTATATCAATTAATGGGACATATTTTCAATCGGCAAACTCAAGCCCAGCAACTCACCGATGATTTTTTAAGCTCATATCGAGCCGCAATGACACAAACGAATCATCTCGCTCAAGAGCGAGTACTTTACATTATTTGGAAAAAGCCTTGGATGACCATTAGTCGTGATACTTACATAGCTCGTATTTTACGTTCTGTTGGATTTAATCAGATAGAAACGAATATGAACGAACGATACCCGGAGATCAATATTGAAAATTACTCAGGAAATGTTGACCGGATTCTGCTTTCTACGGAACCTTTCGCGTTTCGCAACAGAGACGTTGATGAGATCAAAGCACAAGTTCAGATTTCAGGAAAACCTCTAATCTCGTTGATTGATGGTGAGATGACATCGTGGTATGGGTCGAGGGCAATTTTAGGTTACGAATATTTGGCGTCCTATCGACAGAAGATAACAACTAATTAGTCCTATAAGTTTCTTCTGTAATTTATTGGATATTTTTTGGCGGTAACGTTAAGGTTTTGTAATGATCATTAATTCCATTTTGGTTGCTAATAGAGCTGAGATCGCTATCCGCATCTCACGAGCGATCGGCGATCTTGGTCTGAGAGCAGTCACAGTCTTCTCCGAGGATGATGCGCAGTGCTTGCATCGAAAAATCGGAAAGGAATCATACGCCTTAAAAGGTTCCGGTCCGAAGGCTTATCTTGATATCGATGCAATAATCAATGGCGCACTCGCCCACGAATGCGATGCAATTCACCCTGGGTATGGTTTTCTATCTGAAAGGGCCGATTTTGCCGAACGTTGCGCTGACGCCGGCCTCACCTTTATAGGCCCGACCGCAGAACACCTGGCTTTATTTAGCGATAAAACGCGGGCCAAGGCAGCTGCGATTGAAGCCGCAGTCCCTGTTATGCGTGGCATCGACCGAAGTGTAACTCTAGAAGATGCTAGAGCGTTTTTTCTATCGCTAGAGGCGGAAGGTCAGGCGATGATTATTAAAGCTTTAGCTGGCGGCGGCGGTCGAGGAGCCCGGGTAGTGGAATCACTAGGCGAAGTAGATGCTGCTTATGCTCGTTGTCGTTCGGAAGCCAACCTGGCTTTTGGAGTTGATGACGTTTATGTGGAGGGTTTCGTTAGACGAGCGCGACACATTGAGGTGCAAATTTTGGGCGATCAAAATGGTGATGTCACCCATCTGGGCGAACGTGAATGCAGCGTCCAGCGACGCTTTCAAAAAATGGTGGAAATTGCGCCAGCACCCGCATTAAGTGAAGATTTAAGACGGCAGATTATAGATGCCGCTATGCGTCTTTCCAAGAGCGTCCGTTATACTAATTTGGGCACCTTTGAATTTTTAGTTGATACATCGACGAAGCCCGTTGAGCCCTTCGTCTTTATCGAAGCGAATGCAAGATTACAAGTTGAGCATACTGTTACAGAGGCGGTCACTGGTGTTGATTTAGTCCAAGCTCAGATTCGTTTGGCCGGTGGCGAGACACTCCAAGATTTAGGCCTTAATGATTCGCAAGCGATTGCGCCACGTGGATGGGCAATTCAAGCTCGAGTCAACATGGAGTCCATCGGTGAAAGTGGTGAAGTTGTGCCGAATGCGGGAACGCTGTTTGCGTATGAGATGCCGAGTGGACCAGGAGTTCGAACGGATGGTTATGGTTACGCAGGCTATAAAACGAGTAGCTCATTTGATGCGTTACTCGTTAAGGTGATTGGGCATTCTAGGGATTGTGATCCGGGTGCTGCAGCTACCCGACTACTTCGCGCTCTTTCTGAATTAAGAATTGAGGGAGTTTCTACGAATGTAAGCCTGCTTCGTAACATCATTAAACATCCGGATTTTTTAAGCGGGAACGTACATACACGCTGGTTTGATGAACAAATAATAATCTTAACCAAACAGGAGGCCCAAGATGAAGGTCACTGGTTTTCCGATATAGAAAAAGATAACTACACATTAAAAACTAGACATACAGGCGCTCGTGCTGATGGAAATGATCCTCTAGCTTTATTTAGGTACGATTCACAAAGAAAATCTACAAATAAGGTTGCTGCAGATCTAAATCTGAGCGTTAAGGAAAAGAACACTATCGGTATCGTGACTCCAATTCAGGGGACAATTGTCGCGATAGAGGTTAGTGAGGGCGAAACGGTTAATCTTGGGCAGCCTGTTGTTATCATTGAAGCGATGAAGATGGAACACGTTATCACGGCGGATTTTAATGGGATTGTTCGAGCCGTGAATATGTCAGTCGGTGATGTAGTAACAAACGGGTGTCCCATATTGCTCATTGACAGATTGGAGGGCTCGAACTCTCAGATAATCGCGCCGCCAAAGCTTGACCCTGATTTAATTCGCTCAGATTTGCAAGAAAATATTGACCGGCACGCTTTTACGCTTGACGAGAGCCGTCCGGCCGCGGTTGCTAAGAGGCACTCGTTCGGATATCGCATGATCCGCGAGAATATTGCTCTACTGGTTGACCGAGGAACGTTCAAAGAGTACTGGCCACTGACTGTCGCACGACAACACACTCGCTTTGATATCGAGACGCTGCGAAAAAATACGCCTGCTGATGGTCTTGTGGCAGGTATTGGATCTGTTAACGGGCATTTATTTAAAGCTGACAACCGCGTCATGGTAATCGCCTATGACTATACCGTTCTCGCGGGAACACAAGGCGCACGTAACCACGCTAAACAAGATCGTATGTTCAGTCTCGCAAAACGGCTCAAATTACCTGTAATTTTATTTGGCGAAGGTGGTGGTGGAAGGCCCGGGGAGGATCCAGGTGGGATTGAAGTTGGGATCGATACAAATACTTTTACTCGATACGCTCAGTTGAGCGGCCTCGTACCTTTAGTGGCCATAGTTAATGGTCGTTGCTTTGCTGGGAATACCGCGTTGGTTGCTTCTAGCGACGTAATTATTGCAACCGAAGGGGCTACTCTAGGAATGGGAGGACCTGCAATGATAGAAGGTGGGGGGTTGGGCATATATACCCCTGAGGAGGTTGGACCTATGGCGTTCCAAGTTCCCAACGGAGTTGTAGATATATTAGTGAAAGACGAATTTGCGGCCGTTGAAACGGCTAAAAACTACCTGTCATACTTTCAAGGCCCTATTGACGATTGGGAAGTATCAGATCAAAAGCTACTGCGACACGCAGTACCAGAGAATCGGTTGCGCTTATACGATATGCGCGAGATTATCACCACACTCGCTGACGCCGATTCTTTTTTAGAGATTAGAGAGAAATTTGGTGTTGGTTTGATCACAGCATTTATTAGAATTGAAGGTAAGCCATTAGGCGTTATTGCTAACAATCCTCATCATTTGTCTGGAGCTATTGATTCCGCCGCGGCCGATAAGGGTGCACGTTTTGTTCAGCTCTGTGACGCGTTTGATATCCCTATTCTAAGTTTAATGGACTGCCCTGGCATCATGGTGGGGCCTGAGGTGGAACAAACAGCTCTGGTGCGCCACGCTCTTAGAATGTTTAATGTTGGCGCAAATATAACGACTCCAATGTTTGGTGTGGTCGTTCGGAAAGCCTATGGTCTAGGTGTTCAGGCAATGTGTGGCGCGAGCGCTGAGGTACCATTCTTCACAATTGCTTGGCCGACCGCTGAGTTTGCGGCAATGAACATTGAGGGATCTGTGAAGTTGGCTTTTCGTAAGGAGTTAATGGCGTTAGAAGACCCTGAGGAGCGGCGATCCTATTTTGATCAACGCGTCAAAAAAGCTTACGACGACGCTAAGGCTGTTAATGCGGCGGCCGGCGGGGGAATTGACGAGGTAATTGACCCATCAGATACCCGAAGTTGGATCGTCAGTGGCTTAAATAATTTACCTGCAACACCAAAGCGAGTTGGAAAGAAGCATCCATATATCGATACTTGGTAATTGATTCCTTAGTGTAGCAATCCGAGCTTAAATCCTCGATATTTGGAATAGATTGCTTATCTGGTCCTGTTAATCGACGTTGAATGTTCGGTGTTTAGATGTTTGGAGGTTTCAAGCCCTCGCTGCGCCAAATGGCGCCTAGAGAGCTTGATGACGATTTAAATAACCAAGTGTTGGCTTAATGCTTCACCATCACCAATATGCTTACCGTTGATAAAAATTTGTGGTGCGGTTTTCGCGCCTGCGATAGCACCCAATATTCTGCTTCGTGTTTGGTGTGAGAGCGGCATTTCAACATAATCTAGACCTGCTTTTGCAAGTGTCTCTTTTGCCCGCATGCAAAATGAGCACCCATCCTTAGTAAAGATAACCACTTGGTCAGGCTTCTTTGCTTTCGGGCTGATATGATTGAGCATAGTATCCGCGTCCGACACCTCGAACGGGTCTCCTGGCACATCGGGCTCAATGAAGGTTTTTTCTACGACCCCGTTCTTCACAAGCATCGAATATCTCCAAGAACGCTTGCCAAAGCCAAGGTCACTTTTATCTACCAACATTCCTAGTTGCTCGGTAAATTCTCCATTTCCGTCTGGTAATAAGCGAATATTTTGACTTTCTTGGTCTTTTGACCATTCGCGCATCACAAACCCATCGTTGACTGATAAACACACGATCTCGTCTACACCGTTTTCAAAAAAAGCTGGCGCTAATTCATTATAGCGAGGCAAGTGCGTTGATGAGCATGTCGGGGTGAATGCGCCTGGAAGCGAAAAGACAACAACGGTTTTATTTTTAAATATGTCGTCGCTAGAAACCGTAATCCACTCATCGTCTCCGCGGGTTTTAAAATTAACGCTAGGGACCTTGGCGCCCTCAAAATTTTTTAACTCCATTTTAATCTCTCTTTGTTAGGGTAAAAATAAAAGAAGGATTATGTACGCACCTGATAAATCGATCCAATTGATTAATATTTATTTATTAATCGCTTTAATCGATCGTTAAGCCGAAATCAGGCACAGGATCTCTTATCCTGATTAACTGAGAAATTACCTGCGTGAAATGTTTATTTGTTGGATCTAAATCAGATTTTTTTGGGCTTGGCCATAGGTTTGAAATTTTTTTAATATAATTTGCATTTCTTTTGTTGATAAAATTTCAGGCTTTCCAATCTGCAATGCACGCCAATATTGTTCTGACAGCGCCTCAACCTCCACAGCAAGATTGAGCGCGTCGTTCACTGTTTGCCCGGTGCAGATCATCCCGTGGTTCGCCAATAAACATGCTTTACGTTCTTTAAGCGCACGCAAAGCATAATTTGAAAGCTTCTGTGTGCCAAAAGTGGCGTAAGGTGCGCACTTAATATCATCTCCGCCACAGAGAGCGACCATATAATGAAAAGCAGGAATGGAAATCCGAAGGCAGGAGAGCGATGTCGCGAAACTTGAATGTGTGTGAACTATCCCGCTGACGTCCAGCCGATTTTGATAAATATCATGATGGAATCTCCATTCGGAAGAAGGCGCATTGTCACCGTGCGGCAAACCTTTTTCATCGATATAAACAATATCTTTAGGTTTGGTTTTGTCGTAGCTTAATCCGGTGGGAGTAATTAAAAATCCTTTACAGTACCTTGCGCTTACATTTCCTGAGGTTCCACGATTAATACCCATGGCATTCATCGATATTGAGCTGCTTATAATTTGCCGGCGGATAGTATTTTCTGTAGACATGTTTAGTGACTTATTTTTTTACAAAGCTTACTATCTGCTTACCTTTAGTGCTCACCAATCGTTCTAATTTTCCTTCCCACCACAGGAAATTCAGATGTGCAACCGCCTCACCCATGGCGAAGAATGTTTGATAAGCGTCTAATGTCCGATCAAATAAAGTCGGTAAAATTTGAAACGCATTTTTCGGCTGTTCACATACCGACAGAATCTTATCTAAACGCTCTTCATGATGCGCCTTCAATTCCTGCACCCGCTTATGTATTCCTATAAAGGGTAGTCCGTGTGAAGGCAATACCAATGTATCTCGAGGTAAACCCTCAAATAATGTAATCGATGTCAGGAATTCTTTCAGGGGGTTTCCCTCGGGACTATGCGGCCAAACGGCTACATTAGTTGAAATTTTTGGCAACAACATATCGCCTGATATAAGTACCTTTTTTTCCTCGCAGAAAAGGGAAAGATGATCTGGTGAGTGGCCGCTACCTGGTATCGGGCGCCAGGAGCTACCCCCGATCGATAAACGATCGTCGCTAGTTATTCTATTAAAGGAGACCGGTAACGTCCCTATCAATTCCTTGTAATGGTCCCCTTTTTCGGCGACCCGGTCCACGTCGCTTTCAGGAAGACCGTGAAGTTGAAATAAAGAGCCAACCGACTGGGTACTATGTGTTGCCGATCGGTCGAAGACTGCGTGGGCAGTTAGAAATTCGGAAGGTGTCATCCATACTGATGATCCTGTCCTCCTCTGTAACCAGTGTGCATTACCAATATGATCTGGATGATAGTGGGTAATCACTATTTTTGATACCTTGGAGTTATTTAACTCATTTTTTAAGATGTTCTCCCACCCTTTTTGACTCACTGGATCAGCGACCCCTGTGTCAACAATCACCCATTCGTCTTCATCCTCTAACAACCAGGTATTAATATGGTCCAAAGCAAACGGTAAGGCGTGACGACACCATAAAACTCCCTGAGCAACGGTGCTAGGCACGCCCGTCATGGGGAGTTCGGTAAACGGAAACGTTAGCGGAGAACTTGATAGCGGGAGAGTCATTTTAAATTTATGCTGCTGGGTTTAGGGCGATCAATAGAATATGGACAAATCCACACGTTTATTATAGGTCGAAACAAGTCTAGCGAGCATATCAAAGGCATGAAATCTCGACATACTTACATATTATAATTACTGATTGGTCGAATTATCTTTAAAGATTTCTTCGCGCCATTCATGTGATCGAATCCCAATTAATATAGGAAGTCAAAGGTAAGTATGAAATATGAGATTTGAATTATTCAAACATTATTTTTGATAAAAAATCTAATAAGGAGTAAATAATGAAGTTAATTTCCTACCTTGATTATTCACCGCAGGTAGGCTCAGACTGCAGTAGTGATCGCTGGGTATCTATTATCGGTAGAACCAATGTAGGTGATCGCTGCCATTTCGAGGACCTCGTGACTCTGCGAGGGGATGGTGATTTTATTGATGTGGGCTCGGACTGCTGGTTCGGTGAATACTCAACTGTGCATATCTCCGACACCACCTTCGGAGCAATAGTCAGTGATGAAGTCACTGTGGGAAGATTCAGCCTTGTGCATGCTTGCAAAATTGGTAAAGGCTGCGTGCTCGGAGAACATGCTGTAGTCATGGACAATGCCAGCGTTGGCGAAGGTTCAGTTATTTGTACTGACAGCGTGGTTCCCCCGGGAAAACAACTCGAACCTGGATGGATATACCAGGGGATCCCGGCAAAACCAATCAGAAAAATCGATGCCGAGGAGCTAAAGGAACTGAGGAATATTGTGAGATTAAAAGCAAACGGAATGGGCGCCGATTTAGTCCACTCCAACGATCCCGTAGCGCCGATTAAATGCATCCCGGGTGAGGGTGTTTTAGAGAACAGTGATGAAAGCTTCTATATCGCGCCCACCGCGGCGGTTGTCGGGCACTTGGACATGGCTGCAGAGTCAAGCATTTGGTTCTCCGTTGAGATCGATGCCGAAAATGCGTCCGTCCAAGTAGGGTCATCAACTAACATACAAGATAACTCTCGAATTAATTTGGATCCCGGTGAAAGCCTAAAAATGGGACAGCGCGTAACTATCGGCCACAACGTTCAATTAGATGCCTGCGAAATAGGTGATGACTGCATTGTTGGCATGGGCTCAAAGATTGGCAAAGGAACGATCATTTTAAATGGAGGGGTTGTAGCTGCGGGTGCAGTTACTGCGCCAAACACCATAGTTACTGAGGGAATGATTTGGTCAGGGAACCCAGCTAAAGAATCGAGAGCACTATCCAAAGAAAATATAAAACTTTTCTCCATGGGAGTAGATGTTTACAGGTTATATGCAAAAAACTACAAAAAAAAATCTCAATAGTCTCTTATTTAAGTAAGTCATTCTCGCTAACAATAAAAAATGAAGGCTAACCAACTTCATAGGTCAATCACTCACAAAGACCTATTTAAAATTGCTACTCCGATAATGGTTGCTAATGTATCGACCCCCCTCATCGGGGTGGTCGATACAATAATTATTGGCCAAGTGCCCGACCCGACCCTCATTGGCTCAGTAGCGATTGCATCTTTGATTTTTACCTTCATATTCTGGAGTTTTGGGTTCCTTCGAATGGGAACGACCGGCCTTACAGCCCAAGCTTTAGGAGCTAATGACCATGAAGAAATTCGCGCAATCTTAGGTCGATCAATTTTGCTCGCATTCATTATCGGTTTAGCACTAATCACACTCCAAAAACCCATCAGTAACCTATCTTTTTTCTTACTTCAAGGAAGTACGCAAGTTGAATTTTTAGCGCACGAATATTTCGATATAAGAATTTGGTCAGCCCCAGCTACCCTGACGAATTATGTATTGTTAGGATGGCTAATCGCTGTTGGAAAAGCGAAACATGCCCTGGGATTACAGCTACTACTCAATATCAGCAACATCTTACTTGATACCTTTTTTGTAATCGGTCTCAATATGGGCGTACAAGGTGTCGCGCTTGGAACAATTTTCGCCGAATACACTGCTGTTTTAGTAGGCATCGGTGTGGTTCTGAGGGCTCAGAGCCATCTACTTGGTTCATGGAATATTCAGAGAATATTAAAAAAAGCCAGAGTAATTAAAACTTTGTCGGTCAATATTGACATCTTAGTGCGGACCTTCGCGCTACTCATAGTGTTTTCCTGGTTTACGGCAACCAGCGCCACACTAGGTGACACTGCTCTGGCGGCAAATGCAGTACTTCTTCATTTTCTAACAATGTCAGCATACTTCCTCGATGGAATAGCACTAGCTACAGAAAAATTTGTTGGGGAGTCTGTAGGCAGTCGTTCTAGAACAAACTTCGTGTCTGTAGCTAAATTATCGACAAGTTGGGCAGTCGGTGTTGCCGCAGTACTATCGTTTTTGCTGATGATTTTCGGTCCGACTATCATCGATTTCATCACAGTAACTCCTGCCGTAAGAGAAGTCGCCAAAGATTACGTAAATTGGGCCGCACTAGCACCATTAATTGGAGTATGGTGCTTCCAACTTGACGGTATTTTTATTGGAGCAACGGCAACCTCTGCAATGAGAAACAGCATGCTTTTATCAACGTTTCTATTTTTTATTACGTGGATATTCCTTGAGAGGTTTGGAAACTTAGGATTATGGATCGCGCTACTCAGTCATTTTGTTTACCGGGCAATAACGCTATACCTAAGGTTACCTAATGTCATTCGATCCATAGACTTATAAGCGACGCTCTGACGTTGTTCACTTAATCATTAATCTATATCAACTTGGGTCCTCTCTCCATCTAGTTTCGCAATTATCGTAGCGCAAACGGCATCTCCCCAAATATTCACACTAGTGCGACACATATCTAAGACTCGATCAAAGACCATAAGTACGCCAATAGCCTCTACGGGCAGGCCAATTACTCCTAAAATAATCGCAATAGCCACCAAGGACGCAGACGGTACGCCAGCAACACCTATTGAAGTTAAGAGCGCCACAACGACTATTGTAAATTGAACGCCGAGGGTTAAATCTAACCCATAGGCCTGCGCAATAAACATCGCCGCAGCGCATTCATACAATGCTGTTCCATTCATATTAACCGTCGCTCCCAATGGAAGCACAAAACTGGAAACGTTGTTTGAAACGCCTACGTTCTTCTCCAGACTTTTCATCGAGACGGGTAACGTTGCGGACGAAGAAGCAGTGGAAAAAGCTGTCAGAATGGCTGGAGACATTGCACGAAACGTTACCCAAGGCTTAACGCGCGCCAAGGCCCTTAACAGCAGGGGCAGAATGACTAAAGCGTGAATAAGTAAGGCGCCCAGAACCGTTATAGAAAAAACAGCCAAAGGCCGAGCCGCATCAAAACCTGTTTTTGCAATCACACCGGCGACAAGAGCAAAGACACCTATTGGCGCAAATTTCATGATCCACTCAGTCATGCTCATCATGACACCGAAAGAGGCCTCCCAAAAGCGCCCAAAAGATTGTCGCAGATCATCTGGGAGCTTGGTACTAAAAAAACCAAACAAAATAGAGAAGAAAATAATGCCCAACATTTGCCCTTCAGCAGCGGCCTGAATGATATTAGGCGGGACCATCCTAAGAAAGATTTTAGCCACATCACCCGAGCCCTTATTTTCGATCTTATCTTGGATAGCAGAGGAATCATGGCTTTCAAAAGCCAAAATTTCTCCTACCGGTCTTCCGTCTGAATATCCAGGAGATACGAAGTTAATTAACGCTAGGCCTACAAGAATTGCAAAGAGCGTTGTCGCAGCATAAAACAGCAAAGTACGAGTCCCAATCCTCGCCAACCGCGCTCCGGAATTTCCCATTCCGGCCATCCCCACAATGATGGATGAAGCGATCAAGGGGACAATGATCATTTTCAGCGCGTTTAAAAATAACTGTCCTACATATTGGAAAATAGCATTGACATCGAGACCGAGTATTGTGACGGCACCCTCAGTCGACGCATTTTTCACCATTGCGCCTACGAATCCAGCAAGCACTATCGATATAATAATTTGCCAATGTAACGCTATTTTTTTCATTTTTTCCTCGCCTAATTATTGCGTCAATTGCTTACTCGATTTGCGACAGAAAATCGCTAACTAATGTTCCAGAAGCTTTTATGACATGCTCCTCCGCCGGAAATGTTCCATCTTGTACGTCTTTAATGAAATCCTTAAATCCCGCTACGCGCTCATTTTGTAGCGCTTGTTGTAATTCAAATATTTTACGGTATTGCTTCGAGTGTCGAGGATAGGGCGGTGGATTATTCCCTAATATGTCCTCAGCGAACAGAAATTGAATGTCTCCACCTTTACCACCACCAATTGAAGATGTTAGAAGCGACGTCCGCTTACTGATTTCAGACAATAAAGCCTCAGGCACAACCTCCACCTCGACTGCGTAAGCACCAGCCTCCTCTAACGTTTTAATTTCACGATAAATCCAAAGCGCCTCTTCCAAAGTTTTACCAACAGCCTTGAGCCCTCCAGTCCACGTGCTTCGGCGAGGCACAAGCCCGGCATGCCCCTGAACTGGAACTCCTGCTTCAGCAGCCATGCTTATAAAGCGTGGCGACCATTGGCACATGATCGCATCTGCGCCTAAATCCATAGCCGTATACGCTAATCGCACCGCTTCATCTGCGTTTGAAGCGGCGGTTAAGGGTACCGAAAAAGCCATAAAAGTTTGAGGTGCGGCGTCTCGAATTGCTTTGGCCAAATGCGGCTGTTTTGGATCAAAACGAACCTTCATCGTATCTATCCCCGCCTCTTCCGCCGCCGCTGCCTCGTCCGGGGAAAAAGGGAGTGTCTCGCAAAGTGTTTTTTTTCCTTTGGCACCACGTAGGTCCTTCACTGTGTAATTCCTCAGGCCGTAGGCCCCACCCAAACTCATAACACGCTTCAATCCTTGCTTTTCAACATTTCTAGGTGGGATTCCACCATCCCCCGCCGCGTGATTTGCCATAATTTCTAACCTCGTTGTTTATGAATTAATTAATCGTCGAATTTAAAATGAGGCCGCCCTCGTTGGTCTCGAATTCTATTAATCAACGTTCTCAAGCTTTTTACTCTCAACACACGAATAAGCATTCGTTTTTTACCGGGCATATCCACCATCACCAAACCTATTGTCGTGGTTAGCAAGCCAGGGCCTGGTAAAAATAACATCAAAATCCCAAGGCATACTAAAAAAATGCCCACAATATTCTTCAATAACAACACGTGGATTCCGGACTTTGTGTTATGAGGCTCCGAGCCATTAACAATTTTTGATTGTAAAAAATAATTCTCTGGCAATCTGCCTATAACCACGAGCATCATAACCACACCCAAGAGAAACGTTAGCACTGGAAAAAACAACAACCAAAAAAATTCA
>Ga0233432_10000502_pt1 | contig 37491 bp, 31 predicted proteins | sample SI_122_August201_6_FD_179870 | JGI IMG/M metagenome (GOLD analysis project Ga0233432, IMG submission 179870) | Seawater microbial communities from Saanich Inlet, British Columbia, Canada - SI_122_August2016_10_MG | ecosystem: Environmental > Aquatic > Marine > Inlet | place: Canada: British... | reverse complement strand
TATGAATTTCCTGTCTTAGGGGGAAGAAAGCGAGCCTTCAGGATTCATCACACCCCTGACGATGGCTCCTGGCTCATGGCTGGACTGTTCAGTAACTGGGTCAACCCCGAAACAGGCGGAACCTTGAGCACCTTTACCATCCTCACGACACGCCCTAACAGCGTCCTCTCTCCAAAGAGCGGGCCAAAAATCCATGACCGGATGCCGGTCATCATTCACAAAGAAGATCGGGATCGGTGGTTTAAATCAAATCGCTACGACCCTAAGAGTTCAAGACTAGAACCATGGCCTAGCAAGAAAACTCAGCTCAGTTGCGTAAACCCTAAAATTCGAAACTCCCAGTATAAAAATTCAGACTGTCATGAACTCGATCTCTCTGAAGATTTCGACTGGTTGAAGTAAATCATCACTCAGTTAGCTCAGAGTTTTCTATTCCTCCTATACCATGGCTTATGCTAACCTTTCATGGCTGACTCCACCACAACCCTCTACCTTGTTCGTCACGGCGAAACTCTCTGGAACCTTGAGCATCGCTTCCAAGGTCAAAAAGACAGCCCCCTAAGTCCCCATGGAGAGGAACAGGTAAAATGCTTGGCTCCTTTCTTTATGGATCATCCCATCGACGCACTCTACAGCAGTGACCTTGGGAGAGCCATGGCAACATCCAAAGTGATCGAGAAAGCGACAGGGAAAGAGTCTCAGGCCCTTTCTGCCTGGAGAGAACGCTGTTTCGGCATCTTTGAAGGCCTCACCCATGGGCCCGCTCGCGAAAAAGACCCCGAGAGTTTTGACCTTTGGCGCTCGGGCTCGATGGACGTGAAGGTTTCTGAGGGAGAAAGCCGCAGAGAGATGCTCACTAGAGTACTGAGCTCAGTCTCAGAGCTCCTCAGCAGACATCCCGGAGAAAAGATTGCCATCGTCTCCCATGGAGGAACTCTCAGCGCCCTCTGGCGTTATCTCGAACCGGATCGCCATGAATCTGAAGGCTTTTCTATCCCCAATGCCAGTATTAGTACTCTTCTAGGAAATGATGGAGAGCTCAAGGTTCAAGAATGGTCTACCATCACTCACTTACAGGGACTCAAGTCTCTGGACGACCCATCTATCTGAAGTCTGGAACTTCCAGATCTGGAAGTTATCCCTCTTTGCCCATGCTTTTTAGGTTTCCGACCTAAAATTCTTTCAACTAGACATGGCCACCCTCACATCTTGTTCAACCGATCTTCGCTCCATCCCTCGTCATGAAATTTAAACAGCGAAGAATCGCCCTCACCACTTTCATGCTTCTAGTTCTTATTGTCCTAAAGCTAAATGGAGAAGAAAGGTCTGTCCCCAACGAGATGAAGGCAGAGTCAAAACATCTCGAACATTGGGTTCAGAAACTATGCACCATCTCTCCGTCCAGGGAAGTCAATCACCCCTCAAGCCTTCGGCAGTCCATCGACATCATCCAAAAGGGCTTTGAGAAGCACGGTTTAAAAACTCGTTTACAAGCGGTGCCTTTCCGTAACAAGATTTTTCACAATGTTGTCGTCACCATCAATGCAGAATCCAAGAAGGATCTCGTTATCGTTGGAGCTCACTACGATGTATGTGGAAATACACCTGGAGCTGATGATAACGCAAGTGGTGTTTCGGGCCTGTTGGAACTCTCCCGTCTCATCACTCAGCACTACCCAAAGGAAAGGCCTCCCCTAGAGCTGGTGGCCTATACCCTAGAAGAGCCCCCTGCTTTTGGGTCTTCCTTTATGGGTAGCGCAGTTCATGCTCGTTCTCTTAAAGAAAGGGTCCGAAATGTTGATCACATGGTCTGTCTTGAGTCAATTGGCTACTACACCGAGAAAGAGCAAAGCCAACGCTATCCCCTTAAGGCCATGTCTCTCCTCTATCCCAACCGTGGAAACTTCATTGCCGTCGTTGGAAATTTTTCCAGCAAGGCCATCACGAATCAGCTGACCTCAGCACTTAAAAGGACAGGACTCGCCACGGAAGCTCTGAATGCCCCTGGCTATGTTACCGGAGTTGATTTTTCTGACCACCGCAATTACTGGAAACATCAATACAAGGCGGTTATGATCACGGACACAGCCCTTTATCGCAACCCACATTATCACCAAGAGAGTGATCTCCCTAATACTCTGGATTATAAAAGAATGGCTCAGGTTGTTGATGGAGTCTTCGCACACCTGATGGCTTTTGGGACTAAAATGAGGTAGTGGCCAAGCCTTAGAATATCGTTAAGGAGTAAATTCTCCTCAATGGGCTTCTTCCAAAAATCTCCTCACTCTTTTTGCAAAAGCTTCAGGTTCCCGAGCGTGAAGCCAGTGATCGGCCTCGGGGAAGGTTTCTATAACAACTGAGGGAAAGAGTTCACGGATGGTTTGATAATCTTCATCTTCTACGTAGGGAGATTTCCCTCCTCTCACAAAAAGAGCAGGAAGTTCATTCTTCAGGTCTGGTTTTGGAAAACCTGCAATGTTAGGCCCTCCTCGAATCAGAGCATCAATATGAATTCTCCAAGAGAAACTCCCATCTCTTCGGTCGAGATTGGTCAGGAGAAAAGTTCTGAGGGCTGGGTCGAAAATATCTTTGGAAAGTCGCTCATCAGCTTCCTGACGACTAGATATTTTGGAAAGAGGAAGGTTCGACATGGCCCTCATCACTGAAGCAAACCAGGGGGGATAAGTCTTGGGAGCAATATCCTCAACCAGCAGACTCTTGACCCACTCAGAATGATGAAGGGCAAGGAGCATCGCCACCTTTCCGCCAAGACTGTGCCCCACCAGATGAACTGGGCCAACTCCCAACGCCTGGATGGTTTCAAGGGCCATCGTCATCATGTTCAACTGAGTCACGTCTTCGAGTCTCGGAGAATTACCATGATTGGGCAAATCCGCACTGAAAATGCTAAACGTGTCATTCAGCTTCTTGGTGACGGACTGCCAATTGTGCATAGAAGCAAACAGGCCATGGAGAAAAAAGACCGGAGGCCCTTTTTCGGGACCACTTTTTTTGTACCAAAGGACATCCATAGGGGAGATTCTAACAGTTCCCACGAGTTCTCAGCTCCTTGGTCAATCTCCCTAGAGCTGCTTTAGACTCGTATCTCCATCATACAGCACTTGTATCCACACGACTCTTTCCATAGAATGAAGATTCCCCACCCATGAGGCTCCCATGAACGAGAGCAAAGAACGCCCCTCGAAGGCCATCTTCTTGGCCCTGCCAATCTTTTTGGCCAGCCTGATTGCGCTGCTCTACTTTATTGTGGAGCCCTCTAAGCTTGAACTCGCCTCAGAACTGGGCAAGCAGCCCCCTGAACCAGAAAAACTGGCAACTGCTCCAACCTCAGACAAATCTACTGACAGTTCAGAAACCATTCCTGTCGCGATCTGGTTTATCACCCTCTCCTTTATCGTTATTCAGATTGGAGCTGTAACCCTCGCAACCTTTCACGCTCGAAAAGTGCCACTCGGCACCCGTGAAGTTCGAAAAATCCTCTTCTACTGCGACACCCCTATGTACTTGGGGTTACTGGGGTCTTTGGTGGGAGTTTCACTGACTCACATGCTCACGGGTAGCCTCACGGCTCCAGTTGCCTACCTAACCACTATTTCCGGAATTATCCTTCACCTGATGGCCAAATGGTTGGTTGTTCTTCCTCTCCCAGATCGAGCTGGTTATGTTAATTAAGGAGGCCAGATCATGAAGATGTTTCTGGTTGGGATGTGCGACATCTTCCTCATCCTTTACCTCACTTCAATTGTTCAGGGAGGGAGAACTCCTGAGAGTGACATCACCGTCGATGACTTCAAAAAGCTTCAGGAAGAACATCTCGCGATGAAAGAGCAACTCGGAAGCATGGGCAACCTGCTAACCGATAACCAGGCTAAATTGGAAGCCGAACGAAAGGCAAAAGAAGCTGAAATCAAAGCTCGAGAGGACGAAGAGCGGAAAAAACGTGAAACCGAAGCAGAGCTGGCGAAAAAATCCAAAGACCTCGAAAGAGAACGTCTGGCTCGTCTAGCTGAAACCAAAGCTTTAGAGAAAGAGCGTCAGGAGCGATTGGCCGAAGCTAAGAGACGCGAAAAGGAAAGAGAAGCATTAGAAGCCTTAAAAGGGAAACAGGAAGAAGAAGCTAAAGCTCTCAAAGAAAAACTGGAAAAGGAAAAACAACGTCTTGCAGCAATGGAGGTCGTCAGCGACCAACTCATGAACCAAATCGAAAAGGATCAGGCCAAAGCAACGATAAAGCAAGCAGAAATTGAGAAGGCCCGAAAAGAGGCCTTAGCCATGGAACAACAACTCACCAGAGAAAGAGCAGAACTTGAGAAAGCCCGCGCTAAAGCCCTTGCCATGGAGGTCGCCAAGAAAAAGGCGATCGCTCAAGCTGGAATCATTAGTCAGAAAGAGGCACAACTGCAGAAAGAACTGGCCCAACAAAAAGAACTACAGAAAAAGTTGAGTGAGTCTAAGGCCCAAGACCTAAAGAACCTTGAGTTAGAAAAAGAAAGGATCCGCAGGGAAAAAGCGGCTCTCGAGCAAAAACTCAAAGAAACAGCGAGAGAAAAGCAAGTTGCCAGAGAGCTAGCTGCAAAAGCCAAACGAGAAGCTGATGAAGCCAAAGCCCGCGCAGTTGCTGCGAAACTCTCTGAAAAACTAGCCAAAGCCGAAACCAACCGAGCTGTCACCTTGAAGCAGCAGGCAGTGGTAAAAGCCAAAGAAGCCGAAACGATGGCAGAGGTCGCCAAAGTCGAAGCGACCCTCGCCAAAAAAGAGGCCGACACAGCCCTTCGTCTCAAAGTCAGAGCCATCGAAGAACGTGACGAAGCAACAAAACTTGCCGAAACCTTTCAGGAGGTTGCCGTCGAAATTCAAGAAGAGGTCGAAGCCATCACTAGGCCAGCAGAGCAAACCTACGCCGAAGAAGTGATGGGCCTGAACACTCCCCTGCAGATCACATGGAAAAAACAGAGAAAGAATCGAGTCACCCATGGTGAAGAAAAGCTCAATCTTCTTCCCGTTTCTATTGGAGGTAAAAGAGTTTTGCTCTTTCCCCTCGAACACCTGCGCGTTGACCCCGAAGAAGGACCTGCGAACTTTCTCAAGTATGCTGTCAGACTTGGAGGAAAGAGAATCAATAGGATTCTCCGCCACCCCAGTCTTCCCATCGGGGCCATTGTTCTTCCCGATGAAGGCCCAGCCGCTACCCCACTGGCCATCTCTACTCAGCTTAACGACCTCAGCCCAACCCTTCTAGCCGTTCGAAATGGATCAAAATTTGGACTACTGGGAAACCTACGAAATCTCTCGACTGACTTCCACGTTTTTAGGCGAGATCACCTCACTCGAAATGCCCAATTCTTTTCCCACAAAGTTCCCGGCTTTCGGGGAACCGGCCAATATGGTGAGACCATCCTCAAAGGAGATCAGATCATCGATGCCCGGGGTCGTTTCCTTGGCCTCTCCTACAAAGCCCACGAGTTTTTCAGAGTTGTCACCCTTGAAAACTGGGCCCCCATGGTTCTTCCCAATTCCTAGAGTCATTCCCAAGATGGACTCAGAGATGAACTCTGTGGGTGTCGCTTGCCTACAGTTTTTATGCCGACTCTAAACTCACTTCGGTCTCTCATCAACGCTCGGACCTTCCGATGCATGCTGAGAATATATTGCTCAAAACACCACGCCGGCATCTCTCCTTGCCCATCCTGCGAGAGTCTACTTCAATATACTTTGCTCCGACACGAAAAGTGTCCCTTCGGTGCGATGAAGCCCGTCTGTTCCAAATGCGAGATTCATTGTTTTCAAAATGACCTTGCTGAGAAAGTTCGTCTGGTCATGAGTTTCTCGGGGCCAAGGATGATCTACCGCCATCCACTCTTGGCTGTCTATCACCTCTATGAAAGGTGGGCCTACCGGAAGACTTCACTTAAGAAAAAACCTTCCTGAACCTGACTCCTTTACCGGGAGATCAATTCTTTTCCAACAAAAGGTAGACTCGTTTTCTTGATGTCGATGGTGGGCTCAAGCTCAAAGATGTTTTCGTAACCATAGGCACGCAAATGAACCTGAGTCGTAATATTAAGAGAAGCTGGTGCCATTTTTGAAGCAAAGGACACGGGCGCTCCAGTAAAGTTATTGTTACAGTAGATGAGAACTTTTGTTTCTTTACTGGGTATAACCTCTTTAAGCTTCCTCTCAGTAAATTCCGTCAAAGGAAGATTCTTCGCTCCTTTGATATGACGAAGCTTGAAATTCTTAAAACTCCTTGCGTCGAGAATCAGGTATTCCCCTGAGTTCATGGCCTTGAGAAACTCTCTTTCATTGAGGCTACTTTTTTTTCTTTTCCCGTGGGTCTCAAGAACAATCTCTTCAAATTTTGAATAATCAAAGAACTGGGGATTGGGTGCAGCAGAGAGCTGCGAACCCATTCCGGCGAGACCTACAAGAATCAGCTTTATTATTTTCATGGGATGACCTGATAACGATTGATCCCACAATTTTATATCTTCAGTTTTCCCATCTGTCACACTTAGGTAACAGATGAACTTTCACAGCATTGTCTAATAACGCCTTTGCGTTATTAAAGCCGAGTGATCATCAGATGTGGATCGCTCGCCCGTGCACGTCTAGAGCCGCCTCTTTGACCGCCTCACTGAGGGTTGGGTGTCCGTGACATAGCATAGCAATGTCTTCTGAGCTCGCCTCAAACCCGATGGCATGCACAGCTTCGGAAATAAGTTCAGAAGCACTGGGGCCAACAATGTGAACTCCAAGAACGCGATCGGTTTCAGCATGGGCAATAACTTTAACAAAGCCATCTTTCTCACCCATACAGCGAGCACGGGGGTTGGCCATGAAAGGGTACTTGCCTGTCTTAATCGGGAGTCCCGATTCTTTGGCTTCTTCACTCGTCAGGCCCACTGAGGCCACCTCAGGCCATGTGTAAACAATGCCAGGAATTTCCATGTAGTTCACGTGGCCGTGGCCACCGGCGATAATATCCATCACCGCCACACCTTCTTCCTCAGCTTTATGGGCCAGCATAGGGCCATCGATGAGGTCACCGACAGCATAGACACCAGGTATGTTCGTTTCGAAACCATCGTCGACGACAACTTTCCCACGATCCATGCTCACGCCTAAATCTTCTAGGCCCAAGCCTTCGCAGTAAGGACGGCGTCCAATAGAAACCAATGCAACGTCTCCTTTGAGCTCCACGACTTCACCTTTCTTGTTCTCTGCTTTAACCGTGATGCCTCGACCTTTTGTGACCGCTTCGGTGACTTTATGTCCCAAGTAGAAATCCATGCCCTGCCCTTTCAGGATTTTCTGCATGGTCTTCGATACATCTTTCTCCATACCCGGCAAGATAACGTCCAAAAATTCCACGACTGAAACTTTGGCTCCAAGCCTCGCGTAAACACTTCCCAGCTCAAGTCCAATCACTCCACCACCAATGACAATCAGATGAGAGGGGACCTTGGGAAGAGAAAGAGCACCTGTTGAAGAGATCACTTTCTTTTCATCAAAAGGTAGAAAGGGCAAAGGAGTCGGCTCAGAACCTGTGGCGAGAACAACTTTCTTCGTCTTGTAAGCCTTACCATCGACCTCAACGGTATCAGCAGAAATAACTTTCGCGCTTCCTTCTAAGTGAGTCACCCCGTTCTTTTTAAAGAGGCCAGCAATGCCTTTGGTGAGCCCATCAACAATGCCGCTCTTGCGCTCCATCATCTTCTTAAGATTAAGTTTAAGAGCACCTGTTGAAATACCGTGGTCTTCAAAATGGTCTCGAGCCTGAGCGAAATGCTCACTACTCTGCAGCAAAGCTTTTGAGGGAATGCAGCCTACATTCAAACAGGTTCCACCCAGAGCCTTCCGCTTTTCAACACAAGCCACCTTGAGGCCCAACTGGGCGCCTCGAATAGCGGCAACATAACCGCCCGGTCCAGCTCCAATGACGATAACGTCAAACACTTCGTCGGCCATGATCAAAGCTCCAGCATGATCTTGGCAGGATCTTCAATACACTCCTTGATCTTCACCAAGAAAGTCACCGCTTCCTTACCATCAACGACGCGATGGTCGTAACTCAGGGCCAAGTACATCATAGGTCTAATCTGGATCTCTCCGTCGACCACCACTGGTCGCTCCTGTATGGTATGCATTCCAAGGATGGCACTTTGAGGAGGATTCAAAATCGGTGTGCTGAGCAGACTGCCGAAAACCCCTCCATTGGTAATCGTAAAACCACCTCCCTGCATTTCATCCGTACTGATCTTTCCTTCACGTCCACGTAAAGCGTAGTCGAGAATGGACGACTCAACACCAGAAAAGCTCAGCTTATCACAGTCTCTCACAACGGGTACCACCAAACCTTTGGGCGTACTCACAGCAACAGAAACATCAAAGTAATTCCTATAAACGATGTCGTCGCCATCAATATAGGCGTTGATATCTGGGCTAGCCTTGAGAGCCTCAACAGAAGCTTTAATGAAAAAGCTCATAAAACCCAAGCCAATGCCATGGGTATCTTTGAACTGCTCCTTGTATTTTTTGCGCAGATTCATCACATGAGACATGTCCACCTCATTGAAGGTGGTGAGCATGGCTGCGTTGTGCTGAGCTTCGACGAGTCGCTTGGCGACCACTTTGCGAAGACGAGACATCTTCTTGCGAGTCTCTTTCTCTCCTTCAATGGGCTGAGGGAGGGAGGCTCCAAACCCGAGGTCAGGCGTAGGCGGAGGAGGGAGATGACGAGCCAACGGATTCTGGATGGCATGAATCACATCAGCTTTGGTGATGCGCCCCCCTTTACCAGAACCATGAACCTGTGAACTCGGGATTCCAGCCCCGGACAGAAGCTTCGCCGCTGCCGGGCTAGGCGTTCCCGCAGAACTGTTGTCCACCGGAGCAGCCACCTTGGGACTTTCCTTGGCCGCCGGTGCCGGGGCAGCCTTCGGCTCTTCTTTCACGGGTTCAGAGGCAGGCTCAGGAGCTTCCTCTTTCGTTTCTGGAGCAGCGGTCCCCTCTGCGTCAGGGTCAATGCGAGCAATCACATCACCCACATTTACAGTGTCCCCTTCTTCGACCAGCACTTCAACTTTGCCCGCACATGGAGCGTTAAGGGGCATGGAAGCCTTGTCGGTTTCCAGTTCGAGGATGGCATCGTCCTCCTGCACCTGGGAGCCCGTCGGCAGCAAGATGACGCTAATGTCGGCTTCGGTGACCGACTCTCCGGCGGCGGGTACGGTGATATCAACCATGGGTGTCTTATCTGTTACTTCGTTTCGGTGGGGAGGAATGCCGAATCCATGAGCTCGGCGTATTCTTGCTCATACTTTTTCTTGGTACCAACAGCTGGACTGGCGGCCCCTGGGCGGGAAGCAACGAGTAGTTCCTTGCCTGCAGGCAGAAGTTCAACAATCCGGTCTCGAACAAAACTGTAGGCACCTTGATTGATAGGTTCTTCTTGAACCCACATCACATCTTTGGCCTTCACTTTCTTAATCGTCGCTCCAAGCTCTTTACGATTGAAAGGGTAAATGCTCTCAAGGCGAACGATGGTCACATCTTTCACGCCACGCTTCTCCCTTTCTTCGATCAGGTCGTAAAAGACTTTCCCCGAACAGACGATCAGTCGGCTAGCTTTCTTGGCTGGTGTTGGATCCATCAAGATATCGTGGTAATGACCCGAGGTAAAGTCCTGCAATTTCGAAACGGCTTTGGGATGTCGCAGAAATCCCTTCGGAGTACATACAACGAGAGGGCGTCGCCATTCACGCATCACCTGACGGCGAAGAAGGTGAAAAAACTGAGCTGGAGTCGTGGGAACAGCTACCTGAATGTTATTTTGAGAACAGTTGGATAGAAAACGCTCTAGACGAGCCGAAGAGTGCTCAGGCCCTTGACCTTCCTGACCGTGAGGAAGCAACATGACCAAACCTGAAAAACGGTTCCACTTCTGTTCCGAAGAGCAGATGAACTGATCGACAATAATCTGAGCTCCATTCACAAAGTCACCAAATTGTGCCTCCCACAGGACAAGGGAGTTAGGATAACTCAAGGAGTACCCATACTCGAAACCAAGAACCCCGTATTCGCTAAGGTGAGAGTTATAGACATCGAAACGCTCCTGACCTTCTTTTAGGTTCTTGAGAGGAGTGTATTTTTCGGCGGTCTCACAATCAGCCCAGACGGCATGACGATGAGAGAATGTTCCTCGGCAAGAATCCTGCCCCGATAGACGAACGTGGTGCCCTTCCCATAGAAGCGCGCCAAAAGCAAGGTGTTCTGCCATCGCCCAGTCAATTTTTCCTCCGTCATCAAGCATCACCGCTCTTTTCTTGATCAGTCGGTTGAGCTGATTGAGCGTGTTAAAGCCCTCGGGCACCGTGGTGAGTTTTTCGGTAAGTTCCTTTAACAAGCCTTCTGAAACGGAGGTGTCCACCACTTTAAAAAAGTCTTCTTCGCTCGCACGACTGTACTTACTCCAAACACCATCAAAAACACTCACTTGATAATTTTTCGGAGTGTTCCGGATGGACTCTAGGGATTCACTGAGGCTTCCTTTGAATTGTTTCTCAAGAGCTTCTGCCATATCTTTATGGAGTTTATCCCTTTCGATGAGGGCGTTGCGATAAGTCTCCCGGGTACTTGGCATCTTACGAATGGTCTTGTATTCCAAAGGAGAGGTGAAAGAGGGTTCGTCACCTTCGTTGTGACCATGTCGACGATAACAAACGATATCGATGACAACATCCACGTTGAATTCCTGAAGAAACTCCATCCCCACTCTCACCACATGAACCACTGCCTCGGGGTCGTCTCCATTGACGTGGAAGACAGGTGCCCCAACAATCTTAGCTACGTCAGAGCAGTAAATACTAGAGCGTCCTTCTTCAGGTTTTGCCGTAAAACCAATCTGGTTGTTCACGACAAGGTGCATGGTGCCTCCCACTTCATAACCATTGAGTCGGCACATCTGAAAACATTCATAAACCACTCCCTGCCCCGCCATCGAAGCATCACCATGAATGATGATGGGAAGAATTTTCTTGGACCCTTCGTCGCCCTTGAGGACCTGCTTAGCCTTGGCTTTTCCAAGAACCACAGGGTCCACCGCTTCCAAATGGGAGGGATTGGCGGCAAGAGAAACAATCACATCCAAGCCGTTCTTTGTTTTGAGACGGGACGTAAAACCCTTGTGGTACTTCACGTCTCCAGAGGTTTCCTGAGCCGTACCAAAATCATCTTCAAACTCAGAGAAAACCTCTTCATAAGTTTTATTCAGGATGTTGGTGAGCACATTCAGGCGGCCTCGGTGAGCCATGCCGATTGTGAACTCGTTGGTTCCCAGATTTGCACCAGTTTCGATCAATTCTGCCAATGCAGGGATAAGAACCTCAGCTCCTTCGAGGCTGAACCTTTTCTGACCAACATACTTCGTATGCAGAAAACGTTCAAAAAGCTCAGCTCGATTCAAGTGACGGAGGATGCCCTTTTGGTCTTCGATAGATAGGTTCGGTTTATTGAGCGTTGGCTCAACCTTATCTTTGATAAAACGGATCTCTTCAAACTCGAAAAGGTGGTAATACTCTACGCCAACGGTGGAGCAGTAGATCGTCTGCAAGACCTGAAGGATCTGCCGCAGAGAAGCCATGGGCTTCTCAATCAAGTGGTCAGTGGGAAACTCCTTATCGAGGTCAGCTTCGGTGAAACCATAAGTTTCAATGTTCAGGGCTCGGTGCTCAGACGGGTCTGCTGGATTGAAATCCAATGGGTTCGTTTTCGCCGCCAAGTGTCCCAAACGCCGATACTCCCGAATCAGGCGGGAGATCCTTAGGCCGTCTTTAGAACTTTCACTCTCGCCATCTCCACTGCCAGCTCCCAGCTGGCGGGCCATCTCAAACCCTTTGAAAAAGTTCGACCAACTGGACTCAATGCTATCGGGGTTCTCAAGGAATTGAGCATAGAGACCTTCCATGTACTCCATGTTCGAAATGTTGGCCGAGGATAGATCAGAGATCGACATGAATGGAAGCCTGTACCTTCAACACTTGCAAGCGCAAGGAGTATTGGGTGGGTTGGAAATAAACAAGGCTTATTTGGAGCCTAAAAAGGTTGAGAGTTTCCTGAGCGAAACTCAGTCTCCACTTGGGTAGCAGGCCACTTCTAGGACAAAACGCTCGCCCTCGGCCTCAAAAACACAGCCAATGCAGGGGATGCCGTTTTTGTGTTCAACGCGGTGAGCAACCCCCGTGATGACCGTTGGAATCGAAAGATTCGCCATCGTACCCAACAACGTGGCCAAATCTGCCTTAGCCCCACCCCCCACGAGATTGGCGATCTCACCAATGCCGTCCTGAACATCTTCATTGATATCATCAATAGAATCATCCATCATCATTTTCTGAATCAGGATGAGGGCCAACTTTCTCGGCAAAGAGATCGCACAGGTTCCCGAAAGGTCTCCAAAGAGGGAAATCACAGCACTCACGTCGCCTTTCATGACCTGATTCGGCTTTTTCAGGTAAATACCAACGCGATGGGCTTCGGTAAACGCCATGGTCTGGAGTGAATTCAGCAAAGAGCGGATGAAGCCATTGATGACTTCGACCAGAATTTTGCTATCAACCTTTTCCACGGACCCCATATCTCCCTTATTCTAAGAAGCCACTCTTTTTTGGATAGGAAAAAAAGATCAAGCCAGGCTGGACAGTTCTAAAAAAACGGCATCCACGCCGAGTCGTTTTCTACAATCATAGTGTCCCTTTGGACACGTTCTGGCATAGCAAGGCCGACATTCAATTTCAGCCTCCATGAGTTTCACCTCGCCAAAAGCTGGAGGGGTGTTGGAGGCTGCAGTGCTGAAATACAGGCCGAGAGTGGGAAGCCCACAGGCGGCCATCAAGTGCATCGCTCCAGAATCGTTGGCTAGAGCCAGTGGTCTTTTGAGGTCGGAGATGGCGTCCAGGAGCTCGTGAAGCCGATACTGACCACACCAGTCGTCGACCGGATGTTCAAGATGTGTCTGGATGGCTCGAGCGTCTTCCTTTTCATCAGGAGATCCCACCAGAGTCACCTTCCACCCCTGTTCAAGAGCCTTTTCTATAACACCGGCGTAGGCCTCTGGGTCCCACTGTTTGCTTGGTCCATACTTTGCTCCCGGAAAAACCAGCAGGTGCGGAGGGTGTTCATCTGATCGATCCAGTTCAAGCCAGCGTGGAGTCTCCCCTTCAAACCCTAGATCGAAAGCTTTCATCCATCGGTCCCCCTGTGGAAGGGAAAGCAGAGAAGGATCTGCCCGGTCCGTGAGTAGGTACTTCGTCCAGTTACCACCAAAACCATAGCGACGAGGCACACCTGCTTTCCAATAGGGGAGGATCGAACCCAGAGAGTTGGTCATCACCCAAGCTCCTTCAGGTTTCTCCGCTTTCAGCCGCCGGGTGAGCTCACCTCGATCCTTTTTTCCCAAAACCCACACCTCAGTATCGAGCCCGCTCCTCTCGAAAAGCTTTTCCAGCGAAGGGTCCACCACCACGATTTTTTTCTCATCCTTGAAATGACGACTCCACCGATGGGCAAAGGGTTGGGCCATCACGAAATCCCCCAACCAAAAGGGCACATGGAGAAGCTGGGTCAATCGGGCCTTGTTAAGTTAGGAGAAAGACCGATCATAGTCCTCCTTTCCAAGCTTGTACGCCATGACTTTACCCACGATCTGGATCGCCTGCGGCGGCACAGGGGGCCACTTCCTGCCCGGAGTCGTGGTGGGGAGATCCCTCGAAGGTCAGGGTTTCACTGTTCTCTACTTCGGTGAAGGAAAAGCCATCGAAGAAGACCTCTGCAAAGCTCAGAACATCGACATGATTCGTCCACCTAAGAGCCATCTCGGAAGCCGGTTCAAAAAATTGCGCTGGATGCTGAAAGAGCTTTCACTGAGAAAAAAGGAGAATCCACCCCAGGCAGTCCTCGGCTTTGGTGGGTTCAGCTCTGCTTCCCTCGGGCTATGGGCCACCCTCCACAGAACGCCTCTCTTCCTCTTTGAACAGAATGCTGTGCCGGGTCGGGTCAATCGCATGCTTTCGCCATTCGCCAAAGCCGTCTTTCTCACCTTTCCTCTCGTCAGTAAAAAGCTCAGAAACGCCAACCTTCATCTGACAGGTAACCCCATCCGGCCGGCCAGTCCAAAACCTGAGAAAAAGGATTATGACCTTCTCGTTCTTGGAGGCTCCCAAGGCGCTCTCGCTCTCAACCGAGACCTCCCACCCCTTCTTCCTAAAGACTGGCGTATTCTTCACATCGCCGGACCCGGTCGCCGGGAAGAAGTTCTGAATGCCGACAGAGGTCTCCATCCTCACCTTGAGGTCATTGACTCCCACCCCGATGTTCCTTCCCTATTGGCGAGATCCCGCTGGGTCATCTCCCGTTCAGGAGCCACCAGTCTCAGCGAAATCGCCCAATCAGGCAACCCTTGTATCACCGTCCCCTTGCCGACCTCAAGAGACGATCATCAGCGTCACAACGCAGCGTACTTAGAAGCTCGCCAGGGCGTGGTCGTTCTCGAAGAATCTGCTTTCGATGGAGACAGCCTGAAAGGTGCCCTCCTCAACCCCGACCTCACTCTAGCTCTTTCAAGTGGCATTCGCCAAAGTGGAATCGCCGATGAGGAAGGGCAGGGCTGTATGGAAATTCTGAAGACCTTGCTCTCCCCTCCTCCCAGTTGAAGTTCAAGATGGGGAATTGTCTTTCTGTTCTCTTTCCATATCCTTAGAAATCAACCCAACCTATAATAAAGGAGTCAACCATGGCTGACTTTGGATACGACGATACTCCCCTATTGCCCGGTGGAAAATGGCACGTTCACGATGGCGATCGCCCTCAGCCAAAGATTGTGACCCCGGCTGATAAAGCAGGAGCTCCTCCTAGCGATGCCATTGTCCTTTTCGGTGGAGGAGATCTCTCCGGATGGGAATCTGCCAAGAAGAGAGGAGAAGCTGAGTGGGACCTGATCGACGACACCATGCGTGTCAAACCTGGAACAGGTGATATCAAAACGAAAGCTCGCCTTGGAGACTGCCAACTTCACGTCGAATTTTCTTGCCCGGCTGAACTGAAAGGTGAAGGACAGGGTCGAGGAAACAGTGGCGTCTTCCTGATGGAAATTTATGAGGTCCAAGTCCTCGACGGTTACAACAATCCCACCTACGCCGATGGCATCACTGCCAGCATCTACGGCGAGTACCCTCCTCTGGTGAACTCCTGTTCAAAACCTGGAGATTGGCACACCTATGACATTCTCTGGACCGGACCACGCTTCGAAGGAACCAAACTCCTCAAACCAGCTTACCTCACCGTTATCCACAATGGCGTTGTGGTTCACAATCATGTTGAAGTGATGAGCCCCACCGGCCACAGAGATGTTTACGATTACAAAGCCCACGCACCAACAGCGCCTCTGAAACTGCAAGACCACGGTGACCTCGTCAGTTTCCGCAACATCTGGTATCGTCCCATGGGCGATTACGACGAAACCTGAGCCAGGTCTAAATCCAAAGACCCTCCCTGTGACTGAAACTCTTATGGTTTCAGTCACAGAAAACTTTCAAATGAGGACGATTCAGACACGTAGCTGATCGTCCTCATCTTTGTTACTTTCCTGTGACAAAAGCTGATCCACCATCGGCTAACATGATATGCTCACCAACAAGGAGATACCATGTTCAGCTTTCTCAAACCCAAACGACAGTGGTTCGTCCTCACCTGTCTTGCTCTGGCCTGCGCCAGCATCACGCTCCCATCGCTTTTCGCGAGATCTCTCGGTCGTGGCCCTAGCTCTCACCAACATCAAGATCACAGTCACAGCCCAAAAGTTCCATCTTCAGCCGCCCGCATTCAACTCGCTATTCTACTCGATACCTCATCCAGCATGAGCGGACTGATTCATCAGGCTCGAGAACACCTCTGGAGCATTGTGAACACCTTCTCGAACTGCCACGTGGACGATGGGGACCCCACCCTAGAAGTTTCCCTCTTCGAGTATGGGAATAGTGGCCTGAGCGAGAGCAACGGATACATTCGTCAGATCACTCCCTTCACCCGAGATCTAGATCTCCTTTCAGACCAGCTCTTCTCTCTCACCACCAATGGTGGAAGTGAACACTGTGGTGAAGTCATCGAGGAAGCCCTTCATCACCTCACCTGGAATCCTTCGAGCAGCACTTATCGAGCCATGTTTATCGCTGGGAACGAACCCTTCACACAAGGATCGGTGCCTTGGAACCAGAGCTGCCGTCGCGCATCGGATCGCAATGTCATCGTTAACACCATCTTCTGTGGTGACCATCAGGAGGGCATCCGTACCACATGGAAAGATGGAGCCATCATGGCCAAAGGCACGTATTTGAGCATCGACCACAACCACAAGAGTTCCTATGTTAAAGCTCCCCAGGACGATCAGATCTCAACGCTTTCCAGTCAGCTCAACGACACTTACATTCAATACGGGTTCAAAGGCAAAGCCAACAAAGAACGACAGATAAGACAAGACAGACTCTCTAGAGAAACCTCGATGGGATCCTTTCTAAGTCGCGCTGTCTCAAAATCATCTAGCATCTACAACAATACGGCCTGGGACTTGGTCGATGCGAATGAGCAGAAAGAAGTCGAATTTAATGATGAACTTCGACAAACTCTGGCTCCCGAGTTGAGGTCCAAGAGCGATGATGAATTAAAAGCTCACGTCTCGGAGATGTCTGACAAGCGCAAGAAAATCCAGGCTGAAATCCAGACCCTTCAGGTCGAGAGAACCAAATGGCTAGCTCAACAGACAAGCAAAAACGATAGCGAGGGACTGGGCCACGCTATCATCAAAGCGATTAAAGAACAGGCTACGGACAAAGGTATCCGTTTCTAATGAACTCTCCCAGAACCATCCTGGTCGTCGAAGATGACTCCGCCATCCGGCAGGGGGTGGTTGACGCTCTCGGCTTCGAGGGCCACCCGGTCCTCGAAGCCTCAACGGGCCCAAAAGCTCTCGAATACGTCGATGAGCCCGATCTGGCCCTTGTCCTCCTCGACCTCACCCTTCCTGGATTAGACGGTCTGGAAGTCCTCCCTCGTATCCGCCAAGTACGACCCAATTTGCCCGTCATCATAATGACAGCGAGGGGTTCGGAGAACGATCGAGTTCGTGGCCTCAAGAAAGGAGCAGACGACTATGTTTCTAAACCCTTTTCTATTCGTGAACTCCTCGCTCGGGTTGAGGCCGTCCTGAGAAGAACACGGCCAGTTCAAACTAGCTCCAGCTTCAATTGGGGCGAACTCACTTTTGAACCCGATCAGCTCAGGCTCAGTTCCCAAGGAAAGGTCGTCGATCTAACCGAAAAAGAAACCAGCACCCTGAGTTACTTATGTCACCATATGGGAAGGATCGTCGGTCGCGATGAACTGCTGGAAAGGGTCTGGCAACTGCCTGCACAACATGTGGAGACCCGAACCATCGACATGACCCTCAGTCGACTGCGAGAGAAACTCCGCTCTTTCGGAGAGACCGTCCCCCACATAGAGACCGTGAGAGGTCAGGGCTACCGCATCGGATCGGACGATTGAAATCTCGGGCCCTCACCTGGACGCTCCTCCTCTTCCTTGTTCTAATCCTTGGAGGAATCACAACAGGTCTCACCAGCCTTCTGATGGATTTTGACCAACGAGATCACCAACGTCGCCATCTAGATCAGACTGAAGAGTGGGATCGCACTTTGCTCTGGCACCTCGAATCTCACTTGGGCCAATTCATCACCACGGAGAATGCTCGTCCCTACGAAGACTACCTCAACCCCGGTTCCGAAAGTGCCTTTGTCTTTGACTCCGAACTTGTTTCATGCTATTTTCACGTCGAACCAAGCAGAACTCTCACCTATCCAGAAAAGACCGAACCCCATTTACTCAATCTCATCTCCCAGGTTCCGTCATCGAGTCCAAAAGAAGAGATTCTCGCGTCACAAACTCAACAAAGAGAACTCGACCGAAACGACGTTCAGGCTATGACCCAACTCCAACAACGCTCCCAAGTTCAAGCTGAAATTGGGCCCACTCAGCAAAAAAAGCTGCAAAAGAGCGATCCCGACCAGATCATCCGACGGCTGAATTCAGAGAGAGCTCAGCAAGACTATTTATTCCGCTCACAAGCCGCAGAGAACGCCTACAGCAAAAAAACCCGTCGGTCGAACAATTGGTCGAACGTCGTAGCAGACCCCCAATCTATTAACACGAAAAGTCGGAGCAAATCATCCACTCCGTCCACATCAAGTTTAGGTTCTTTTTTCGGGGGGCGCACTATTTCCTCGAAAGAAAGCAATCTGTCACAAGAAATGCAAGCTGAGGACCGCCTAGACGAGCTAAAAGGATTTCAGATCAACAAAGGCAAAGCCTCTTTAACTCAGCCCCTTGCCAGTCTGCCTCCAGCTCCACCCGTTGTTATTCAAGAAGGTGTTTTGAAACCTCACATGCTCAACCAAGTTCTCATCTTGAAGAGAAAAGTTCAACATGGCGGAGAAGAACACGAACAAGGACTTCTTATTCCGTGGGATCATCTTCAGAAATGGGCTGAGAAAAAGACTCTCGATTTAGGAAGAACCTTCACCCTTCACCCTTCTAGTCTAAGCAAGTCCTTCCCTCTAGCTTATAAATTGGCGATGGTTCCCGCCATTCTCGTCACAAAAGAACTTCACGGCCCTCCTTACTATCCCTCTGGTATCATCCAAGGCGTCCTGCTGGCCTTCTGGGCCTCTATGGGAATTGCTGTTCTCATCCTCACCTTTCTTTTTTTGGGTATTCTCAAACTCTCGAAGCGTAGGGGTATGTTTGCATCAGCCGTCACCCACGAGCTGAGAACTCCACTGACAACCTTCTCCATGTACACGGAGATGCTTGATGAAGGCATGGTTCAGGACCCCGATAAACAGAGAAAATACATCAAGGTCCTCAGGCGGGAATCCGATCGTCTCTCACACCTGGTGGAGAATGTGCTTGCCTTTTCCAGATTAGAGCAGCGCAAACTCAACGTCATCAAAGAATCGAGACCCCTCGAGCAGTTTGTTGACCAGATTCTTTCACGAGGCGTCGAACTGGCCCGACAGAAAGAAATTCCCTTACACCAAAATATACCAGAAAATCTCGCCGCGTATATGACTCAATGCGACCCGGATCATGTCGGACAGATTGTCTTCAACATGATTGAAAACGCCATCAAATACGGGTGCCCCAGTCCTGGGAGTACCATCGACCTCAACTTGACGATCAGGCGAAGAAAACTCTTGCTCAGTGTTCGTGACCATGGGCCTGGTGTCAGCCCCACCTTTCGACGTCGCCTCTTCAAACCTTTTTCAAAATCCGACCGCGATGCAGCCGACACATCCCACGGCGTTGGATTGGGCTTGGCTCTCTGTCGCAGTCTCGCCCGTCAACTTCGGGGTGACTTACGGTACGTCAAAGTTCAGACTGGAGCCTGCTTTGAATTATCTCTCCCAATAGAAAAGAAGTCGTAATCCACAACGACGAGATCGTATCAACTGAGCTCATCTCATTATGATGTTATCATCAATGGGCTCCAAAGCTGAGTAACATGAAAACTTCTTATCTAATCCTGTTTTTTTTCTGTTCTTTGCCCCTATTCGCTGAAGAAGGAAAAGAATGGACGCCCAAAATTCTCGATCCAAAATCAGGCATCTTTCTTCCCAATTACTCCTTCTCTGGCTATCGCTGGGGAGAAAAAGAATTGCCTCAAAAAAAACCCACCCTCAGTGTAGAGAAATTCGGAGCCAAACCTGATGATGGGAAGGACGACACCAAAGCTGTCCTGACAGCACTCAAACACGCCATGGCACAGAAGGGTCCCGTGGTGCTCCACTTTCCCCCGGGTCGTTTTCTATTAAGTGACATTCTCTATATCGAACGGAGTCACTTTGTTATCCAAGGCTCTGGCAGTGGAAAAGGTGGAACCGTTCTGGCGTTCACGAGATCACTGAACGACATGAACCTACCCGAGTCTTTCCTAAAGCGCAGAGAATCACTCATCAAGAACAAGAAGTATGTGAAAGGAAAACTTTTCTCTCTCTTCTCTTGGTCAGGAGGCGTGATCTGGACCCGACTCGGAGGAGGGTCCAAGTACAAAGGATCTAAAATAGATGGTATCTCTGGCGTCAGGGGGAATCACGAGATCCAACTTGAAAAGCCTGGCTCATGGAAACCCAATGACACCCTCGACCTACGTTGGTACAATACCCAAGGTAAGGAAAGCTCTTTCCTAAAACACGTCTTTGGACCAGACATCAAAAGTTATGGCGTCCGTCTCACGGATAATGCGACTCGCGCCCTCGTTCAACAACCGGTCACGGTCGTGTCTGTGAAAGGAAAGACATTAATCATAAAAGAACCCCTTCTTCACGACCTTCGACCGGAGTGGAACAACACACTCCAGCAAGTCCTTCACCTTGAGGAGGTTGGCTTCGAAGGTTTTCGCGTTGAATTTCCCGATGTACCCTACGCTGGCCATCACTTGGAAGAAGGGTACAATGGCCTATCTCTCACTCAATTGAAACACAGCTGGGTCAAAGATGTCGTCATCAACAACACCGACGCGGGAATCTTAACAAGTGGGAGCAAAAACCTCACCTACCAGAATATTGCCGTAACGGGAAGAACAGGTCACTATTCCGTGCACATTGGGGGAAGCTACGGTGTTCTCTGCAAAGACTTCCGCTTCGAGTCGAGTGCGGTTCACGACCCCAGCTTCAATAGCAAAGCAACCCTTTGTGTTTACTCTCATGGAAAGGTGCGACATGCGAAGCTCGATCAACACAATGGCATCAATCATCAGAATCTCTTCGAAAATCTAGACATTGAAAATGGAAAGGACCTCTTTCGGCATGGAGGTGCTGGGTACTGGGCACCGACAGCTGGGCAGTTCAATACTTTCTGGAACATCCGTATGAAGAAGACTGGTAAAGTTAGTTGTCGTAATGCTCCTTCAGCTCGTCTTATTGGTTTAATATCGGAGACTCCTGGCCTGAAGCTCGACTATCACCCCAAACCCTACGTTGAAGGGCTAAACCAGAAAGGAATCTCCGTTCCTTCTCTGTATGAATATCAACTAGACGTGCGACTCTCCTCAAGTAAATCGAAGTGATCAGACGATGAACATCAGAATTTCCAGAACTTCGGATTTAGACGAAATTCTCTCTGTGTATGAGCAGGCCTTTGGCAAAGATGAATGTCCTCCGATCCAAAAACTCGTCACCGAATTTCTTGAGATACCTGATGAGGATGCTTCTATATTGAGTCTTGTTGCAGAGAATGAAAGTCTGATCACTGCGCACGTGATATTTTCTGCCATGCGATGTCAGGGATACAATAGAAACACCTTTATCCTCGCCCCGCTGGCCGTAAGCCCAGATCACCAGAGGGCTGGTATCGGGTCTGCTCTTGTGAAAGAAGGAATATCACAATTAACCAAGAAAAGCAGCTCAACTTTTTTTGTTTATGGAGACCCGGCTTATTACGGACGCTTTGGATTCACTCCAGCCAATCCCAACACTTGGGTTCCTCCTTACCCGCTCGAGTACCCCCATGGCTGGCAAATACTCCTTGATCAGCCTGAACGTGACCTACCAGTGAAGGTTTCTCTCTCCTGCCTTTCTCCCCTGAACAGAGCTGAACTCTGGTAGATGGTTCTTCATCCCCTTCTTGAAATCATGATAGTTATAATCAATTGAAAGTATAGATGTAATCAATTTCACCTATTGATAGATTGGCCTATAATTTGGGTATTCAATATTTATTCCATTCAGGAGACCAACTATGACCATGATCGGCAAGACCGTTGAAGACTTCACCGTACAAGCCTACCAAGGTGGAGACTTCAAACCCGTTTCACTTGATGATATCAAAGGCAATTGGAGCGTATTTTTCTTCTACCCAGCTGACTTCACCTTCGTCTGCCCTACCGAATTGGGTGACATGGCAGACCTCTACGAAGATTTTAAAAAAGCAGGTGTTGAAGTTTACTCTGTCTCCACTGATACACACTTCGTTCACAAAGCCTGGGCTGATGCTTCAGACACCATCAAGAAAATCGAATACCCCATGCTGGGTGACCCAACAGCCAAATTGGCTAACATGTTCGGTGTCCTCATCGAAGAAGAGGGACTCGCCTTGCGTGGCACCTTCGTTGTTAATCCCGAGCTCGAGATCGTTGTTGAAGAGGTACATGCTCTCGGTATTGGTCGCAATGCCAGTGAACTTCTAAGAAAAGTCCAAGCTGCGCAATATGTCCATGGCCATGACGGAGAGGTTTGCCCTGCCAAGTGGACCCCAGGTGAAGAGTCCATGACTCCAAGTCTCGATCTCATCGGCAAGATCTGAGGCTTCACCACCTCTCTACTGAGGACCGGGCATTCACGCTCGGTCCTTTTTAGAAATTTTCTTCTAGACTCATACCCTGTGGTTCAACAGGCTCAATTAGACAATTCATGTCTGGGTCTTTTCCAACACTGACTTCTGCTTTTCCCTTCCTTCTAACATCTCGCTATGTCTCTTCCTCAATCTCTCTTAAATCAAATTAAAGACGCCTGGATCAAAATCGATCAGGAGATCGTGATCACCCTAGAATGTCCAACTGAAAGCAGTCCTTCCCTTGATGAGGCCAGAGAACTCGTCGAAGAAACTACGGCACTCTCAGAACAACTGATTTTTCAAAAATCTGAGTCCAGTGATGGCCACCTTCGTATCAAACTAGGTCGAAAAGGACAGAGCCAGAAAATTATATTCCAAGGCGTACCCATGGGCCATGAACTGACTTCTTACGTTCTTGCTCCCCTTGCCCTTAGTGGACATGCCAAGATGCCAGATGACTCAACCCTTCGTCGGATCAAGGCTCTAAAAGGACCCATCCGGGTGACAAGCTATGTATCACTCAGTTGCGAGAACTGCCCTACTGTCGTTCAGGCCTTTAACAACATCGCCGCAATCCACCCCAATTTTGAGCATACCATGATCGACGGAGCTCTGGCCCAAGATCTCATGAAAGAATTGGGCATTCAATCCGTCCCGACCGTACATTTAGATGGAGAACCCTTCGCCACCGGTCGACAGGACATGAGTAGTCTTCTCGAAAAGCTCGAAGCAACCCTCGATGTCGAAGAATCAGACATAACTCAGGAAGACCGTCATTACGATGTCGTCGTCGTGGGAGGAGGACCAGCGGGAGCCTCCGCCGCAATCTATACTGCCCGCAAGGGGCTTAAAACTGCGATCGTCTCGGAGAATGTTGGAGGTCAGGTCAAGGAAACCAAGGGCATTGAAAATCTCATTTCCACTCCCTTTATCGAAGGCCCTCAACTAGCTGAGAAGCTACGTGAGCACGTTGATGCTTACCCCATTGACATTATCGAAAACCAGAAAGTAGAAAAGGTGACTCGACAGAATGAGAATAACTCGCTACATCTCAAGGGAGGCCTAAACCTTCACACAGAAAATCTCATCGCGGCGACGGGCGCGAGGTGGCGTGAACTAAATATTCCTGGTGAAAAGGAGTATCTTGGCAGTGGTGTTGCCTTCTGCCCTCACTGTGACGGCCCCTTTTACAAAAACAAAAAAATCGCCGTCATCGGTGGGGGAAACTCTGGAGTCGAGGCAGCCCTTGATCTGGCAGGTATCTGTGATCATGTGACTATTATTGAATTTGGTGGTGCTCTCAAAGCAGATCAAGTTCTTCTTGATAAAGTTGAAACCGCTAAAAACATCAATGCGATTACCAATGGAGAAACTCTTAAGATTGAAGGTGATGGCAAAGTGGTAACTGGGCTGAAATACAAAGATCGAAACACCAATAGAGAAATAACTCTGGAATTGGCTGGTGTATTTATCCAGATCGGACTCATTCCCAATTCATCTTGGATTTCTGATCATGTTGAGACCACATCTTTCGGTGAAATTGTCGTCAATGAGCGCAATCATACGTCTACCGCCGGTATTTACGCTGCAGGTGACGTCTCGACAGTGCCCTACAAACAAATCGTGATCGCCATGGGGGAAGGCGCCAAAGCCGGCTTGGCCGCCTTCGAACGCCATCTAAAGAGCTGAAGACAGACTCCACATTTTACATCATCTTCATAGAGTTTGGGATTGAAGGAAGGCTCATGCGTTTTCTTTCATCCACACCATTACATCTATGCTGGTGGCCTGCCCTCCTCAGCTCCTCGTAGCTATGAATCTAAGAGATCTTGAATACCTTGATGCACTACACCGCCATGGCCACTTTGGCCGTGCCGCAGAGGCATGCTTCATATCTCAACCGACCCTCAGTGCACAATTTAGAAAACTCGAAAAAGAGATTGGAGTCAACATTTTAGATCGGACAGCCAAAGGTGTTGTCTTCTCCGAAGCCGGACTGGCTGTTTTGGAGAGAGCCAAGTCTGTCCTTCGTGAAACTGAAAGCATTCGCGAAATTGGACGCCATTTCAAAGACCCTAAAGCTGGAACCCTTCGTGTCGGTTTGATACCCACGATAGGCCCATACCTCTTGCCCATCGTTCTTTCATCCCTTCGCGAGTCTTTTCCTCGGTTAAGATTTCGTTTCCAAGACAGTAAAACTGAAGATACTCTCGTAGGGCTTCGAGAAGGTGATCTCGACATTGCTGTTTTAGCTTTGCCTCTTAACGAAGATGGCTTGGAAGAGATTCCTATCTATGAGGAACCCTTCCAATTGGGTCTATCCAAACACCATCCCAGATCCAAAGAGAAATTCGTGACCCATTGGTTAGAAGAAGAAGAGCTCATGCTTCTAGAAGAAGGTCACTGTTTTGGCCATCAAGCTCTTTCCCTCTGTTCTCGCTATGGCCAAGTCCACGCCAATCCCTTCAGAGGAACCAGCCTTGAAATTCTACGCGCAGTCGTTGCTCAGGGTGAAGGTGTCACCCCTGTTCCTTATCTCGCTGCTCGGCAGTGGTCAGCTCAAAATGATGACCTTACGTATCTTCCTTTCCCTAATCCTATCCCAAAAAGACAAATTGGTTTAATGTGCCGACAGGGTAATCTTCGCATGGAACTCTATACCGAGATCGCAAAAGTTATCAAAAAATCTATCAAGAGGCATCTACCTTCGAACAGAAAACCTTCAGATATTCTTCCCGTATACTAATCTGAAAATTTACTCTCTTCAATTTTTGGCTCTCTTTCCTGATGAATATTTATAGAGAGTTCGTCATGCTATCGCCTTCTATAAGATCAGGCTTTTAGCCGAGCACACTCCCTTAGTGAACTTCTTTCGTCGACAGTGGTTTCTATTATCCCTACTGTCCGTCTTCGCGCTCTCTGCGCTATTGCCATCCTTACCAGAAGGCGACTGGCAGCGCACCACAAAGCTCACCCTTGTCTTTCTTATCTTTTTCTTCAGTGGTATCAGCATCCAGACCGGAGACTTGATCAAAGGAGTTTTTCATCTTCGACTTCATCTCTTTATCCAGATCCTGAACTTGGCGGTCCTGCCCCTCGTCATGATTTCTGTCGTTCAACTGATCAAGCCCTTGGAGCTTCCCAAGGATTTTGTCTTAGGCCTTCTGATTCTAGGAGCCTTACCGACCACAGTCACCTCCTGCGTTGCCTTCACAACGCTCGCTGGTGGAAACGTCGTGGGGTCGTTGGTCAACGCCTCCCTTGGAAATCTTCTCGGCGTCCTCATCACCCCTCTCTGGTTGCTCCTTTTCACAAAAGGAACTCCCTTCCAACTCGAACTCTTACCCGTCCTTCAGAAATTGAGTCTGACAGTTTTTCTTCCCCTCTTCATGGGGCAGGTCGTTCAATATGTCGCCCAAAACCGACTCAATAAAAAAAGGCGTAAAGCCATTGGGCTTGGAGGCCAAAGTCTTGTCCTTGGCATTCTATATGTCAGTATGCAAAAGGCTTACGCTCAGGGCGCTGCATTCCCAGTCATCCTCCTACTTCACGGAGCATGGATTGTTGGAGTCTATCACCTTATTGCCCTGGCTCTGCCATGGTTCCTCTCGCCCGTCTTTCAACTGAATATGGAGGACAGGATTTGTTCGCTCTTCTGTGCCTCCCAGAAAACCTTAGCCCTTGGAATACCTCTCATCTCCATCTGTTTTCCCGATCACCCCGGCTTACCACTCCTCGCTCTAGGGATCTTACTTTATCACCCCATCCAATTGCTGGTCTCCAGCTATCTCACATCACACTTCCGTCATGCATACGCAGAAGAGGAGGGCAACACTCTTCTCAACTAGGTCTTAAGCTATAAGGAAGGTCGAAGGAATAATGGGACTTTGAGAACACTCAAGGCAGTCTCAGCGTTTTTCCGTATCGCTCCATTTTTCTAGGAAGGTCTCCTTGTTCTTATAAGAACGCTCATGGAGGGATTCAGGATTGTTAGGGTCTGGCCTTAGCCGACCTCGACGGTCATCGGAATTATTCCAATAGATCGTGAACGCGATGAGGGCATAAATGGCTACGGCAATGAGGCTCTTGAGCTTCGTCACGCCGGCGTCGATCACTTTTCCACTCTCCATTTCTGTGAGCCCGCACTCCCCACAGTGGTTAAACTTGTGGGTCGTATCTTGCAGGCAAACCTTGCAGTTGGCCTCATAGGTATCGTCAGCTTTGACAGCTTTAGGCTTCGACTTCTTCTTAGCTTTTTTGGCCTCAGCTTTAGGGTCCTTTAGAACAAAGCTGCGCCCGCAATCTTTACACTCAACTTCTTTCCCCAACATTTTTCGGGGAACCTTGTAAGGTTTGTCGCAGACAGGGCAGAGAAGTTGAACCACCTGACTAGCTTTAGAGGAAGCTTTTTTAGCTCCTGCTTCTTCACCTTCAGACGGTTTCGCTTTGTTACCAGACGGTTTCGCTGTTCTCTTTCGGGGCTCGCTCATTTTTGGCCTCCTTCCTCAGCTGTCTGTTCCGTTTTAGCTCCATCCTCTGGACCTTCTCCCACGTAGTGGCCGACGACCCTAGGGTAATAGTAAACACCAGCGATCGCCAATCCTATGAGGACAACTCCCCAAAAGCCATTAACAAGAAAAGTCTTGAGCCAAGCCACAAACATGTTGCTGTAGGTGAGTGGGCCTTCTTTACCACACTCTGGGCAAACGAAAACTCGGCTCTTTAGGGATGTCGGTACCTCTCTGCGAAATCCACATTTGAGACAGCGACCAGCAAGTGAGTTCATGAGCATCGGGTCACCTCCATACCACTGAATTCTGCGAGTTCACGAGGGGCCCAGTCGAAACGGAACTTCTCTCCCGACTGGTCTTCACATTTTAGCTGATATCCCCTCATCTGGGACATCGTAAAGGGCTAGCGAATGAGGCCAAGGGCCTCAAGAAATCTCCGCTGTCACATACCGGTTCCCCGGAAGTAAAAACTGTCTGGTCGAGTCGTTTCCTTATAGGCATAAGGGTCGTTACCTGACACCACCATGATCGATCGTTTGTCGTACTTGGCCACGGCCTCACCTTGAGTTTGACCCCATGGCAAGAGTGAAGAGGTCGTCATGTAATGACTCACCAACACTCGGCGGTAGCCTTCGGAGAGGTTCTTCTTTGAGCGATGGAGCAAGTATCCATTAAAAAATACCACTGAACCTTTCTTCACTTCAACGGGAACCTCAACAGCATCATCAAAACCATAGGATTCTTCAGCGAAATCAAATTCACCAGGCTGACCATGAGCTTTCTGTTCATAGAGAACTCCATCTCGATGAGATTTGGGCAACACCCACAAACAGCCATTTTCTATCACCGCATCATCGAGAGCAATCCACGCTCCAATCAGACTCCTGTCGCGAGTTGGAATGTAAATTTCATCCTGATGCCATGCCTGACCAGGATAACCAGAGGGTTTGATAAAATACATGGACTGCATGCACTTCACCGAGCCATCCCAGTATGGAAGGTGAGCTCCCGTTATCTGAGAAAGAATAGAACAGATCTTGGGGTGTTTGACGTACTTCTCCACTATTGGAGAAAAGAAGTGTGGCTGGTGCATGCAGAGAACTTGAGCCAACAACTCTTCATCACTTTCATCTCCCCTCAATTCCAATTCCGAATCGGCTTTTACATACTCCCCACGAATCAGCTTGGGCGCATCGGATCTCAGCTCTTCGATTTCTTCTTCAGAGAGAAGTTCATGACTAACATGAAAGCCTTCACTCACAAAACCCTTCACTTCTTCATCAGATAAAAAAAGTCGCTTCTCTGTTTCGACGGGTTCAGGTGCAGTCGCAATCATGGTCTGGTTTCGAGTGAGTGGTTCCCAGACAAAGTGCACATTTCATGTCAGAAAAACAAGGCCCTTTAAGATCATATAATGTTCTTTAACGATCATCTGCCCATTCCCAAACTTAGGGACAGCAACGTCGATTTCTGCGAAATCACCTACCTTCCCGGAGGAAGTACTGGCCCAAGGGTGCAGAGTGGTCTACAAATGGTGCAGATTATGAAGGGTAGCCTCACCCTTTACGTAGACGATCAGGTCAGCGAACTTTCAGAAGGTCAAGCCATCCTTCTTACACCAGGGAAAAGAGAAATGTTCCATTTCTCCCCTTCGGAACCTACTCAACATGGCTGGGCAACTTGGTATTTTGGCCCCGATGGATATGAACTTCAGGATGTCGTGGACGCCTTGCCCGAGTGTGGACGTATCCTCAATATGGACATCAATTACCTTAATCTCTTCAAGGTGGGGCTGCATATGACCAAATCAACAGCGACTCCCCGTCAGAAGAATGCTCTTTTTACCGCTCTTCTAGAAGAACACCTCAAAGACAGAAACCGAGAAGGCTTGGACCCAAGAGTTCAAAAAGCCATCAATCTCATTCGAGGTGGAGAGCTGAGGGAGCTCACTCCCTCCACCTTGGCCAAAGGAGTCCACCAAAGCCTTCCCCACCTGAACCGGCTCTTTAAAGAGCACCTTGGAACGACCCCTGGCCAAGCCATCTGGGATCATCGCTTGGAATCTGCCTCACGCCTTCTTCTGGAAACTGGACTCCACGTAGAGGAAATTGGACAAAGGACTGGTGTCTCCAACCCGTCCCACTTCTGTAAAAGGTTCCGACGACGGTTCGGGCTCACACCCCTCCAGTATCGCAAACAGCATTGGGCGAAACCCTAATGATCTCTTCTTTGATGAGTCTTCAGAAATATTTCTAGGACTCCTTCCGGAGTGATTAGCACAAACCTCCTGTTGTTTCTGTAAGAATTCAGGTAACCTTCAGATTCCTCTTATTCGACCTTTGCCCAATGGCCAATTTACGTCCACACCGCCTGACCACGGCCTACCACAGTGCTCCACTCGGACTCGATTCAGATGACGTGAGATTCTCATGGCAGCTCCAAGCCCTAAGCCGGGGAGCTTCACAAGAATCTTGGCAGGTCCAAGTGGCTCCAAGAGGAAATTTTGAAAAGCCTTGCTGGGATACCGGAAAAATAAAAGGGCCAGAACAATTACACATCAACTACGCTGGAGAATCTCTTGAAGCCCACTGTAGATATCAATGGAGAGTTCGATGTTGGGACAGCAATGACAATGTCAGCGATTGGAGTTCACCTGGTGATTTCTCCATGGGCGTCTTGGATCAGAAAGAATGGAAACGAGCCAAATGGATGCGTCACTTTCAGGAAAACCTTCGAGCTTCCCCCCATCTGCGTCGAGAATTCAAATCCGATGACGTGGTCGATGCCCGTCTCTACTGCACTGCCCGTGGTTTTATCCACCTGGAGCTCAATGGACAGGACATCAGTGACCAACGCCTTCTCCCTGGTTGGACCGACTACAGCCTGCGCCTACCCAGTCATTGCTGGGACGTCACCGACCACCTGAAAGAGGGCGATAACGTTCTCGGCTGTGTTCTGGCCGATGGATGGTACAAAGGAGACATCACTTGGGCTAGAAAAGCCCAAGTCTGGGGTGCGCGGATCATGGCCCTTCTGATGCTTCGTCTTGAGAAAAGCGATGGCAGTGTCGAGTGGGTCTGTAGCGACGAAAAGTGGCGCAGCTTTCCCGGGCCCATCCTCTCAGCCTGCATGCTCGATGGTGAAAACTACGATGCTAATCTTGAACTCACGGGTTGGAGTGATACGGGGTATCAACCTAAACAATCGTGGTACGAAGTCGGCTGTCAGAAGGTTGGTGACGAAAAGATCGAACGTCACGCCGGCTCTCCCGTCAGGGCCTACCACGAATTTGAGCCCATCGAAATATGGCAACCGAAGGAGGGGCGATGGATCTTCAACCTCGGACAGAATTTTGCCGGTCACGCTCGTCTCAAAATCAAGGTTCCTGCAGGAACTGTCATCCGACTGCGCTTCGCCGAAGTCCTCACCCCGGAAAGAGAGGTCTATGTCGACAATCTTAGAACAGCCTTAGCCACCGATATCTACACTGCTAAGGGAGGGGGAGAAGAAGTCTGGGAGCCCAAGTTCACGTTCCATGGCTTTCAGTATGTCGAAATATGCGGTCTTCCCTATGAACCGTCCAAAGAAACCATCACGGGTGTTGTGGTTGGAAGTGACTGCCCCTCGGTGGGGCAGATACGGTGTTCAGATCCGATGATCGAAAAACTCGCCTCCAATGCTGTCTGGACACAACGAGCCAATTACATTGAAGTCCCCACTGACTGTCCCCAAAGAGACGAACGTCTAGGTTGGACCGGAGATGCCCAGGCCTACATCCGCACGGCCATCGCCTTTCACGACATCGGTGCCTTTTACACCAAATGGCTTCAAGATCTCGAGGATGCTTGTACGGATGACGGTCGTGCTCCCCAAGTCGCTCCCGTTGGGAGCAAGGGAAATGGTACGCTCCTCACGGGCTACGCCGAAGCTGCATGGGGCGATGCCACCACCATCTGCCCCACCTGGATTCACCGCTGTTATGGTGACCGAAAAATCCTTGAAAAGCACTATGGCATGATGACGCGCTACGTTGACTTCTATCGGCGTACCTGTGTCACTCATCGAAAGGTCCGTTATGGATTGCCCAGCTACGCCGTTGATGGCAAGGATGTTGGTCATCCCACTCTCTTCAGGGACTGGCTTCATGTCGACTCCCCCACTTCACATGAGATCATTAGAACAGCCTTCTACGCTTACAGCACTCAACTCTGCTCTGAAGCCGCCAAGGCTCTCGGTAAAGACGAAGAAGCCCAAGCCTTTGAAAAAGAATGGCAGGAGATACGTGCAGACTTCAGAAGGGAGTTTCTACAGCCCGATGGAAAAATTATCGGAGTTACCCAGCAAGTTGAATCCCAAACCGGATACCTTCTCGCCCTCCACTTTGACCTGCTCGAAAGTGACCAACGTCTGACGGCCGTCGACCATCTGATCGCGGATATCGAATCTCACAACTGGCACCTCACAACTGGATTTGTAGGCTTACCTTATCTCCTTCCCGTCCTCAGTCGCTTTGGTCGAACCGATGTCTGTTACCGACTCCTCATGAACCGCACTTATCCCAGCTGGGGTTATGAAATCGAACATGGCGCCACTTCGATCTGGGAACGCTGGAACGGTTACCACCACGAAAAAGGGCCCGGAGACCCTAATATGAATAGTTATTCTCACTACGCTTATGGCGCTGTATGTGAATGGCTGTTCAGCGACATGGCTGGCATCGAGCTTCTCGAAAATAGTTTTTCAAAAATCCGAATTCGTCCGCGCACGGGAGGCAAACTGACCCACGCTGGAGCAACCTACGACTCCATCCGTGGCCCTATTCGCAGTGATTGGCGGATTGAAGGAAATTCCTTTTCTCTCGAGGTTGATGTACCTGGAGGCGTCGAAGCAGAAATCCACCTTCCGACCTCTGAAGCCGACTCCATCCAGGAAAGTGACAAAGCCTTGGCTTCCAACCCCTCAGAAGAACAAGGTTACCAAATTGTCACCGTTGGTTCTGGAAGCTATCGCTTCACCTGCTCAACCTCCTCCTAGAACCTTCATCCCTCGAAGGGGTGACGGCTATTTCAAAAGCCAGGTTTGAGTTGAACTTCCCTCAGTTCGGCTTGGATCTGACGCTGAAAGTAACCCGGGGCCACCCAGGTATAAACAGCAAACCCTAACCAGAGATACCGAAGGGTAACCGAAGCGTCTTCTTGACCCAAGTCGAGAAGCACCTGAGAACCAATGCGATAAAGGACAAAGAGAATCATTAGGGTTACCATCGCCCTAACTTCTCCTTTACCCACCAACCAAGCATTAAAACGCCACCACAGACCCATGAAAGGAGACTTTCTCGCCTTGATAGCAGTGATCAGTCCAATGGCTTCTTCATTCGTGGGATTGTGGGACAGAGCCCAAATAGCATGGTCTCTCGCTTCCTCAACTTTTCCTTCAAGAAGTAGAACGTAACCCATGCCAACCAAAGAACCGAAATGTTCTGGCTCAAGCTCAAGGGCCGCCTGATAAAACTTTCTCGCCCCCTTGGGATCACCGTGATGACGACAATGATCGCCCATCGCCTCGTGAACATTGGGGTCTTCCGGAGCCAGAGAAATGGCCATCTCAAGTTCAGTCTTGGCCTCTTCTTTCTTGTTCATGGCCTGAAGAATCCTAGCCTGCATGAGCCGGTTCTGGGCATCATTGGGATCAAGAGCCAAGGACTGTGCCCCATGCTCTCTAGCCTTTGAAAAATTCCTTTTGGCGAGCTGAACGGAGGCCATGATACGGTGAGCGATCGGGTATTCAGGGTCGAGGTCAAGGGAAATCCCCGCTTCCAACTCAGCGGCATGTAATCGCTTGGTTTCCAGTAATGCCAAGGCCAAAAGAGTGTGTAATCCGGGGTTTTCCGGGCTGTGCCCCAATGCCCTTTTCAGAAATTCAATGGCACCTCGTGGGTCACCCATTTCCAGTCGGCGAATAGCTTGAGCTTGGTCCACCCATGAAGGGTCAGGTGCAGAGAAATCTCTTTCCTCTCCACTCATAGCAGAGCCTCGATGAGCGGAATCACCAGTTGCTCAGCCTGAATTCTTTCTAATTCTGGTCCGATAAAAAAACCAATGAAGAGGCCTATCCACCCACTCGCCACATGGCCCCCATAATACTCGTAGATACCAAAACTACGATTCTGCATGAGAAAGATGAGGTAACTCACACTCAGAAATATGACAGAATTCGCAATTCTCATATACGGAATAGCTTCTTTGGGCAGAAGGCCCACATGAACACTATAAAAGGTCAAAAGCGTGAAGCCGATCAAACCTACCCAGCCAGAAAGCACTAGAGCCACTTCCTTCTTGATGGTTGGAGACCCAAAAGCCAGAGCGTTAAGAATCAGCCATGCCCACCCGAAAATTGGTCCGCCCAACATTCCAGCAAGCAGAGGCCACAAAGGTTGTGTGGCCAGGTTTTCCCACCGGCCAGCCTTAGGCTCGTCGGGAATTTGATACACCTCACTCATTTCGAGTGCTTTGAAAGGAAGTCGAGTACTTCGTTGTACTGACCCCCTTCATTGGAATAACGGGCATGATTACGAGCTGTCGTGAGCCACTCTTGAACGGTAGAGTGAGTTTCTTCGAGTGCCAGTTTGAAATCTCCTTGCTCAAGAGGAGATTCCGCCCCAGTTTCGATGGACCGGTCGATGGCCTCATCAACAGCAGCTTCAATCAGCTGACTCAAATCGGCTCCAGAAAAACCCGAGGTATGTTTCGCTAGAGAGGATACCTGAATACTCTCTGCTCCGGGACGATCTTTTAGGAGTCCTTCAAGAATCGAACGGCGAGCTGCCTCGTCCGGCGGTGGAATGAACATAACCCGGTCGAAACGACCAGGTCGCCTAAACGCTGGATCAAGAGCCCAAGGAACATTGGTTGCCGCGAGAACAAGAACCCCTTGGTTGTTCTGAGCAAACCCATCTAGCTCAGATAGAAACTGACTGATGAGCTTACTGCTGGTTCCCTCTCTCGTGTGTTGCCGTTTCGAAGCAAGGGCTTCCACTTCATCAAAAAAGATGACTGCGGGAGGGTCCTGCCTAGCCGCTTCAAAGAGTTGATGAAGTTTCTGCTCTGACTCACCGATGTACATGTCCAGTATGTCAGATATCACAACATTGAAAAACCTGGCCTTGCATTCACCTGCTGTCGCTCGGGCCAGCATCGTTTTTCCACACCCAGGAGGGCCATAGAGAAGGATGCCTCCACCAACGCGTCGTTTAAACTTTTGGAAGAGACTAGGTTTAAGAAAGGGCGTGATGATTTTGCGTCGAATCTGCGTCTTAACCCCATCAAGGCCTCCAACATCTTCAAAACGGATCACCTGCTGTTCTGGCTGCAAAAGCCGGTTCATCTCTTGGGCTTCGGTGTCGTTGTCGGCCAGGTTTTTTTCTCGTTCGGTCTCCTTTCCTTCGACCAGTCGGTGAAGCTCACGATCTTCAAGAGCTGGATTCTTCTGAATCGCTCGGTCATATAGTTCCCTAGCTTCTTCCATTCGGTCCAACATAAAAAGTGATCTCGCCCTCTCGATCCAACAGGCTGGAGTTTCAGCCACTAGAAATTTAAGGGCTCCGGATGGGTCGGCCATAGCTAGAGTCACGCGAGCACACAGAAGTTGATGGGCCTCTTCAAGCTGGGAGGCATCGGTTATCCCCGAAAGAAAAGAACAGGCTTTCTCAAGGTCACCTTTCTTTTCATAACCCTCTACGAGAAGCATCCGCAACTCAACGTTGTCAGGACTTAAGGCCAAGGCCTTTTCTAAAGATGTTAGATGATCGTCGGACATAACTTTCGAGTTCATCTTACCAAAGTTTCCCGATCGAAAATGGGGTCACCAAGGTGGACCTGATCGGTCGAAAAATGATCCTCTAAACCTCAGACTTTCAGTTGCTTCCTATGCTGAATCCAAGCTAGAAAAACAAGGGCGCTCACGAGCGTCACCATGATCCATGCCCAAGAAGGTACTAGGATGGGATCTCCCGAAGCATAGGAGTGTTTTCCACTCAGGTAGAAATTAACGCCGAAATAGGTCATCAAAATCGTTGAGAAGGCAATAACAGAACAGGTTGCCTGCAGGAATTCTGAGTAGACCCCTTTGAGGAGTCGCAGGTGGAGGACTAGCACGTAGGTGATGATTGAAATATAGGCCCAAGTCTCCTTGGGGTCCCACCCCCAATACCGGCCCCAACTTTCGTTGGCCCAAATGGCCCCCAAAAAGTTTCCGATCACCAGAAGGGTTAACCCGATAATGATATAGGCCTCACTTAGGTCCGTCAGCATTTTAAATGATGACTCGGACCTCTTCGTTCTCAAGGGAATGGCCATCAAAATAAGACTTCCTGTTCCCAAAAGACAAGCAACTCCAAAAAACCCGTAACTCGAAGTGATCACTGAGACGTGCACACTGAGCCAGAAAGACTTCAGCACAGGAACGAGATTAGTGATTTCTGGGTCAATGCTATTCAAGTGAGATACAAACAAAAACGTTCCTCCCATGAGGAGGGAAGAGCTCGTCACAAAAAGGGAACGCCATGAAAATATCAGTCCTGCGCCAACAGTGAAAAAAGATATCGCAAGGAGAGATTCGTAGGTATCACTGAGGGGCATGTGTCCACTGACATATGACCTCAATCCCAAAGTTAGAAAGTGTAACACGACACCCATACAGCCCAAAACGTTAATGGACGTCTTGATCCAAGCCTTGACTCTCCATTCAAAAATGGATTCCCTAAATGCCAGAAACATTGAGAGCATTCCAAGGACCAAATAGAAGACCATGAGACGAGGAAAACATCCCAACTGATTATAGAATATTTCAGCTTCAATCTTATCTGGAGTAGGCAGCACTTCTTTCCCATGGATTCCTTGATGCTGGCGCAATGCCTCCAGATTTTGTTCTGCTCCTCCGTAGTCCCGAGAAAAGACCTTATCAAAAAATTCTCGCGTCGTGTTCTGTAATTCTTGAGCATCAGGAGTTTCTAGGTGCTCCCAAATGGCCCTTGAGTCATACCACTTTTGCATGGGGTCTTCAGATACTGGGAAAATTTTGAGCAGCGTTCCTTTCTGCACCATCAGAAAGATTGCTAACCGTTCATCCAACCTCAAGATCTCCTTCTGGACCTCATTTCTCTCAAATGGAGGAAGGGCAGATGCCTGATTCACCTCCTGATCAATTCGGTAGTTCCCTTTACCATCAAAGAAGTTAGTGAATGAAGCTAGACGCTCTTCATCATTCATCCCTAGCTTGACCCTCACATCTTCATTTTTAATCAGGATCAATGGTATTTTTTCCCATAAGCGTGGCCTGGTGTAGATACCCAAAACCACCTGGTTTGCGTTCATACCATGAAGGGAGGTCTTTCGACTCAATTTTCTGAGCACTTCGCGATTGAGGGTATCCAGTGTCTTGATCCGCCCCATACGAGACTGTACCATTAGTCTTCCAAATGAGTCACTCAACGACAAAGAGTTCTTACTGTGTTCCTCTAAATAAGTCTTCGTAAAAGAACTCATCTCTGCTTGCAGAGAACCTGAGTTAGAACAAAAGATTAAAGCCACTAACACGACTGAAGTCGCTTTATCAATTCGTCGAATGAGGTAGCGTAATCTAGATTTAGGATGAAATAAGTTGAAGAAGAGACCAAAAAAGAGCATGCCATATCCCAAATAGGTCACATGTTTTCCAGGGTCACGGTTGATACTCAGTATGCTTCCCTTTTCGTCCGTCGAATAGGACGCCTGAAAAATACGATGGCCATGATAATCAACAGGTTCATTCACTTGAACTTGAGTCTCTCTCTGGTTCTCTCTTCCTTTATTGAGAATCAGTCGACTCACATATGCCGAAGGAGAAAGGCTTCCGGGGTAACGTGTTAACTCGAAATCAACGAGATGAATGCTAAACGGCAGGAGCACTTCTGAGCCCTCGACCTTCACCATGTCAGTCGCTTCTCCTTCCCTCACTTCCAAATGGCCTTCGAAACCAAAGTAACGTGTGAGTCCTGCGCCAATGAGAATGACGACAAAGGACAGATGAAAGAGAAACACCAGAGGGCGCCGGGTGAGCTTGGCACGCAGGATAACCACCATCATGTTCAAAGTGGTCAATACAAGAAAGCTCTCGTACCAAAGTGCATCGTAAACCCACTCTCGCGCGACAGCGGTGCCGTAGTCATTCTCGATAAAAGTGGCGAACCCAGCACCGATCGCCAAAACCCCCATGTAGAGAAACATAGAGGTGATGGAGGTCATGGCTCTCGGAATGAGAAGCCTTGACCCTTTACTCATTACTTTTTCTTTCGATTATCGAAATAGGACGATTCTTGGTCGATGCCTTCTTGAGACGACATGTTGAGTTTACCCTTCTTGGCAGCCTCAGCCATCCACTCTTTTTCAAGAGTCGCCTTAAACTTCATTTTGGCTTCGATCAACTTTTTCAGAGGAACACCTGCCAAAGACTGGGCGTTTTCCTTGTTGCTGAAATCGGGAGCCTGAAA
>Ga0233432_10000499_pt1 | contig 37541 bp, 28 predicted proteins | sample SI_122_August201_6_FD_179870 | JGI IMG/M metagenome (GOLD analysis project Ga0233432, IMG submission 179870) | Seawater microbial communities from Saanich Inlet, British Columbia, Canada - SI_122_August2016_10_MG | ecosystem: Environmental > Aquatic > Marine > Inlet | place: Canada: British... | reverse complement strand
ATTCGGTAATAACTCAGTGAAATTTACACCAGGTATTTTTGTTGGGATTGGCTTAAAAATACTACGAACATTATCAGGAGCATCAGGTTTAGGATCCCAAAGATCTAGATGACTGGGACCACCCTGCAAATAAATCATAATGATACTTTTAGCCTTCCCCCATCCTGGACCGCCACCAGCGACCGGGGAAGCATTGGCTTTCATCTGCAACATGGCTCCAAGAGAAAGCCCAAGCATACTCGAACCACCCACTTTTAAAACGTCCCGCCGGCTCATGCGAAGATGTTGATCACAAAGATCTTTTCCTAATTCTCCAGATATACCTATCATTATAATATCCTAGTGTAGATGTTTCATATTTTGAAAGAAGAAAGTGTGGTAAATCTATCGATTAAAAAGGAAAGCCGGTGTATTGATTAGTGCCCAGGAAAGGTCCTGTGCTCCAATTACTCTCTTATTGGCGAGCTGTTTTTCGCTCAACGACAATGCCCTTCTTAACCTCTCAACCTCCGGAGGAAGAGGCAAAGGTTTCTCCGCAGTAGCCAAAGCAGATTCCAGTTCAATCAGCTTAGGATCTGTCGGTAAGGGATTCTTGGCCACATTCATGGCATTTAAAAGGGCAACCCTTTGAGGATCCGCATTTTTGAAAGCATCGGATATTTTTTTGTTTTGCACAGGACTACGCTTATCAAGCGCGATCCCAAAAACCTGAACAACTTCTTCTGGCAGTCCATAGGAAATAGGCTTGGCTAAATCAGTGACTGCCACTCGAAAACGGCCTAATGAATGCTGACCACTTTGAAATTCTTGCTTCAATAAAATCTCCAAATCAGTGGGGCCGTCAAAAACAGATGGAGCCTTAACCTGAAAAGAAGCGTAGTGAGTTTTGCCCATTTGCGGTGAAATCGCCCAACCATTTCCGGCATTAGCTACTTTCCCGTCAATTGCTGACACGACTGGGTATCCATTCTGACTGAAAGTTGCAAGTGCGTTCTCGAAAGTCAATTTTTGAGGAAGTCCATTGCGATAAATCTCGACACTTTTTATTTCCGTCTTCTCGGGCAGCAAAAATTGTAATCCTGTAAGTTGTTTATCCAAAATGAAATCGATCCGATAATCGTGCCAACCACGATCACCTTTCAGTTTGGTTGAGAAAGTATCTTTGTTGATCGCTGAATCTTCCAGTACAACTTTCGCCTCCCCTTTAGCTGCAGATTTGCCTTTAAAAGTAAGAACAAAACTACCGGAATGTAATTTTTGGCTCCAAGTAAACCCGGGTAATTTTGACTGACCGATCCCAGACTTAAAATAAAAACCGGAAGGTCCACCTCCGTTATGAATTTTTAAAAGCAGTGTATTTTTCCCCTTTTTCAATTTTAAAACCACCTGATCCTGATCAGGTGCTGCACCCCGGCCAATATTTTTGGCTAGGACTGTTTTACCATTCAGGAAAACTTTGATTCCATCGTCGCTGCCCAAACTTACCGGTAGTTCCATTTCATTTGTAACATCAATTTCCTTGGCCAGGTAATTAGCAGAATTTTCTCCACTAAATACCGAACCGTACAGTTCCCCATCCTTCCATTCAGGCTTGGAAACCCATTGTAATGAATTCCCATCATGCTCATAGGTTTTTTTACGAAGGAATTCAGTATCTAATTCAGGACCTGACCTCTGATCAAAACCAACCCCCTTAAAGGGACCGACATGAAAAAACTCACTCAATTGTATATGGTTTTTTTCTCCACTTTTGGAAAGAATCACGCTCTGGTTCCCTTCGTTTATTTTTGACCCTGCGTTTAATTTCCAAGGTTGAGGGATTGAAGTACTTTTCCATTTCGATGCATGAACCTTCTTCCAGTGTTTTAAATCCTTGGTTGGACTAACAGCAACTTCTAGTTCGGAGAGAACGAAATTCCCATCATTTGGCGCACGGCCGGGACCTTTTCTTGGTAAACGATCGTCTTTCATTGCCTCAATCCGTATCCCGGTGACCCTGCTCACTGCAGAAGTAGTCTCTATTTTGTAGGATCCTTTAGCACTTCTTCCCGCAACAAAAACTGAACCATCTTTAAGGGTCTCAAACTTTACACCAGGCATTTTGGAGCTGATTTTGGAAAGATTTACGTCCCTCCATGTACTTTTACCTGATGAAAAATCACTTTCCCATTTCTTGAGCTTTGCAGGGAGTGTTTTATCGAAAGCCGCCAACGCATCTTTGGCAGTTTGGATCTGGGTATTTCTTTTATCATTCGCCCGCTTCACCGCTTCAGCTGTATTTTTTTTGTAACTGGCTAGTTCGTTCTTTGCATTAGCGATCGCTTCGGATCTGACCGCCTCCTCCTTTTCCAACCATTCTTTAATACTGGACTCCGCTTCTTTCAGTTGGGAAACCAAATATTGATGATCTTCCTGAATTTTTTCAGTAAACAAGATTAGACTCCGATTAATTTCATCATCCGATGCCGGCCGGTTTAGAATTCGTAAAAATAGTCGGTTAATCAAATCGCGGTTGTTACTTTCCTCTTTAGCTAGTTTATTAATAGCGTTATTGGGGTCCGAAATTGCATTATTGACTGTCGGACCACTGACCAAAGCCATAATAGGACCTAATTGCAGCTCGCCACTTCGTTCACATTCACAGGAAGTCTCGCGGGCTGGCCGCCCAAAAGTGCCGAGGAAGCCATCGGCTAAGGAAATACCAACATCCGGGAGAGACGCAGCACGGGTACCTGCGGGAACACCGGGGAACCGAGTCTGAGATCCGGTCACTGTATAAACTGCATCCAATAAAGTTTCAGCTGGAAGGCGGCGAGGAAGCACATGGGAAAAATTTATGGTATCGTCTTCATTCCATTGGTTTGTTTCCACCGATAACTGGTAAGTTCTGGACTGACAGATCAATCGAATAATATGCTGAATATCAAACCCACTTGATATAAATTCCTTTTCCAAATAATCCAGTAGTTCAGGATTACTTGGAGGATTACCAGCTCGAATATCATCAATAGGTTCAATGATACCAACCCCAAAAAGATATCCCCAAATACGGTTCACATAACTTCGCGCAAAGTACTGATTATCTGAAGAGGTCATCCATCTCGCCAAACGTTCTCTGCGAGTCAAAGACTCATTGTTTTCAAATTTGGCAGGGTAAGGGAAATCGGGTGCCGTCACCTGTCCTGTTTTCTCGTGCTTAACATCTCCAGTTACAACATCCTTCACGATTTCGTAAAGTGGTTTGGCTCTTTCGACAGCCGTCTTTCCAATAGTTTGCTTACCTGCTGCTGGATCTTTCTCGAGCTTAAACTGGGCGAAATGAGCGGCCATTTCGTAATATTGATCCTGCGTCCAACGCTCGAAAGGGTGATCGTGGCATTTATTGCAGTTGAATCGAGTGGCGAGAAACAAATGGGTGGTGTTTTCCATTGTATCCTCAGGAGTCCTCAAAATTTTATAATAAGAAGCAGGTGGATTTTCCTTATTCGAACCGGAAGCGGTCAGTACCTTTCGGGCGAATTCATCATAGGGAGTATTTTGTCGAATTTCGTGCTCTATCCAGTCACGAAGTGCCGTGGCACCCAACCGTCCCAAAAACTTCCCATTGACCTGTAACATATCAGCCCACTTATTCGACCAATGCTCGACATATTCATCATTACCAATCAACTGATCGATCAATTCATTTCGTTTTTCAAGAACCGATCGTTTATCATCTATAAAGCTTGCAACCTTGGTATCTGTAGGAGGCAGACCCGTGAGATCGAGGTATAAACGACGTAGAAAATCATGATCGCCAGCCAGGGAAGAAGGTTGAATTTTCATCCTCTTCCATTTTAGGGAAACAAGCTCGTCCACGCGATTATGGGATTCAGTCTTTTGCCAGACAAAACCGGAACGGTCTCCCATAACAGTGAGAGTCGTGGCTGCATACCTACCCTCAAATCTAGCAAGAATCGGAGCCTCCCCTCTTCGCAGAGTAGCCATTAAACTGAGGGCATCGTGCTCAGCTACTTCCATGTTACCACTGGTCACAAATGCTTCCCTTGTCACATCTCGTACCAGACCATCCTCATAGAAAGCAACCACGCGAAATTGTTGAGTCGCACCAATTTCCTGGACCACTGGGTTTTGAGGATAAAGTTTTATTTCCTTTACTCGCCTAGCCTTCATATCGACCAATGCCCCGTTACTAATCCATGTTTTAATAATGCGATGATATCGGGAATCGTCTTTGGTTAACTGCCCTCCCTCGTGCGGGACAGTACCGGTTGCCTTCAGAAGCATAAGGCTTCTTTCAGGAGCTGCCACATTCACCCGCCTTGAAGCCATATCGTCCGTAAATCCGCGAATATCATAGAGGGCATCATATCCCCGCAAGGATAGTTTGAAGCCATTCTTCCCGTCTTTTGCCCCATGACAAGTGCCGGCATTACATCCGAGCTTGGAAATCACTGGGTTCACTTCAGAAATAAAGTCAGGATGATAATCTTTACCCAATCCGGAAACCGAAACTTCCACCTGCACAGATTGATTACCCAAGGATGCAGTCAGCATGCCCTTACCATTTTTTTGCGGTGAAAAAAGGCCACGATTATCAATGTGGCCAAGATGTTGCCCCACCGACCAACGTACCTGTCGGGTCACATCAGAAATTTGCCCACCACCCAGCCCTGCGCTTACGAGAATCTGAGTATATTCAACAGGTGAGGAAATAGTGATTTCTTTAGGCATAATAACTAAACCCTGAACAGTTGTAAGAGGAGGAAGCGATTCATCTCCGACCAGTTCAGTTAAAGCAAAAGCTTTGGATAAACCTACCTTTCCCCTTTGTTTAGAACCCGCTTCCAGTAATGGCACTGAAAATGTTCGGATAGTTTCTCCCGAGGCGAGGGAAAGGATTTGTATTTTCCCGTCATAGCCCCCCACGGCGAGTTCTTTCCCATTATGTGCAGCAGCTAAAGCATATACAGGGGAACGACTAAAGACTCTGGACCATAATTGTTTTCCACTATCCACTTCAAAACAACGCACCTCTCCCTTCCCATCTAGGCTACTCCCAGCAAAACATAGATTCCCTTTGGGATTAAAACAAACAGCAAAGATTCTGCCGATTTGTTGTTTATACTCTCTGATTTGATTAGGGTTACCTCCCCCGGCAGGAGCAGCCTTGGTTGACTGTCTAAATAATTTCGCCTTTCCATCCGCTCCGCCGACTAAGAGTTCCGTTTTCCCAGGACGCACGGCAATTGAATTTTGTCCTCCATTTAGGACTCCAGGGGTGTGGGTTGTAACATTTCCAATAAATCTCTCCGTGGCAACATCTGTCTGCTTAACGGTCTTATCGCGGCTAACTGAAAAAATAGATTTCCCATCAGCAGTAAAAACCGTACCTCGAACCCAATTATCATGGCCAGCCATGTACAGGATAGGTTTTGCATCTTCAGAGTCTATAACCCTAACAGCGGTATCACTTGCACCAAAAGCTACAGATTTACCATCAGGCGACCAAGAAACCCCATAAAGAGTATCATAGGTAACGGAGTGAGAAAGCAATAACTTCTCTCGTTCCCAGTCCCAAATTTGAATCTCTCCCATAGAACTGGGTTTTCCTCCAGCAATAGCTAATTTCGTCCCGTCCGGAGAAAAAGAAATTGATTCAATCCTTTCAGATAATCCAACCAAACGCTTCACCACTTTACCATTTGCAGAGTTTGCAATCAGGACTTCATGAAATCCATTCTGTGCAATTCGCTTCCCATCCGAGGAATAGGCAAGAGTACGTATTAAAGGAAGTTTTTGATAGGATGGCTTTTGGAACATGCTGTAAAGAACATCAGCACCAACCGGGGAATCATCGATCGCTCCTTCCCGAATCCATTGTTCAATCTTAGTAATCTCAAATGCGTGTAAAGGCTTTATGTTTTTACCTTTCGGCATTTCTGCATTACCAGCAGAATCAAGTTTTATTTGATGAAATAAATAACTTTCGTCTGGCTTACCAGGAACGACTGCAGGCTTACCAGTCTCACCTCCTAGTAAAAGTGAGGAAAACTCGGTCATTAAATAATCACCCTTTTGTTTGGCTGGTTGATGGCAACCATTACAATTTGCACGAAAGATCGGTTTTATTTCTTGATCAAAACTTATAACTTTTTTCGTCTCTTCCCCAAAAGCTACAACAAATATACTAAGAAATTGATATACAAAATGTATGGTTATTACTTTATGCATTTATCTAATCTTGTGCCCATTTACAGGAGAGACAAGGAGCAAGTGAATTCTATCCAGAATTAATTATCGCAGGTATTGAAAGGTAATTTATAAAGGCGATTCCCGGGAAATTTCTGCATAAAACCACTCCCTTGGTTTCTATCTATTCGAATACCTAAAAGTGTAACTCTCCAGTAAGGAAGGTGTCAGCATTACCTCGTAAAGACACAGCCTTCTCCAAATTCTCACAATAAAACTTACCCCCTCGAGAAGAAACCTGCAAAGCAGTCAGTTTAGTTTTCCTCAGTCTATTAGACCAAAAAGGTACTAGCATGCAATGTGCAGCACCAGTTGCATGATCCTCGTTTATTCCGATCTGCGGGGCGAAGTATCTCGATACAAAATCATATTCCTTACTCGTGCTCAATGCAGTCACAATAACTCCTAAGCCCTCTCGAAGAGATAGCAGGGTGGTAAAGTCAGGCTGTAGAGATTCAATTGTTTGCTGGCTATCAAAAAGGCATAAGTAGTTTGTTCCCAACCATACGGATTCAGGATAGGCTCCTAATCCTTCGACGATCTGAGAAGAAAGCTTACTTGGGTTTGAGAAAATCGAGGGAAGTACAACTTCAATGGTCTTATCCTGATGCAAAGTCGCTACAAGTTCTCCACTCTTTGAGGTAAAACTAATTTGTTGATCATCTGGGTTTAATTTATTCTTAAATAGACAATGGGCAGCGGCTAATGTCGCATGCCCGCAAAGATCGATCTCACGCGACACACTAAACCAGCGAATGGCCCAGGTTTTATTTTTCGACGGAATTACAAATGCAGTCTCTGGTTGATTCAACTGCCTAGCCATTCCCTGTAATTCAGGGGTCGATAGCCAGTGATCTAATATACAAACACCCGCAGGGTTTCCGGATCTCGGACCGACACCGAAAGCGTTAACCATGAAGAAGGTGTATGATTTCATTAATTTCGGAAGATCTTAGGTCTTTCGTTAGAACTATCAAATCTATATTATCACCTTTTTTATTTAATCAAAAAAAAAGCCTCCTGCATCATTCCAGGAGGCCTAATTTTAAACTTACAGTACTTTTTCAGGCAGGATCAACTTCCCAACCCGCACGATATACCTTGCTGACAAGTTTATCCGTGTCTTTACGGTTGGTTTTCATATTTTTTGCATCCCAGGTAAACTTTCCGCCTGCACGCATGGCAATATTACCAAGCAAGATGGCTTCGGTTAAGTTTCCTCCGTAGTTAAAGTTAGACATCGCAATTTCTGGCTTTCCTTCGCGAATTGCTTTTACAAGCTCTTCCTTCATTCCATTATCACCTCTACCATTTCTAGGTAATGTCTGTTCTGCCTTATCGACATTATCCTTTGCGTGCCACTTACCACCTTTATATACTTTCCAGTCAGCACCATAATCGTTTGGCGAGTACATGATTCCATCACTACCAACGATTAAAAGGCCACTATTCTTAGGAGTTTCCCCGTGGAAAAGATCCATCGGAGGAAGATTCTTAACACCCTTGTTGTCCTTACCATTATTTCCGACTTTACCTTCGTACCAATGAAACTTAATTGGCCCCCGTTTTTGAGTCTTCGGGAAATGGAGGTTTACACTTGCCCAGGAAGGAAAGGTTTCCTCATTTATAGGACCTGTATTCACAGACTCAACCGATGTGGGCTGGGTTAATTCACAGCCCATGAATGCCAAATTGGTAGTATGGCAAGCCATATCACCCAATGCACCAGTTCCGTAATCCCACCAACCTCTCCATTTGAAAGGGGTATAAGAAGAATGATACGGACGCATTGGAGCGGGCCCAATAAATGAATTCCAATCCAGGTAATCTGGAATTGCCATGGTTTCGGCAGGTCTTTCAATAATACTGGGTGCTTGAGGCCATACCGGGCGATTTGTCCAAGCATGAATTTCCTTCACTTTACCAAGACCTCCCGAACGGATATATTCTGCTCCTTCTCTCAACCCATCTGATGCCGTGCCTTGATTACCCATTTGTGTACAGATATTCTCTTCTCTTGCAATAGTAGCAAGTTGCCTAGCTTCCCAAACAGTATGAGTTAAAGGCTTCTGTACATATACATGAATTCCCCATCTCATTCCCATCATAGCGGCCGGTGCGTGACTATGATCTGCCGTGCTTACATTCATCACATCGATTTTATCACCCATTTGGCTGATCATCTCACGAAAATCGCTAAATTTTGCTGCATTTGGATGTTTCCGGACAGAAACATCTAACCTTCGGGCATCGACATCACAGGCAGCAACTACATCCCCGTGCATCGCCAAACCATCAAAATCTCCTTTTCCTTTTCCACCAACTCCTATTCCAGCTACCTGTAAGCGACTATTAGCACCAAACACACGACTCGGAACGCAAGTGAATGCAAAAGCGGATGAGGCTGCTGCTCCAATAAAAGAGCGACGTGAATAAGTAAATGTCTTTTTAAAGTTCGTAGATTTCATAAATTGTCAGGGATTTATCACATTCTAGAATACATATGTAAGGCAAGATAAAATTAGGTAATTTTTCTTAATTTTTTTCAACATATCTTCTCACGGCCCTTGAAAAAAAGGTTTCGTTGTATTCAAATCTGCATAGGGGGGCAGTTCTTCTACGAACTTTTTTCTCTGCCTATTGGACATTGAGATAAACTTTCTGATTTCCAGTGCTCTATTTTCAGGTGAAAATGTTGCCCAGTAAGACTTCAATGACGCATGGCGTTTCAGTAAAACTTCCATTGCATAGTTACGATCCCCGGGCTCCATGGATCGTAACTTATTTAATTTCTTTTTCATCTTTTCACGTTCTTCTTCAGAATAATTTTCCAAGTGTTCTATAGTTCTTCTCAACATTCTTAAACGAACGGGAGGCATGTCCAAAAGCCTCCTCAACATTCTAATTTCATCTTCAGCCTTGGATAACTTGATAGGGTTGTTACTGCCCTTTTTATCTTGAGGAGACTCGATTGCAGTTTCATCTCGCACGCTTTCATTAGCAAATAACCCTGTCATCGACATCAAAATTAAAAAGAACAAAAAACTAAAAATTTTCGAGTTCATGGCAGTGTAAGACTCTCTAAAGTAAGCAACAGCTCGTAACTCCTATCGTAATTTACTGCAGTAATATCTGGAAGATCTTCAGACATGAAGACCCAGCTCTCAAATACATCAAGACCTCCAAAATCTTGAGTTGATGGGGAGCTTGGCTGAATCAAAGGCTCAAAAGCAAGTATTTGCGCAGCTTCTGGATTTCTCTCAAAAGAGTCACTAAAGGAAAAATAGAGTACAGCAAAACAAGCAGCCATGGGGACAAAAAATCTAAGAAATTTTGTGTTTAATTTAGCGGTATTCTTTCCTAAGTGAATTTGCCCTGCAAGTTGCTCATCATCAATTATCAAGGAATCGATTTCCTTTTCACACTTTAAAAAGCTGTTAATTTCCTGATCGAATAAATTAGGTGTTTTTTTCATCTTATGACTGTAATTTCATTGCTTCCTTTAGTGAGACTCTGGCCCGATAAATCCAAGTCTTAACATTAGCCTCACTAACATTCATCATTTCTGCAATTTCCCGGTAACTCCATTCCTGCTGAACGCGTAAAAGCAATGCGGTTCTATGATTTTCTGGTAATTTCTTTAGTTCAATGGCTAAGATCTCGTTCCATTCACTAATATTAGAATTTCCCAAATCAGGAATATCCCATTCCGGTAGGGCGGTTTCCTTAGGTTTTCGTGAACGCTTCTTTAATTCATCGATTAAAAGATTTCTGGCGATCGTAAAGAGCCAAGTTGATACCTTAGCTCTAGGTTGGTAACTACCTGCCGCTCTAAAAATACGATAGAAAAATGTCTGCGTTAAATCCTCTGCATCCGCATTGTTAAAAATTGATCGTAAAAAAAATGCAAAGATTGGTTTTTTCCAAACTCCAATAAATGCGGCTAGAGCATGTTCATCCCCCTTGGCCACCTGAATAAGCATCTGATGGTCCTTATCCAAGGGGGGTGCTTCCTGTTCAATGTTAATGTAAAGAGGAATACTTTTTTGCAAGGTCGACATTATTGGATAGATGAGATCACGAGATATAGTTTATAAATACGACAAAAGAGCAAAAAAGTTTCACTCTTCTTTCCTCATTCAAGTGTGCCCTATGGAACAAGAGGTATAATACGGGCAGAATCAACAATAACGAAACCTTCTGTATCTTCATTGGAAACCTGAATGAAATAATCATTACCCTCGTCAAATTGAAAAGAACCCAATGAATGCCAAAAATTATCCCCGTCGCTCTTGCGACGTTGATCAATCGTTATGAATTCAGTTTTTTCGGCAGTCAAAATTTCATACTTCACCATCCCTGCTCTGTTGCCATGTGGTAGAAAAGATACGCGGACATCATGTAAACCGTCCTTTTTCACAGAAAAGGGAAACTTAGCTGAGCGCATACCTTTACCCGTATTTCCATCATGAAAATAATAGTTACCCACGAAGGGTCTCAAGGATGAACTCTTAACCCACTCACCTGTAAACTCAATCTCTTCGTCATCAACAACAACCCCATCGTAAATAGTTGGATCGATTCCCACTCCTGAACTGATAATATCGCTTTCCTGCAACTCTAAAACTTGCCCATCTGATCGTAATTTTCCTTCTAAGAGATTATAATCCAGCACCTGTACATCGACTCCTTCATTGATCGATAATACCGCAGCAGTTGCTGCCGACTGTCCCAAAATCATGAAGACAGGTTCCATCCGAATCGAACCAAATGCTATGTGTGACGAAGATATGCAAACTGGAACCACCAAATTTGAACACTCCTTTCGTTTAGGTACAATTGATCGATAAGATAATTGGTATGGACCTCCTGGGTTAACTTGAATATCCCCTTCATTCAAAACATATGCTCTCCCCTGTTCGTCTTTAGCCACATACCTTTGCACATTGTGAGAATCCATATTGTAAGACCCCATTCCTACTGGTTGAGAGATTTCTTTTTGACCACGCAAGTGCATTTCTGTCATGACAAAATCTCCAACCATTCTACGAGCTTCCCTTACATAGATTTGATAAGGCCAGTGCCCGTTGTCTATAAATTCATCCTTGGCTAACCCCCATTGGTTCATGCGTTCCCTGACTTCAACTGGAACCCTTGGGTCGTTACTTAAGAAATAAAAATAACCTTTCTGATATTGTTCATGTTCAGCAACAATACTTTTCCTGATTTCATAAGACCCATCTGGGTACTCATAATTCATTCCTATATTATCAGTGCTGAAAGGACCATGATTATTCGTGTCTGTCTTCGCGTTGGGTATTGGATCAAACTTGCCAAACACATGTCTCGATCCCACTTGAAGAGTCCTTAGTAAAAGTTCATATTGAGAGGGATCATACCTCTCTGGTTTTGGAAAAGGTAATCGATTTGCATCAACCTGTGTTAAGCAAACTCTAAAATTATATGCCTGCATCTTATCATCTCCAGAGCCATCTTCACCGGGTATATTTTCGCTTACCCGGGCAAGAAGACCGCTACTGGGGTCACCTTCCTTCACAAATGGATCGATCATCCCTGAAAACTGATGTGATAAAGAATTCTTAATCTGTACACCGTTAAGACTTTCACCGTATACAGAATTAGCTTCACGCCCTACAAAATAAGAAACTCCTGCCGTAGCCATTAAATCTCCCTCATAGGTACAATCTATAAAAACCCGACCTTCATACTTCTTACCTGAGAGAGTCGTAATCGAAAGGATCTTTCCATTTTTAATATCGACTCCTTTTTCCCGATCCAGCCATTCATCTCTGGCTACTTCAATTTGATTATCTTTAACCCAGGATTCAAAGATCATCTCTGCCACCTTAGGCTCAAAAATCCACATAGTTCTACGATCCCCATCAATTGCTGGGGCACCCTGTCCACGATTTCCGTAATCTTCATTTTTTTGCCAAGTCCACGCCTCTGCTCCTTGATAGTGGCGCCACACACGGTGATAAAACTCACGGGCTATACCACCAATCGCCTGTTTCTTACCGCTATCTGTCCAGCCAAGTCCGCTACTCGAAAGCCCACCCAAGTGAATATCTGGGGATACAACGACAACAGACTTCCCCATTCTTTTCACTTGCACCGCAGACGACATTGCCGCTGAGGTGCCTCCATAGATAACAACATCGGTCTTGCTTGTCTGAGACCATCCCCTACCTAGACCAACTGCAGATAAAAAAAATACTAAAATAAAAAATCGAAACGCCCCCAACTTACCCATGACCTAATTTCTACTTACACAACGAATTCATTCAAGAAAAATGAAATAGTACATTATTTTCATCCTTCAAAAGACTGAATCGCAGAAGAGATTTTTGAATAGGAAAAACTGTAGGAATTGTCATCAAGTATCCTTGAAATTATTTTTCGGCTGTTCAATACGAGCTCTGGAGCAGTCCCAAGGAAAACTGCCCCCAAATAGATGGCCGGAGTTGGGGCGGGAAATCCTAAGCCCAAGGGAGCAAATACTTTTCGCATAGAAGCCATAAAGTCAGAATTGGTCACGGGATTTGGTGAAGACAAATTTACGGGCCCTGAGATCTCAGGATTCTTCAGTAAGAACTTAGCAATCCCGGTCCAGTCATCGATATGTAACCAGCTAATCCACTGATTGCCCGGACCCTGTGCACCGCCTAAGCCCAATTTAACGAAATTCCGCATTACTGGGAAGGCTCCTCCATTTTCTCCCAATACAATACTTATTCGTAAAGCTACTTGCCTGACTCCATCTCGACTCGAGTCAAAAAATACTTTTTCCCATGCGCGGCCCACATCCTCAGCAAATCCCTGTCCGTCCGCTTCACTATCTTCATCGTGGGCGGGTAAATCTCCGCGAATATCCTTATATACAGTAGCTGTACTGGCATTGAGCCAGACCTTCGGAGGTTCTTCACACCTCTTGATTGCCTCTCCTAGTATTTGGGTCGAATCCATCCGGGAGTTTAAAATTAATGCCTTATTTTTTTCAGTGTAACGGCAGTCAATCGAACGGCCCGTAAGGTTAAACAGAGCCAGGGCACCCTCCAATTGCTGACTCCAGGAATCCAGGGTTTTGGCATCCCACTTTACGAATTCTCCCTTTAATCCGCTTTTTTCACATCGGCCAAGAACAACCACTTCGTATCCATCCTCAAGTAAGGAAGCGGAAAGAGCTTGTCCCAAAAAACCGGAACCTCCAGCGATTATGACTTTACCGGAAGGCTTGATCACTTCCGGGATATTTCTGTAAAAACTTTACCTGCCTGCTCGATCTGCTCTTCATCAATGTGTAAATGAGTAACCACCCTAAGCGTATTCTCGCCAAGAGCAAAACAGAGCACCCCTTTCTCCTCGAGTTGTTGCTTCCATTGAACGGCAGATTCTTCGGTTTGAATATACACCATATTGCTTTCCACTGTATCCATGGAAATGTGCAGGCCATGGAGCACCTGAATACTCTCAGCTAATTCACGGGCATGTTGATGATCTTCCTTTAGCCGATCAAGATTATGATCCAAGGCATACAAGCCGGCTGCTGCCAGAATCCCGGACTGCCTCATCCCTCCACCAAACATTTTACGCCAGCGATGGGCTTCCTCGATGAAAGGCTTGGTACCAACCAGTACACTTCCCACAGGTGCACCCAAGCCTTTTGATAGACAAACCGACACCGAATCAAACATAGCCACAAGCTCGGCAGCACTGTTCCCGGTCGCGACCACCGCATTAAATAAACGGGCCCCATCCAAATGAATCCGGCAATCATTCTCCCGTGCAATTTCTCCGATCTCATTAAGAGTATCCAAACTGTAGCAAGTGCCGCCTCCACGGTTGGATGTATTCTCCAGGCAAATCAAAGAAGCATTGGGGAAGTGACTTTGACTACCCGCTGATTTCCGGATCCGTTTTTTTACTTCCGTAGGATTGACCAGCCCGTGGTTTCCAGGCAGCAAAGCAATCGAGCATCCGGACAAAGCGGCATACCCTCCTCCTTCATATACATAGAGATGACTTTGCTCTTCGGCTATTATCTCATCTCCCGGCTGAGTATGAGTACGAACAGCCACCGCATTGGACATCGTACCACTTGGAACAAACAGACCGGCTTCCATACCAAGTAAACCAGCCACTTCTTCCTGAAGACGAATAACTGTGGGATCGTCACCATTGACATCATCCCCTACCTCCGCCCGAGCCATCGACTCCCGCATTCCCTTGCAGGGTTGGGTGACGGTATCGCTCCGTAAATCAATCTGGTTGGATGGGATAGCTGCCATCCGAAAAAAGAGGGGGTTACTTCAGTACAATGTTCTTAAAATAAACCTTCATCGGAGGCCCCTGATGCACCTGGAAAGCAAGTAAACCATCGGCCCGGCGTGTCTTTTCGTCATTATCGATAACTTCGGACATCTTTACTCCATTGATGTAGTGTGTGAATGTATAGCCTTTGGCTGTAATGCGGTATGTATTCCATTTGCCTTTTTTAACTGCCTTACCCAGCTCATTTGTATCACCAAATTTTTCCACTTTCTTTTGTAACTTTCCTTTCTCATTCAATGAGAGTGTCGTCTTATCCCCACGCATGGAGAGAATTCCGCGAAACGCCTCACCGTAGCAGATTCCGGTAAACTTATCGCCTGCCTCAAAATCTGCCTGGTACCCACCGATCCTCCATCCGTCGTGCTTTCCGGGTTTCACAAAGCTTCGGTACTGAATGCCACTATTTCCAGCATCAATTTTACAATCCAATGAAAGATCAAAATCCTTGAGTACCCCACCCTTCCAAATCAGAAAGGTATTTCCCTTGGTCGGATTCTCCTTGGTGTTTTCACCAACAATAGCACCGCCTTCCACACTCCAATGAATGGAATTACCGTCCCACCCCTTAAGGGTCTTGCCATCAAAAAGAGATTTTTCTCCAGACAGAGAAAAGGAAGTGAAAACAAACAGGAGTGTCAGAGATAATCGGTTATGCATACCATCCATATGCCTGACTCTGAGTAAGGGTGGCAAGGAAAAGTTGACCTAAAGTCATTATTATTTTTCAATCACTGCTTCTTCCCATGATCCAAGTTCAAGATCTTAAAATTCACTATGGAGACTTTGTTGCCGTAGACAACCTCTCGTTTTCGGTAAAACCGGGTACGGTTTTTGGACTAATTGGACCGAATGGTGCAGGAAAAACTACCACCATCAAAGCCATCGCAACTTTGATAGAACCAACCTATGGAGAAATAATGCTTGGAGAGACTTCCGTGCTCCATCAAGCCGAAAAAGCTAGGCGAATGCTTGGATACATGCCTGACTTCCCTCCAGTCTATGACGATCTGAGGGTCGAAGAATTTTGCGATCTCTTTGCTCATGCTTACGGACAATCATTTGTAGAAAGAAAAGAAAAGGTGGAAAAAGCCTTAGCACAGACTGAACTTACCACTAAGCGCAGAGAACTTTGCAAATCCTTGTCCCGCGGAATGAAACAGCGTGCTCTTCTCGCGAAGACATTGGTTCACGATCCCTCCGTCATGCTTCTCGATGAACCGGGAGCCAATCTTGACCCTAAAGCCCGTATAGATATGCGCAAGCTGCTGAGGAAACTTGCAGATGAGGGGAAAACCATCCTTGTCTCCTCCCATGTGCTTACTGAACTGCAGGATCTTTGCGACGAAATCGGAATCATGCGAGATGGGAAAATGGTGGTATCTGGATCCATCGAAGAAATCACTCAACGCAAGCAATCTTTCAGAACACTGGAAGTCGAACTTTGGGAACCCACGACTCAATTTCCTGAATTCTTAGAAAAGTGGCCGACTCTTTCGGAACTCAAACAAACCCACGATTCGAAACCTCAGTTTGAAATATCTCATTCAGGAGATCGCGAAGAAATTCCCGAGATTCTTTCTCAACTGATTGAACAGGGACTCAAAATTACTTCTTTTTCCACCCGAAAATCTAAAGTGGAGGATTTGTTTTTGGAAATTGAATCCGGATCCTCAGAATTTGATCAAAATTGATGAACCCACTCATTCTAAAGGGTATCCGTGAAAACCTTCGTCCAAAACATCTAATCGCAGCCGGACTGTTCTCCCTAATCGTATGTTCAACAGTTTACCTGACATCCTACCTCGAAGGATCCAAAGGAAAGTACAGCAAGGATCCTGAAACCAATAAATGGGTGCAGGCAGAAAGCTCACCAGTAAACGGGGCACGCAACGCATTCACATTTCTTCTCGCCCTGCAGGGGTTTTACCTAATGCTTCTGGGTACTGGCCGGGTTGCTTCGATTACCGCAGAGGAAAGAGAATCCGGTCTACTTGATTACCAGCGGATGACTCCCATGAACCCGCTATCTAAGATCATTGGCTATATATTTGGAATCCCCGCTCGTGAATACTACATGTTTTTATTCACTCTCCCCTTCCTTGGACATGCCATCTTCGTGGGAAAACTCCCGTGGGGAAACATCATTCAATTGTATTCCGTATTCTTTTGTTCGGTCATTCTCTATCACCTGACCGCACATGCAGTGGGACTGGTGGTCCCCAAGCCCCGTGCAGCCTCATGGGTTTCCCGCATTGTCGTCCTTGGATTATATGTGGTGTTACCTGGACTTGGCCAGGCAGGAATTTCTTTCCTTTCTTTCCTTACGATTCTGCCAACCTACTTTGGAAAAATACTTCCTGTTATACGGGAACAAGGATATCAGCAAAGGACCCGCTTTGATGATAAAGCTCAAATTTCAGATTTTTGGCAGGATGTTCCCTTTTTTGATTTTGTAATCTCGCCCACTACTTTCACTTTTCTCATGCAGGGTCTGCTCGTTTTAATTCTGCTGATCACGGGTTATCGAAAATGGAGGAATCAAGCTTTACCGGCATTATCAAAATCATCCGCTTTTGTTATTTACTCTATTTTTCAATTTCTCCTTTTAGGTTGTTTATGGACTTTTTTTGATAAAGGCGAAGCAAGCGGACTGATCGGGCACGAATTGTCTACCAATGAATTCTCTAGTAGCGAAGAAAAACTCATAGGACTCGTTATAGTAGTTGGAATCTTATTCTCCCTTTCCTTTCTATTCATTCTCTGCCTCATCAATATTTGTTGTCCCAACCAACACCTCTATCACAAGGGAATCCAGCGAATCGCAAAATTCAATCTCGCCCGAATTCCACGAATAGCTGATGAGAGCAGTGGACTCGTTCTTACCTTGATCCTTGCTGCCATAACCCTCTTTTCTTATTGCGTACTGATCAGCCTGGCACTCGATTCTGAAGCCTGGAAACTTACATCTTCCTTTCTTTCACTATCTCTTATCCCGGCCGCTATCCTCATCCTCACCATGATTTATCTACAGGCAAGCCGTGAACTATGGTTCAACCTCGGTTTCTGGGGATTTGTCGGTTTGCTCTGGATCACCCCACTCTTGGCAAGCCTGGTTCTTGGAGTCGGATGGGGAGAGCAAAACATGAGCTTAATTCTGAGGTTGTTAGCTATTAACCCGCTTTCTATCATACCTATGCATTGGATGTACGAACATGCAGATGTAGTTAATTTACCCGAGGAAATCACCCAGAATTTAGAATCCGCAATCTGGTTTAGTTTGCTGATCGCCGGTATACTTGCCAGTGTTTTGCAGGCTCGTCTTTATTTTCTCAGAAAAAAATAATCTCATTTATCTCACATGCTTAAAACTTTACGAATATTGGGAAACATTGAAGGAGTATCCTACCTTCTCCTTCTTTTTATCGCCATGCCCATGAAATATTACTTCGGAATGCCCATGGCCGTAAAAATCGTGGGAATGGCGCACGGAGTTCTATTTGTAGCTTATTGCTTACTTCTCGCCCCTTGCATGAAAAAGTTTGATTGGAAACTCAGCTTTGGGATTTATCTCTTTCTCGCCACCCTCATTCCATTCGGCACATTCATAACCGACCGGAAAATTAAACTCCATCCGGAAGCTAATTCTTAGGCAAGCAGGCTGGAAATTGTGCTGGTACTGTCAGCAAAGCGATCAAGTTTGAGCCCCATCGCCTTCGCCTGGGTAAGCCAAAGATTCGCCAAGGGAACCCCACCCTCCGGTGTTTTGTAAGTACCATTAACCTTTTTAACCAATCCGGACTTAGCCGAAACATTCAGGTGCTTGCCAGTAATGAATTTTCCGCCTCCGGATCCGGCAATAAGGATAGGTAAGGCACTGTACTGGTGAGTGGAACCATCCCCCAACCCGGAACCGTAAGTAAACATAATATTATCCAGCAAAGTCTTGCCATTAGCCTCCTCTATTCGATTCATTTTTTCGCAAAGATAGGCAAATTGCTCCATGTAGAAATAGTCCACTTTGATGAGATCATCAACATATCTGCCTTGATTATGGGACATCATGTGATGGCTCTTGGGTTTATCGAATAAGCTTTCAAATAAATACGGCGTGTCCCATCTTTCAGGTCCAACCATGAAAGTAGCGACATTAGTCAGCCCACTCTGAAGGGAGGCAATCATCAAGTCGCCCATCAAACGAATGTATTCGCCTCTGGGCATTTTTCCATCCAAGGGAACATCCAAGTCCACCTTGCTCAATTCGGCCTTCATGCCATCGAGTCTTGAGATCTGGGTCTCAATCGCACGGATCGATTCAAAATATTCCCCAAATTTCTGCTGATCCGAATACCCAAGCTCCTTTTTCAACGACCGGGCATCGTCCAAAACAAGATCGGTGATATTTTTATAAGCACTCCGTTCATCCGATTTAAAAAGCCTACGGTAAGCGAGCAAAGGATCTCGCATCGAAGGAGCCACATGCTCCGTTCCGTACCAGGAAATATTATCGAACTGGATCGATTCCTTATTGTCCTTGTGGCTGTTACAGCTGAATTCGAGCGTCTTAAAGGGTGTCTGTGTCCCAATCTTGTCAGCAATAATATGATCCAAGCTCCGTGCCTGCGGATAAGGCGTGTGCTTCAAACTGAAGGGACTGGCACTGGAAAGAAAACAGGAGGCGCACTGGGCATGAACATCCGTACCCGGTTGGAAAGTACGATCCAACCCCGTGATCAAAGTAACCTTATCTTTCAGTCCCGACAGGGGTTTCATGGTTGGAGTCAACTGCAGGTCATGCAAACCGACCTCGATATTCGATCGGGTACTGCCTGCATCATAATTATCATTGGTAAATTTTTGCTGAACGGCACTCTTTTCTTCACCGGGAAAGAAAGTCTTTCTCACCACCCCGATGGGCACATAATAAAAAGCCGCACGCTGAGGAATTTGAAAATGATTACTACCCACTGCCAGGCTTTCCATCCATGGGAGGGCAAGAGCGGAGGTTCCCATTCCGCGAAGAAAAGTACGGCGGCCAATATTTGTCATCGTTTTCATATTTTCAAAATTTACTTGGTGTTATGCAAGGCAAGTTTACCATTTGTTCCACGAAAAGGTTTCGACTGCACAACCGCGTGGATCAAAGATTTCATCGAATACTTTTCTTGCTCCACTTTTTCCACAATCTCATCCAAAGCTAGGGTATCCGAAGGATTCAGTTCACGACCAAGCCCAAAGGCCAACATATGTCCGGCAAGCCCACGCACAAAGCGGTTCTTCTCTTTCAGGATCGCGTCCTTAAATTCAACAACATTGGAAAATTCATGGGTTCGAAAAAGTGTTCCACCCGAATCAACATCACGACCATTATGGTATGTATCCCGCCAACGGCCGACTGGATCAAAGTTTTCCAGTGCAAACCCCAGCGGGTCCAGTTTCTCATGACATCCGGCACAATCCGCCCGTTCCCGATGATCCGCAAATCGCTCCCGCAAAGTCAGGCTTTCGTCGAGTTCCTTCTCCTCGGGAAGAGGAGGCACTTCCGCGGGAGGTGGAGGTGGAGGCGAATTAAAAATGACACCCGCAATCCAGGCACCCCGGGTAATCGGTTTCGTTTCCAAGGGTCCCGATGTCATCGTCATCACTGCTCCGTTCGTGATTACACCTCCATGTCGCCTATCAGAAACGGGTTGCCTCGCAAAGGGAATGGTTACGGGACCGCCCAGCCTCCCGCCGGGATCCTCACCATACCATTTGCGTAGTCGTGGAGAACGGAAAGTGTAATTGGAATCAATCAGTTCGAGAATCGACCGGTCTTCAATCAATACCGTTTCGAAGAGCAGAAGGGGTTCCATCATCATATCCATGGTCGTACGATATAACGGGGCTGCATAATAAAAATCCTTGTATTTCTTCTCATCGGGCACCGCCGATATAATCCGGTCCAACTGTAACCACTGGGTGGGAAAGGAATCACAAAATCTTTTCAGCTTTCCATCGCTCAGCATTCGATCGATTTGTCTACTCAACTGCTCATCCTCGCGAATCGTTCCATCCACTGCCACCTGTAAGAGTTCCTCATCCGGTACACTTCCCCAGAGGAAAAAGGAAAGGCGGGATGCCAAATCAAGGTTTTGAGTAGTCTGCAATTCGCTTCTTTCTTCCCCTCTCCGGTCATAGAGATAAAGAAAGCGGGGGGAAGCGAGAATTGCGGAAAAGACATCTTTCATGACCTCGCCCATCCCCGCGCCCTTCTTCATTTCCTGCTCTGCAAATGAAAAATATTTGCTAAAAGTTTTATGATCAACCGGAGCCCGAAAGGATCTCTTTAGCACCTTTTGTAAACGTGCTTTCAATTCATCCAACTGGTTAATTTCCGGTTTCGGTTCCTCAAAATATTGTTTCCATACCCCTACATTTTTAGGATTAAACGAAGGGCTCTTTACAATACTCCGGCTCAATCGGAAAAAATCTTCCATCAAGAGGGGCGAAAGCGATAAATGATCTCCCTGGGTATCGTAGCCATGCTCTGCCCGCAGGTCCTGGGGAAAAGGTGCCACTCCATCCATCCTCGGCTCGATCAGACCGGATTTCCCCAGTGGTCGACTGCTCACCGTCATCTTAGCCGGCATTTTCCCGGTATGTGGCTTGAAGTAACCTGATCGGTCGCGCATCATTTTCTCGGGCAAAGGAAATACTTCTACTTTCAGGCCTAATAAATCTTTTACTGCATTTGCATATTGAAAACGGGTCATTCGGCGTATTGGAGCAACCACTACCTCTTCCTTTGATTTTACCGCCACCTCCAACATTTCCTTCAGATGTTTCACGATTATTTGCCGCTCATCCTTGGGGATCGGGTTGTTTTCTTCCGGCGGCATCTCCCCAAAATCAATCACTTCCATCACTGTCTGCAGAAGTTCAGGATCGTCCTTAATATCTTCCCCCTCCGAATAGGATACTAAATTCACATCTCCCTTTACCTTACCCTTGGCACCATGGCACTCAATACAATGAGCCTTAAATGTATCTTCGATCGAAAAATCGTTGCCGGCGAAAACTGGCGGAAACCCAAAAAGAGAAAAAGCTATTGAAAAAAAGATAGCAAAGGGTCGTGTCTTATAAAATTTCTGTCTCACCATGTAACTTTGGTTATATCCAAGATAGGGAGTAAATTCATTATTCCAAGCATAAGAGTAAATAGACTTACTATGATTTTTTAAGAGTATACATTCCTGACCGAAGCATATCTATTTCTGACATCAAGTTCGTATATTCACGAAATATAAAAAATGAGGACAAAGATGGTTTCTAAATTTATCAACCGCATTTCTTTTGTGGGATTGTAAAAAACGGTCAATGATTCATGCTTGTCAGGTAATGTTTTATCTGGGTCAACTTCAGCTTTCATCGAATCTTTTCCTGTCTCCCTTGGCTGGCTACACCAACCTGCCCTTTCGCTTGGTCATTCGAGAAATTGGCGGTGTGGATCTCTGCACCACTGATTTGGTCAATGCCCGTTCCCTGATCGAACAAAACCCCAAAGCCCTCAAATTAATCGAGACCAATGATCAGGACAGTCCCCTCTCCGTTCAGTTATTTGGAGGAGTGAAGGAAGAAATGCGGGATGCCTCGATTATTCTGAAGGAGCATGGAGTCGACTCGATCGATGTCAATATGGGGTGCCCAGTCCCCAAGGTCACCAAGACCGGGGGGGGTGCCAGCATGATGAATGAACTGCCCAAGACCCAGGAACTGATCCGTGCCATGGTTGATGCCGTCGATGTCCCCATCACCGCCAAGATGCGGCTGGGATGGGATGATAAAAATTTAACCGCCCCCGATCTCGCCCGTGCCCTCGAGGATGCCGGAGTCGCTGCTATCTTTGTACATGGCCGTACCCGGGCCCAGGGATTTGAAGGGGTGGTCAACCTGGAAGGTATTCGTAAAGTCGTCGAAGCCGTCAGAGAAATCCCGGTCATCGGCAATGGCGATGTCATCACGCCCGAAGCAGCCCGCCACATGATTGAAAAGACCGGATGCCATGGCATATCCGCCGGACGGGGTGCGTTTTATAACCCATGGATATTTCTCCATACCCAAGAATATTTAACAACGGGCATCCTTCCCCCGGAACCCAGCTTTGAGGAAAGAATTCGGGTCATGCGAAGACACTATGATCTCATGGTCGAAGTGTTCGGGGAGGACCGTGGGTCCCTGCAGTTCCGTAAAGTCGCACCCTGGTATTCCAAACGTTTTGGACCGGTCAAACCCTTTAACACCGCGGTGGTGAAAATCAGCTCCCGTGCTGATTTTGAAAAGGTATTGTCTGATTACCTCGAATGGAGAAAACAATTTACCGATGACGCCGGCGAATTATTGGAACGCTATAAAATGGCACCCATGGTCGCCTCGTTCATGGAAGAAGAAGACGTCTTTCAGGCAAAGCAAAGAAAAGAGATTGGAGTGCCCAAGGGCCCGGTGGAAGTCTGGTAAATTGGATGGCTAGGCCCGGTTCCAGGGCATCTTCGCGATCATCATCCCCATCCCGCAGGTATCGGTCACCCCGGCAAAGACCAATCCCGCCCCGATAAACGCAGATAGAGCAAACCCGCCCGGATGTACAAACTGCCCGACCGCGACTCCGATCACTACCAGCGAACCTGCTGCGATCCGTACCTGCCTTTCGAGGGACATCACTTTCTTCCCTTCCACGACCGGCAACCCGGCCGCATGCCATGCTGAAGTTCCCCCCTCAATATTCACAATATTGGTAAATCCCGCAGCCTCGAGTTTCTGGCTCACCTTCATGGAACGCCCACCGGACTGGCAGATCAAATGGATTTCCTGCTCTTTGGAAAAAGGTATTTCATCGATCTCCAAGGACTCCATTGGATGATTCACCGCCCCATTCGCATGGATCGATCCATACTCGGCAGGCGTCCTTACATCAATCAGGGGAATGTCTGAATTTTGTTTTCTTTTATCAAAACTCTGGGAAACGGAAATATTTTGCATGGAAAATCTCTAGTCCATTTTTCCAGAATTGAAAACCAGAAACCTCAGTATTTATGCAGATTCCCAACCGAGTCTCCATAATATTTCCAAATATTAAGATTAGCTATACTTATACAGATATACGATTTTGATTAGTTTTACTTGCAAATCCATTTTTATATACTTAGTGTATTTACATAATTTAATTATCAACCAACATTCATTATGAAAAAAATACTCAAATATCTCATCATCCTCGGAATCCTTCAGTCCAATTCCAATGCATCCTCCGAGCCACCAAGTGCAGCATCGGTCGATATTTCAGACGGACTGGTTGCACACTACCCCTTCAGTGGGGACTCAAATGATCAAAGTGGAAACGATCATCATTTGGAAAATCGTGGAGCCACCCTCACCTCCGACCGTTTCGGTATGAAAGACTCTGCCTATGCCTTCGATGGCAATGCCAGCCACCTCTTTGCAGATATTGAAGACCGTAAGGGAGATTTCTCCTTATCCCTCTGGGCCAAGGCCAACGATGTTGAGCAAAGCCGTTACCGCTCAGTAATCAATATTAACGACAAGACCCCTGGCTCCAAAGACACCTGCCAGATCCACACCAGTGGCGGTCGCTACCCCACCTATCAATTCTTTTCCAGTAATCCAGAGAGTTTTGCTTTGGTCACACAAAAATGGCAACACCTCGCCGTTTCTGTTTCGGGAAAAGTCATCCGCTTCTATGAAAACGGAGAAAAAGTATATTCTCAGGAATTGGAAGGCGGAGAGGCCAATCAATTTTCTAATATTATCATCGGAAAAAACCGCCATGGTGGTAGACAGTACAACGGCAACATCGATGATGTCTATGTTTACAACCGTGCTATTAACGATGCTGAAGTAGCCCGCCTATTCGACGGCGGACTCGAAGATTCTGACGGCGATGGTCTCACCGATGCCTATGAAACAGGTAAAGGCAGATACCAAGCCATTCCAGGTAAATTTTCATGGGATGAAGCCATGAAGGACGCTGAAAGCAGAGGAGGACACCTAGCTACCATCACTTCAGAAGTTGAATGGCATGCCATTCATAAAGAGTTAGGTGAAGTTCCATTTCGTTATTTTTTAGGCGGGACCGATGAAAAAACCGAAGGCGTTTGGGAATGGATCACAAATGAAGTTTGGAAATTCTCAAAGTTTGCTAAAGGACAACCTGACAACGCACAAACGTACACCAAGAGGTTTGGAAGTGAACAAGATTATTTACTAACTTGGACTCAAACTTCAAGTGGGAACAGATTATGGGATGATAACCATAACTATTCAAAAGGAGATCCCTGGATTAATGGCTACATCCTTGAATATGGCTACTACACCAATCCTAACTTAGCCGACAGTGACGGGGACGGGCATGATGACGGAAAAGAAGTGGCCTCCAACACCGATCCTAATAATCCACTCAGCCGGCCCATGCCTTTCATGAAACCACCAAGCAAAGCACCCGGTGCTCCACCCGCTCCAGACTATGTCGACACCATCACCAAACTCACCGCTGCCCTTCAGGAAAAAACTGCTCAACTGGCAGCCCATGAAGAAAAAGACATCAGAAGGAGCAAAGAGCTTACCGAAGCGAACGTCAACAATGCAGAATTGGTGTTCAAAGTGAAATCGTTGGAAGCCAAGGTAACTTCACTCAACGGACAGGTCGCCAGCCTCAATTCTGAAAATGGAGAACTCAAAGGACAGGTTACCAACCTACGCGAAGACAATGGAAACCTGCAGTTGAATGTCACCTCTCTCAATGAACAACTCGTGGAAGCTGATCGCATCGCCAAGACTCCTTTCGTTCACGACTGGGTATACACCCCCGATCACGGATGGTTGCACATCGATCCCAAGAACTTCCCCATCATTTACAAAAATGATACCCAGTCTTGGCACTTCTATGAGCAGGGATCCATCAACCCCCGTTACTTCTACAACTTCAATGAACAAAAGTGGGAAGCCTGGGATCCCACCGAATAAATAGGTAAAATAGGAAATTAACCAAGCGGGGCCTTCACACAGGCCCCGCTCACAACTCCGAATAATACAACAAAACCTTAGTATTCATGAAGATTTCCAATCGATCATCCATAATATCCCCAAATGCTGCAATTAGCTAACCTTATACAGATATACGATTTTAATTAGTTTTACTTGCAAATCCATTTTTATGCATTTAGTGTATCTACATACTTTAATTATCAACCAACATTCATTATGAAAAAAATACTCAAATATCTCATCATCCTCGGAATCCTTCAGGCAAATGCCAATGCATCCTCTGAGCCGGTAACTACTCACATTGTCGAATCTGCCAACAACCTGGAAATGATTCGGGTAGAAGCAGGAAGCCTCACTTTATCAGACGACAAAGTGCTAACCATAACAGAACCATATTACCTGGGAAAATACGAAGTGACCCAGTCTCAGTACAAAACAATAATTGGAAATAACCCCAGCCATAGAGGAAAGGGGGATAATATACCTGTGCATCAAATTAACTGGCATAACGCCGTTTCATTTGCTGTGAAAATCAATGAGCTTGAGCGCAATGCAGCTCGACTCAACCTAAACTGGAAATATGACCTTCCCAGTAAAGATGAATGGAAATATGCATGTCGAGCTGGAACTACGACAAAATATTACTGGGGAGATGAATACAACGCATCCCTAGTTACAATCGAAAGAAGTGTCGAAGTAGGCACTTTACAACCCAATCCATGGGGGTTTCACGATATGTTTGGAAGCATGTGGGAATTTACCAGAGATACTTCGAAATCAAGGTGTTTTATGTTAGGTGGAAGTTTCTTTCACAATAAAATCCCAAATACAGACTTCGAAAATGTTCCCCAACAAAGAAATACAGGAGGGAATTTCGGTGACCGTAGTATACGCCTTGTTCTCAGAAAAACAGGAGAAGGAAGTAATTACCCATATAAACCTGCACCCGACGCAACTCCACCTAAGACTGGTCCTGGCGACGCCCCTGATCTTAAATGTAAGGAAACCATCGCCAAACTTGATCAGGAAATCAAAACCCAAAAGATTGAAATCACAGATCTCAATATTCTGATCATCGAGCTGCGCAAGCAGGTCGCCGATCTTAATTCTAGCAACCTCGCTCTCACTACCGAGGTATCAGGCTTAAAGAATCAGGTAAAGAGTCTCAACGGACAGGTCGCCAGCCTCACCACCGAAAACGGAGAACTCAAAGGTCAGGTTACCAACCTTCGCGAAGACAATGGAAACCTGCAGGTCACTGTAACCTCTCTGAACGAACAACTCGTGGAAGCTGATCGCATCGCCAAGACTCCTTTCGTTCACGACTGGGTCTACACCCCCGATCATGGATGGTTGCACATCGATCCTCAGAACTTCCCCATCATTTACAAGAATGATACCCAGACCTGGCACTTCTATGAGCAGGGATCCATCAACCCCCGCTACTTCTACAACTTCAATGAACAAAAATGGGAAGCCTGGGATCCCACCGAATAAATAGGTAAAATAGGAAATTAACCAAGCGGGACCTCTGATCGAGGCCCCGTTTTTTTTGCATAAATATAAAATTTACAAATAATTACTTGACCTACTTATGTATTTGGTGCATTTGTATTATATCTTACCTTATCTTACACCATCAAATATATCTCTTACTATGAATAATGAATCTCTTTTTCTTGCTTTTGCCGGATCCGAATTATCTTTGGCCAGCAAAGCACTACTCATTCAGGAATCACCGGAAACTAAGTCCCGATTTTCAGTTCCAGTATTTCCAAAATTTCAATTTCATCGCGAAAAAAGCAATCGTTCGTTGACCAGAATCGTTTTTCCGACTCGCCAACAAACCAGCACCAGACTTTCAGAATAGAAAATACAATAAAGGGCAAAAATAGAAAAGCGGGGTCTCTTCGGCGGGACTCCGCTTTTTTATGTCCAGATTCCCTGCTCTTTTAATTGTTTGGTCGCTGCCTCAGCCCAGCCACGATTGGCCGCCGGACTGGCAGGACTTGGATGAAGAATTGTCCCAATCTTAATATCCCTGTTCTTAAATACTTCCTCCGCCCGCTTTTTGGCAAAGCCTCCTACCCCGATCAACCACTCGGGTTCCAAGATCTCCACGATCTCCCGTAAGTGTTGGTCACACACCTCTTCCAAAGGCTTTTTTTCGGAAGCCAGTAATTTATCCGGCGTTCGGTTCCTCCCGCTCTCTTCCATGAAGACAAGCGGGCAATAGTTGGCCACAAAATGATCATGGAAGAAATCATTCGCATCCGGAAATTTCTCCGAAAATAAACCCCATAATCTGCGGCCGCTGACCTCGCTCTTGGTGCAGGCCAATCCTTCCACCGGACGCTTCGGATGCTCCGGATTCGGCTTATCCACCTCTCCCCGCAAACCCATCCAGTCACGGACCGCGGGTATTTCCCCAAAAGGTACCCCCGTCTGGGCCATCCCGAACGGCCCCGGGTTCATTCCCAGCATGACCACCTTTTTTTTGCCCTGACCGGCCAATTGTAAATACTGTTGATGAATCGCCCACGCATAATCCAATGGATTATAAATATAAGCGGTGGGCTCCGAAAATTTTAATTTCAAAACCTCTTCACTTAATTTTCGGACAGACTCAATTAATTTTTCAAGCATCTCTTACAAGTCACTCCATAAGTAATCGCTTAGACTTTGGACAGCTCCTCCAATTCTTCCCAAGTCTCGTAAGCTTCGAGGATTTTGTTTTCCAGTTTCTCCAGTTTTTGCTGATCCCCAAGGGGGTCATTCTCTGCCTTCCTATAGTAATCAGCTTCCTGCATCGAAGTTGCTATCTGATCCCTGTCCGCTTCCATCTTCTCAATCTGTTTAGGTAATTCCTTGAGGGTCTGCCTTTCCTTATTGAGAAGCTTTCGTTGAGATAAAGGCTTATTGATGACTTGGACCGGTTCTTCTTTTTTCTGTACGGTTTTCTTTTTATCCCTGCCTGTATTTGCCAATTGATCAAGCCACTGCTCACATCCCCCGGCATATTCTGTAACTTTACCCTTACCATCCAAGGCAATGGTGGCGGTGACCACATTGTCGAGAAAATCACGATCGTGACTGACCAGTAAAAGTGTGCCCTGAAAATCAAGTAGGCGTTCCTCTAATAATTCGATGGTCTCGATATCGAGATCGTTGGTGGGCTCATCCATCACCAGCAGGTTGGCGGGTTGTAGAAATAACTTGGCCAGCAATAGGCGGGCACGCTCCCCACCCGATAACATCTTGGCGGGTGCCCGAGCCGTCTCCGGCAGGAAAAGAAAATCGCGAAGATAAGATAAAATATGTTTCTTATTTCCGTTCACTTCCACGGTATCCCCATTAGGCGCGACATTCTCGGACACGGATAAATCTTCCCGGATTTGTGCCTTTAACTGATCAAAATAAGCCACTTCCAACTTGGTACCGTGTTCAACGGTACCCGAATCAGGATCAAGTTTCTGTAACAACAACTGGAGCAGGGTCGATTTCCCCGAACCGTTCAAACCGACCACTCCGATTTTATCTCCCCGCCAGAGCGTGGTGTTAAAATTACTCACAATCGGCTGATCGCCCCATGCATAGTTGAGATTTTTTACGGTGATGACCTTTCGTCCGGAGGTCTGCCCCTGATTGGCAGCGGTAAGATTTACTTTTCCTTGCTGATCACGACGGGCCGAGCGTTCGTTTCTCAATTTAAAAAGAGCACGTACACGGCCTTCGTTTCGAGTACGACGGGCTTGTATCCCTTTGCGTATCCAGACTTCCTCTTCCGCCAGTTTTTTATCAAAGACCGCATTATTCTTTTCTTCAGCATCCAAAAACTCCGCCTTGCGAACAAGAAATTTTTCATACCCACAGGTCCATGATGTGAGTTTACCCCGATCAAGCTCCAATATACGGGTGGAAAGAGCACGAAGAAAGGCCCGGTCGTGAGAAACAAATAAAGTCGCAAAATCTGCTTTTCGTAAAAATTCTTCCAACCAGCGAATTCCGGCAAAATCCAGATGATTGGTGGGCTCATCCAGGATCAACAAATGTGGCTCGCTCACCAGTGCCTTGGCAAGCATGGCACGGCTTTTATTACCTCCGGATAAAGTGTCAAAAGTTTCATCGGGTTTTAATCCGACACGATCAATCACCGAAGCTACCCGATGATCCAGGCTCCAGCCGTCTGTTCGGTCCAACTCTGCCTGTAAATGATCAACTTCCTCGATCAGTTTATCGTCTTCCGGACTTTCGACTAATTCCTGGGTTACCAAATTATACTTGCGTAATAAATCTGCCTCTGACCCCAACCCCTGTGCCACCAGATCAAATACCGACCCATCGACGCCAGTTGGTATTTCCTGATCTAATTTCGCCACCCGAAAATCCGGAATTCTTTCCACTTCACCCTTGTCCGGTTTTACTTGTCCCGCAAAAATTCTAAGCAAAGTAGATTTGCCCTCCCCGTTTCTTCCAAGCAGACAAATTCTCTCTTTCCTATCAATGGTGATGCCCACATTATCCAACAGGAGAGGCCCACCAAAAGATACGGACAGGTTACGATAGCTAATCAAAGACACAGAATGTTTCTAACTGGTTTATCAATTACGAGCAAAGCCAATTCAAATCAATTTTTAGAATTATTGAAATATTTTGGATCGTGATATGGCTTGGACTGTCCAAAGTTCACATCTCTGTGACCCAAGTCCTTTCTCCAACCCCATTGTTGAGGGACCAGCTCTTTTTCCCACGCGTCAAATATTTTAATTAACTGCTCTAATTTTGGGGCTCGTTTATCCGCCAGATCGTGCTGTTCGGAAATATCATTCTTTACATTATAGAGTTGCCAACTTTTACCATTATCCTGAGACATAGCCTTGAAATCACCCGCCCGAATGGCTCTACGGGAACCCCATATCCAAAATAGATTTCTATGAGGATCTCCCCGTTCGGAATTGCTTAGATATGGCATTAAATCAACCCCATCCAATTTCTGGGATGGATCAATACTTCCTCCCGCCGCCCTGACTATGGTGGGAAATAGGTCCAGTGAAATGACTGGTCTACGGTACAACTGCCCAGGCTCTATACGGTTTGGCCATTTCATGCAAAATGGCACCCGCAACCCGCCCTCCCAATAAGTTGCTTTTTTTCCGCGCAATGGAAGGTTCGGGGATGCTTCATGTCCGCCGTTGTCGCTCAGAAAAATGACAAAGGTATCTTCTTCCAAACCTAGCTTTCTCAAAACCTTCAGGACCCTGCCGGTATTATGATCCATTGAATCAAGCATCGCCATATTCAAACGTCGCTGGTGATTTTTCTCTGCTTTGTATTTATCATACAATTCCCTGTGAGCCTGAAATGGGCCATGAATCGCATTGAATGGTAAATAACATAGGAAGGGGCGGTCATGATTTCCTTCGATGAATGAAACAGCGTAGTCTGCGATCAAATCGGTTAGGTATTGATCACGGTCTATTTCGAGAACCCCCTTCTTGATAATCAGGTCACGATTGATTCCTCTGTCTTCGTAGGAACGACTGATAATCTTTTTGTTATGAAAAATCGGGTTGTGCCCATGGTTCATTCCCGGAAGATAATTGGATGCTCCATTATTGAATCCAAAAAATTCATCCCACCGATTAAAAGCCATCATTTCCTCGCTGTCTCCCTCATGGGTTTTTCCAAAAAGTCCGCAAATATAGCCAAGTTCTTTGAGCCGTTCAGACAATATCGGTATATCCAGCGGGATTCCCGGTTTAACTTCGCTGGAAACCCTGTAGGGACCAATATTATCCCAAAAACCAAAACTCTGCTGGTATCGGCCGGTCAATATGCCCGCACGGGATGGGGCACAAACTGGGCAACTGACATACCCGTCAGTAAAAACGACTCCCTTTTTAGCAATTGAATCAATCTGGGGAGTCGGAACATTCCCGCCCTGATATCCCACATCTCCATATCCCAAATCATCAGCTAAAAAAATGACGAAATTTGGCTTACCCGGAGCCGAATTTAACATCACCAGGAAAATCCATATCCTCAGATTCATAATTTCATACAGCCAAGTCATGCAAGATATTCCTTTACTTCCGTTACTGTACGGGTGTTAAAAACCTCCTTGGCGGTCAACCATCCCTTGCGGGCAGCCAGGACACCGGCGTGCTGAAAATCGAAATGATGCAGGGCATGGGCATCTGGATTAATACAGCAAAGAAGGCCTTTCTCCGCCGCTCTTCGCCAGTGGCGCCAATCCATATCCAAACGCATAGGGTTGGCATTTAATTCAATGATCTTACCGTTGGCAATGGCCGCATCGATAATCTTTTGAATATTCATCCGGCTTGGTTCCCGTTTGAGTAAAAGCCGGCCACTCATATGGCCCAGCATGGTCACTTTTGGATGCTCTAATACCTTAATCAAACGGGCCGTCATCGTCTCCTCATCCTGGGTAAGCCCGGCATGCACGGATGCAACCACGTAATCGAGGGAGTCGAGTTCCGAGTCTTCAAAATCTAATTTCCCTCCGGATAGAATATCCACCTCAGATCCGGAAAATAGATGTACCCGAAATTTTCCACTCTGATTAATCTCCTTGATCATGTTGACCTGTTTTAAAAGTCGTTCCTCGTCCAGCCCGTTGGCCTGAAAACTGGCCTTGGAATGATCGGATATCCCTAGGTATTCCCATCCCCGGCGGTCAGCTTCCTCCGCCATCTCCTCAAGAGTGTTCCGCCCATCCGACGCGGTGGTATGATTATGGAAACATCCCTTGAGGTCGGAAAATTCCAACAATTCGGGCAGTTCATTCCGCTCAGCCGCTTCCACTTCCCCCATACCTTCACGGAGGGACGGCGGAACATACTGCAGTCCCAAAGCCTTAAAAATATCCTCCTCTGAATTTGCCTCCACGGGTCCTGCCTTGCGTGAGGAATCTTTCTCCTCTTCCGGACGCAGTCCCCATTCACTCAGACTAAGTCCCAGAGAAAGAGCCTTCTGGCGCATTCTGACATTATGATCCTTGGAACCGGTAAAATGATGCAGGGCAAAATAAAACTGTTCCGAAGGCACCACCCGTAAATCTGCCTGCATGCCACCCTCGAACCTTACACTCGATTTGGTCTCCCCATGGGCAGTAACTTCGACAATTCCATCCATGGAGGTAAACCAGTCCATGATCGGAGTGGGATTGGAGGATGCCACCAGAAAATCAAGATCGCCCACCGTTTCCATGCCCCGACGAAAACTACCCGCCGCTTCCACCCGTTCGACTTCCGGCAACTCTTCCAGTCCCGGCAAAATCTTTTTCACCATGGATTGGGCATCCCACCAGAGATGGCGGGCAGCATAGGCTTCACGGTTTTTGATTCCCGAGAGGATTTTCTCCTCGGTCTTTTTTCCGAATCCCTTGAGTTCCGCAACTCTGCCCTCCTGACAGGCAATAGTTAGGGATTCAATGGAATCCACATCCAATTTCTCGTGAAGGACTTTGATCTTCTTCCCACCAAGCCCGGGAATATCGAGCATATCCATCAATCCAGAGGGCACAGATGCCACCAGTTTATTATAAAATTCCAGTTCACCCGTGGCGTAGAGGGTCTCAATCTTTTCAGTCAGTGCTTTTCCAATCCCCGGGATATCCCCTAACCTGCCCTCTTCAATGACATCTCCCAGGTCCTCCTCCATGGTTTGCAAAGTACGGGCCCCTGCGGAATATGCCCGAATTTTAAAGGGGTTCTCCCCTTTAATTTCCATCATCGTCCCGATGCGTTCCAAAACCTCCACGATGTCCTTCTTATCCATAATGAGAAAGCATGAAGGATTTCCCCGCGGAAATCCAAGCAAAAGAACACTTTGTGCTATTGGAAACGCAGTTTTTTCTCTGTCAGGGCAGGTTCCTTGAATTTTTTCATCTGAATGAGCAGCTCCTTTTTCAAACGCTGAAAAAGCTCTTTGTAGCCTTCACGGCCAAAATAGTTCACAAGTTCATCGGGATCCTTTTCCAGGTCATAGAGCCAGGGCTGATCCAGGCCCGAGATGACAAGCTTATAACGGCGATCAAAGGCAGCCACCCAGGCACCTCCCGAGTGTCGGACATAAACGATACGGTCCTTGGCAACTTCCATTTTCTTATTGGTGTAGGCAATCGAGGCATTCAGTCCATGCATCTCCGGTAACCCATCTTCAATTCCCATCAGTCCCATCAGAGTGGGAAAAAAGTCAACTGTCGTGTAAGCTGTGTGAATTACTTTACCCGCGGGAACCTTGGCCGGGTAGCGCAAAACAAAGGGGATGCCCACGGATGTCTTGTAGGGAAGTCCTTTATTCATCCGGCAATGCTCGCACATCATATCGCCATGATCCGATGTAAATACGACGATCGTATCCTCAGTAAGTTCATTTTTCTCAAGAAAGCGGAGAATTTTCCCCACATTATCATCGATGCAATGCACCATTCCAAAATACATGGACAGGGTGGTCTGGCTTAACATTTTCCCTGCATTGGATCCGGTCACCCATCCTGGCCGATTCTGCAAAGCGGCCAGAACCTTGCGCATGGTTACGGGTTGCTGAAAAGTCAGGTGATCATACATGGTGTCATAGGGTGCCCGCACCGTGTTGGGCCCGTGTGGATCGGGAAGTGCGAGCATCAGACAAAAAGGTTTCTTTTTATCACGCTCGAGGATTTCCAAACTACGGTCGACCAGCCAATCAGTGGCAAAACTTTGATCATCAGCCCCGTCCAGGTCGTAGGTCGGCCCGCCTTTTTTGCGGGCGGCCACCTGCGGACCATTCTTGGTCATTTCAAATTTTTTCCAATGTCCACGGTTGAACATGAACCGGTTATCTGAAAACCCAAACTTACGGGCAGGTTCCCAGCCCGGCTTGGCATCCCCATCCAAATGCCACTTTCCCAGGTAGGAGGTGGCATAGCCCCGCTTGCGTAACACCTCGGCAAAAGTAACGATGGAATCATTCAGGGGTAAATTATTACTCGGAGAACCGGTGGCCTGAGGATAAAGCCCGGATACCCATGAAGCCCGGGATGGTGTGCAAACCGGGGAGGAGGCGAAGTAATTGGTGCAAATCAATCCATCCCTGGCAAGGGAATCAATGTGAGGCGTGTCCACCTTATTGCCCTTACCCCAGACGAAGGCTTGCTCCGGGCTCATTTGCTCACGGTAGCAGCCAAGAGTACGCAAATTATGCTCATCCGTCTGGATGATGATGACATTGGGACTTGCCCCAAATAATAGATAAAGGGGGAAGTGACAGAAAAGGAAAATTTTGTACATCTCTATTTTATTACCGGGCGGGACCAGTCTTTGGCCTCATATCCTTTTGGTTTTTCCGGCTTGGTGACCTCAGTCTGTTCTGCCTTTGGATCGTAGAGCGGCCAGTCATCGGTCCGAAAAGGAGATGCAGGAAAACCATCCTGATTATAAAGTAGGTTTCTTTGGGAAGGATTCATGGCCCAGGCATAACGGGCGGCCACGGGCTGCTTCACTTTGGGGGAAGTCAGTAGAATGGAATCTCCATCGATTTTCGCTTTCGCCCAATACCATTGGCGATCCTTTCCCGCTATTGCGAAAGAATCCAAAGGTTTATCGCTTCCGCCGATTAAACCTGAACCCGTGGATGCAAAACTCAATCTCATCCTATTTCCATCAGTCTTGAATCCAGAAAAAACCGGGCCTTCATGCACCAGAGGCAAGCCGTAGGTTTTTCCGAGAGCCAGGTAGGCATGCCTGACCCCAATCGGTTTCTTGTTTTTGGGATGCAGAAGAATTGCATCGCCCGTATCAATGGCTACCGCCATCCCGGTATTGTAGAGCTCTGAGGAAACTTGCCTCATGCTCTCCCGGCTGACAACCCAGGGTGACTCCACTCCTTCCACAGGCTTGGATTGTGGAGGATTCCAGCTGGGCAACTGGGTAAAATACACTGAAAATCCATCACTCACCGCACCCCATGATTTTCCGTGCCACAAGTTTCGGTAGTACCCAATCATTTGTTTGAGTTGATTACGGTAGTGCTCAGCCTGTGGACTATTCTTGGCATTTCTCTCCCCCTGATACCAAATAATACCCTGGATGGCGTAGGGACAAACGGGTGCAATCATCGCATTAAAAATATTGCCGGGATATTGATGCCCAAGGTTGGCGGGCTTGGTAATAGTAGGGGGCGAAAGGGAACGAAAGGCATTTTTCATGGTTTCTCCCTGGTCGATCTTATCATTATATTCTGCCAGTTCTTTTTGAAATCCATCCAATGCCTTTTGCCTGGTTTCTCCCCTCGCCATCATTCGATTGGCCGAATCATCCAATCCCTGCTTGTGTGCCTGGGCTCTCGGGTCATCCCTTTGGATGTTCCAGGGCATCCAGCCCTCAATGGGAGTCCCGGCGTACGCTCTTTGAATAATGCCCACGGGAACGCCCAGTTTTTGTTGAAGCGTCTTCCCAAAATAATAGGCAACCGCTGAGGTCTCAGCCGCCGACTTCGGATTACAAGGCTTCCAACTGGCCAAACGGTCGCGATTTTCCTCAAGCGGTTCGTGCCAGTGCTCACGGGCGGAACGGAAAATCCGGAAATCAGGAAGATTCACTTCTGCTTCCCCCTCTGCCTCAAACGAGTTTGCCACCGACCAGCCCATATTGGACTGTCCGGCACAGAGCCAAACCTCACCCAAGGCGACATTCTTTAACACAATTTCATTCTCCCCGCTGATGGTGACCTCGTGCCCGGTTCCGGCACCGGTGGTGTAGGTAATGATCATCCATTTTCCATCTTTACCCGCAGTCGCCGAATCCTCGGTTCCCCAACTCGTTAAGACTGTCACTTCTTCCCCCGGTTCTGCCCAACCCCAAATAGGGTTGCCGCTTTGTTGCTGAAACACGAGGTGGTCCGTGAAAATTCCGGGTAACTTCACCTTACTTATTCCGCAAAGCAGAGGGAAAAGGGAAAAGAGAATTAGCTTAAGTCTCATGGTGCTTATTTTTGATTTGCAACCTTAAGACAAGCCTTCGCAAAACGCCTGCCCAATTCTTTGTACCCTTCGGCTGAATAATGAAGATCGTCCTTAATCTTTTTTCCTTTTCGACTAAGCCCGTCATTCAGGTCATCCGTGTTTACCCAAAAGAAATTCTTATTCGAATTCGCTACACGCTCCTGCACATCCCGAACCATTGTCCAATGAGGATAGCGTTTATTGCTCGTATCAAAATCACTGAGCCGCCCAATGACAAACCCCAGATCATTCTTCTTCCATTTCAAATCCTTGGCCAGTTGTGCATGGAGACCAAGGAGGGCTTCTTCATAGAGCTTCCCCCACCCCATTTTGGCATCCCGTTCACCCTGCATCCAAACGAAAGTAACACTGCCCAGTTTTTCTCCCTGAATCGCAGGTTTCACCTTTCCCAGTAAACGATCATATAGATCACCGCATTGCTTTGGCTTTTCGCTTTGAGGATCTTTCCATTCTTTCCACCATCGGTGGATAGGCTGTCCACCAAGCGCATCCTGAATGATGATCACCCGGTCTTTCCCCAGGGCTTCTTCGACCATCGGAGTGAATGCCTCGTCGGGACGGTGCCCCTGCATATTCGACTGCCCGGAGAGGATGAACAAATGCTTCGCCTGGGTATCCGCAGAAACGGACAGGAAGACAAAAAACAGGAAAAAAAATAAAGACAAGGATTTCATATTTCAGTGGTAGACAGCCGGGGGGTTTTATTTATTTTTGGGATTGGGTTTGGTTTTCGCTCTTTCAGCCTTCCTTCTGTCATTGGCTTCCGCTTCCAGTTTTTGCACATAAGCTTCGACAAATTCAGGGTCATCCCTTTTCTGAAAACATTCAAGGATGGGATCTCCGGTCTTCACCATCCAATCCTCCAGCATTT
>Ga0233432_10000496_pt1 | contig 37667 bp, 24 predicted proteins | sample SI_122_August201_6_FD_179870 | JGI IMG/M metagenome (GOLD analysis project Ga0233432, IMG submission 179870) | Seawater microbial communities from Saanich Inlet, British Columbia, Canada - SI_122_August2016_10_MG | ecosystem: Environmental > Aquatic > Marine > Inlet | place: Canada: British... | reverse complement strand
CTAAAATGGAGGCACTACTAGTATCTAATTTATTATTTCCAGATCCATCGTCTGACCCAAGCGCTTTCTTGGCAACATCCATGACACTTTTAAGATCATCTGCTTTATCTGCATTATTCAAAACAGCTGTTAAATTAGAAGCATCCTGTAATCCAAGATCAGCAGATGTATCTAGCACTTCTTTAATCGAGTCAGCTTGATCGACATTAGTAAAAACTGACAACATGTTACTTTTATCTTTCGTGCCAATTTTCCCTGCAACAGCGACAACATCTTTAACAGCACCCGAGTTTTCGGAATTCTCCAACAAACCTTCAAACATAACTGACTTGTCGATACCGATTTCATCCGCTTCGGCAGAAACATCGACTACATCATCAAGATTACTTACCAAATCTGAAAGGAAAGATTTACTATCTTTTGAAGTACCATCATTATTACGCCTAACACGTTGAGATCCGTCGGGATTAGTAGCTCCACTCTCGTCGTTTTGTTTAGCTGCAAGCATACCGGCAGCATTAGTCGTTGCTTCTACATAAAGTTCAACTTTTGCAACTTGGTCGGCATCGTCTAAATCGATAAGACCTGCTTTGTCTAGTGCAACAGCTTCTGTTGTCCCGTTGTCATCATCTCCGAGACCTTTAGCAGCAGCAGCTTGCTCGGCATCCTGTTCCTGAAGTTCTTCTTCTGATGGTGCTTCGTCTTCCACATTCTCTCCTCCTTCTCCAGCAGGTACAGCGGAATCACCAACCGATGTGACTCCAGTCACTCCTTCAGACGCTTCCAAGTCAGCCTCAATACTTGCAAGTAGTGTAGTGGGCACTTGACCCAAGGTGGGCGGTAAAACTACTCCACTTGCACTAATGCCAGCGGAAAAACTTTGGCCCTGCCGAACCATTGTCGCAATATCAGAACCTCTTAATCTCGTGGCAACTGACCCTTTAAACATATTGATGTTAAGGTTAGTCGTTCCATTGTTGGCCAAGACCCCCATCTGACCCGAAGTACCCCGTATACCGGCAGTGCCAACAGGAGACTCGATATTAAAACTCGATCGTTTATCAAGCTTTTTGACATCAAAGACCATATCACCCAATTCTAGGTCAAGGACAGTCTGCGAAGAACTCGGTTCTCCTTTCATATCGGATAATTTCTTTCTGCCTGGATCAAATTTTTCTTGAGTAAACTTTTTAATATTCAACGCCGAATCTGCCTTGATGGTAGAAACTGTACCGTTTGATAGAAGGAGGATAACTTTGGATGCGGGACCAGTTTTGACCGTGTGACCATCGAAAAGTAAACCTCCCGCCTTGACTTGGCTAGATGGTAGTTGTGCCTGGGTCACATTATTAGTTACAACAACCTGCCCTTCCAAAGATGCTATAATAATAGCCCCCTTGGATTCAAGCGTCTCAGTCTGCTGCCCAAATAGGGATGAAAATAAAAAGAAAAAAGGTAGGATTAAGGAAACTTTCATAACATATACTGGTTTCGTGATAGTTGTATGTATAATATTCAACTATTATTTAGCATCTTGTCCACAAAAAATACACAGTCTTTTAAATTAATTTACAATTTTATAAACTTTACCCCATGGTGAAGAGTATATTTTTTCGAATAATTGGTCGGGTAAGTCTTCCATGAGAAAGCCTTGAACTAGGGTACTATCGAAGATTTCCTGATCCATAAAAAACCAAGCTTGTGACATCTGGTAACCTCTGGCAGGTATCTCGATCACATCACCCGCAGATAAAGCAACATCAGTTGATTCATCGAGGTGATAGGATAACATTTGCGGGGAAATCCCGTTTGATATGGCTATGCTAGCGACTGTTTTGCCTCCAGATGGAACAGTGTATGATCGACCTCCAGCAAAAACAGGAAGGTTGGTTTGAATAAGATGAAACTTTGCTTTTTCAAGATTTTGGGAAGGCAACTTAGTCAGTTTTCCGCTTTTGTTATCGTGCATTCTACGATGAAATGCAAAAGGTACGGGTTCCTGCACGCCGGGTAAATTTGCTTGAAAGTTTTTTAAATTTGCATCGATTTTATATCCACCACGCATATGAAGCGAAATTCCGTTGGGGATACTGGTGACCCAATCGGCTTGGGTAATAAATGGTTGCCTGACAGGATTGACTCCATTTTCAAATTCAGGATGTGAAAATGCATTGGCATCAAATTTATCGAGCAAAAATCGCTTGGCAAAAGTGGAATTTAAGGCACTGGAAGATAAAATAATCAGGTCCTTAGTTTTCTCGATGTAAATCAGAGCACGACTCGATCGGGAATCCGGATTACTGACTATCCTGAAACCATCAGCATTAATAGCCTGCACAATACGCGCTGATTCCCCAGGGTTTCCACTTACTTGCCAGAGTTGAGAGTAGGTAATGATACCGGATTGGTCACCTTCCACACGAAGATAACCTTTTTGGTCAAATCTAAAACCTTCATCAAAATTAAAAGAGAAGCCTTCCCGTCGCCCATTTCGAAGAATTTTCATGGGAGGTTCCATGGAGGCACTATTTTGAGCAGACTGCCCATTTGGGTAGTAAAGATTTCGTGAACTAAAGCTAAGAATAGTGGGGAAAATTCGCAAGATTTCGTAGGGAAGAAAAAGAAAAGTATCTCTCGTCTTCGGAGGTAAGGGGTAGGTCCCATTATTAAGGTCATGTAAAATCCCCTGATAAAATTTGAGATCAGGTTTCCCGTCTTTGAAGATAGCTTGTACAGCTGTTGGATAAGTAGGAAGGCCTTGCTCTTGTTTATTTTGAATATCAACAAAAGTTTCTGTTTTGAGAATAGATAGATTAACCGCCCGTTGCGGATTTCGTGATCTAAGGATTTCAGAAGTTAAATAATTATCAAATGTCTGGTGGGCAGGAGATGTAAAGGTACGGGCTCCTCCGTAATACCAGCAACCCGACCCGTAATCCCACCAAGTGACCACAAAATCATCGGCCTTTGCAACTTCGTCCAATTTTTCCAGAACATCAATTGTTTTGGTTGGGTAAACTACATGGGAATGATAATTTTGAGCATGCTGAATATTTGGTCGCAACAAGAAGACAACTGCACATCCAGTAGCAGTCCACACGCCCCAAGAATTCCATCTTTGAAGGTTATTTCCCTGTTTATTCGATTTGGGGAGAAACTTTTTAGCAAGGAAGCCAAGCATACATAAAATCAAAAAAACAATACCGATTGATGCAATATTTCCTACATGTACAGTAAATCGCAACCCTACTGCACCCTGAAAGCAGTAATATGCAATAGCTAAAAATGGAACCGTCATACAAAACTCCCAATATCGTAAAATTAATAAGCCTACTCCAAATAAGCCAAATATTGCGGTAGGTATAATCAATGCATCTTCTTTATCCTGAGGAGGTAGACATCTAGGGCAGGAGCAGGATGGGCTATCCGCCAATATTCGATTGCGAACAACCGCCTTGGGTATTCCGCTGGCTTCCCGAACCGTCGAGATAACATCGAGGTAACTCAGGCTATATCCTTTTTCTTTATTTTGCGACTGCATAGCACCCACTTTTCCAGCAGATACGTAGCGGTCTAACTTGGAGAAAATCTTACCTCGGTAATTTCCATCGAAAACCGTAAAGGTTAACATACCTAAGCAAGCAATCGGCAGGGCTATGGCAGGGATTGGAATTTTTTTCCAAGAACCGGCTACTGAGTCCTCCCTTCCAGCAAACATAATTGAATGAGCAGAATGAGCGGTAGGCTTTAATTGAATAAAAGAAAAACAAATCCTAAGAAGAAATAAAATAAAAACACCCAACCAAAATTTTCCAGGACTATTTTCGATGGATAAGCCGTCCGCCCAATACTCTGCATAACCTGCGAATGCTACCAACAATATTGAAAGGAAAGAGAAAACAGCACTTTCAGAAGAAATAGTCTTTTTGAAATCTCTTGAATGAGCAGAAAAGAAATCTAAGACGATGAGACCAAGCCTGTAGCCGATGTAAGCAAGTGCGAGTGCACCCGTAATTGCTTGTCCAGAAATGTAAAAGAAACGATATAAATAAAGGGTAATGGCAGCAGCTAGTGCAAAATTGAGGGATTTTTTCCGACTGGCTGAGAGTAAAAAGTAGAGTGCAAAGGCAGGTATCGTGATAGAAAACATATCTGTATCATAGTACCCCGCTAAAGTTCGGTTGTAATAACTGTGCGTCACACCTGCAAGGCAAGCGGCAAGGAACCCCCAAGCATGGCTTCCATAGAGTCTGCCGATTAATACAATCGGGATACAAACAATACCTGCGATAAAAACAGGAAGCCAAAGAAGAAGTTGCTCAATAGACAAGGAGGGAAAAGCTTTGAGTAAGAGATGTGGAAGATAAGTAATCATCCCATTTTGCCAGACACTAGGAATGAGTGAATTATTCTGATGCATCCCAAAATTAGCCTTTTGCAGGATTGCTCCAAAATAAAAGCTATCGTGAGTATTAGGCAGTGCGACCCCATCTTTAACCATCTCCGGATGGAAGTATACATTTTCTCCGTTGTCGGCTTCGTAATGAGCTTGTGCAAAGTCAATCCACTCGAGACGTACCCAGAAGCTTAAATAATAAGCCACCGCAATCAGCAAAAGGGTTACAAACCAGGGAGCTCTATCGGAAGGGAATGATAAAAAGTTACCGAACATCCCCCGGTCACGGATAACTTTTTGTACCCATCCCGATTCATCAGGAGCAATCTCAGCTGATGTATGCTCGCTAGAGTCTTTTATGCTTTCTTGTTTGCTCAAACTTTAAAGGAAGAAGGCTAAGCTTTTATCGAAACCTGTTTTGTAAACCAAACAATTTCTTACCTAGAGAATTCAACAGTGAATTGGTCTTGCTAGGCTCGAATGATTTCCCCAATAAAGTCCTCGACCCGGAGTGGAGGCGGGAACCCAAATTTTTCACATGAAAGGCAAAGTTGTTATTGACCATGATCCCTAGCAATTCCCCCTTCTGAGAAAACACGAGATCGCTTTTAGATGGATCAAACTTACCGGTAAAAAAAGCAAAACTAGTGTGCTCTACTTTAATATATCGAGAATCCCTTTCATCCCGCACAAAATTAGTCTGTCCAAAACGACCTTTCTTGGAATCGACTACAACTGCTTCAGAGAAAAGATAAGGGTTTTGGGGAGCAGAGAAAATTTCAAGTTCCGAAGTTTCGACAAGCTTTTTAGGATCAAGGTAGAGAGGGATGATAATAATCCTTGGATCATCCATAAACGCAATTTCTTTAATCGCGATTGGATCCTTAAGCTTGTCGCCTGTTAAGGACCCTGATACCGAAACGAGACTTCGAGGCCTTGGTTGTAAGCGAAATGGGCTATCCTTAACATGAACTAAGCTGTATGCAAATGAACCATCAGCTAAAATAATCGAGTCCATAGAAAATGTTTCTTTTTTTTCTGCACCGAGAAACCCGCCTTTGTGGGTGAATTCTAATTCGAGTTGAACTTTATTCTGTTCATATTTTGTAAAAATTTCATTAAGAGACTGCTTTTGCCTCTCGTTAAGTTTTTCAAAGTTTTCTTTTTGTACTGCGGCGGTCTCCTCAACTTCTTTCTTTATATTTTCAACTTTTGAACCGACTCCAGAGACTTCCTCACTTACTTCTGCCACGGTCGCTTTAACTCCAGAAACCTCGGCACCCACTTTGGAAACATCCTCTTTCACACTGCTTACTTCCTGAGTAACTGTCGTAATCCTGTCCCCTACCCCAGCCAACCCAACACCCACATCGCGAAGATCTTTACCCACGCCTTGTAAACCTTGGTTTAATGAATCAATTTTTTGGTCAATTTTGGCTGTGGATGCGACTAAGGCATCAGAACGTTTCTTTTCATCCATGAGTAATACTTTTGCTTCTTCGGCAGCTTTTTCCTCAGCTTTCGCTTTCTCTAAGGTGACCGCAAGTTCAACCCGCATTGAGGCAGCTTCTCTTTCTTTTTTGTCTTTAAGCTCTGAGAGTTGTTCCTGTTTTTTCTTCGCCTCTTCTAAATTTTTGGCAAGCAATTCCAGCTCTTTTTTAGATGCGGCATTACTTTGCAACAACTCTTCCCTTTTTTGAGCGATCTCTTCGCGTTGTTTTGCAAGTTCTGCTGCTTCATTTTGGGCCTCTGCAATCGCAACCTCATTTCCGGCAATTACTTCATCCCGAGAAGCGATTGCCTGCTCTTTTGATTCAAGTTCTTTCTGACGCTGAAGAATTTGCTCTTCCAAATCCTCTTTCTGTTTTTCAAGCGCATCTTTATCGCTGCTTAAATTCTCCAACAAGGTTTCATTGGTCGCTTCGAGCTCTGCAACCACATCATCGTAACTTTCCCCATCAGATATTCTTTCGATGACTTCCTTGGAAACTACTTTTTGTCCGTCTTGAGCAATCGTAGCTCCCTCGGGTACATCAAAACGGGCAAGGGCAAGTATGCTGAGCAACAGAAAGTCACAAACGACAAGCAGTAAGCTTCGATTCATACTTTTACTCTTCCGACTGCTTTACAATCAAATGATTACGATAAGGACGAACCACGAAGATCTTTAAAGCAGCGACGAATAAAATACCAAAGAGTGTAGAGGTATAAGCACCGATCAGGGCGTCCTGCTTGACATCCAAGACAAGTAGTAAAATCAAAGACAAAACAGTTCCCCCAAGCCCAATATATAAACCAAGGTCAAACAAATTGTCCTCATTATCAAGAAGATCGAGCTTAAGACTTGCTTTAAGTTCTTCGTTCTTGACTTGAGATATCCGCGAAAGACATATCATGAAAATGGCTACCTGAATGAGCAGAAATACTCCTGCGATGATAGCTGTGACTACAGTTAAATTTTGATCCGCCATGGATTCCTCTTTGGCATAGGCGAGAAGATTCGCAAGTGCAAAATCAAATCCAGCTACGGAAACTTGTCCACGTGGGGTTTGGAGAAGAGTTGGCTCAAGTGCCAAAACAGAGAGTAAACCCCATACAATAGAGACCGAAAGCCGTCTCGACCAACGTAAAATAAAGTGACTGTTGGCACGTAAATAACTTGGTCTCGGCAACACATTCGAAAGGAAGAGTAAAAAAAAGAAAAAGCTCGAAGTTATTAAAATTAATTTTATCGCAATAGCTATGTCACGGTTTTCGTGAGAAATGTAAGTAAGCAAGAAGCCTCCAAGCAGAGGGAAAACTGGAGAAATCGCACTTTCCAATATCCCTTCTTCATGGATAGGTTTATTTTGATCGAGTAAATGCTCTAAGGCACCTTCACCATGATACATCGCCGTCCGAAGGTCCTGTAAAGCAGCTACAGCAGCTTCTTTATCACCATCTTTAGAAAAAACCGGATAACTCTCGATAAAACGGTGAATTCCTGAAGGATCACCCGTTAATAAGGTAGCCGCGTAAATAACTTTTAATTCGTTTTCAAAATCTTTCCTGATAATTTCTTGCTCCTGCTCTAAGGTGGCAAGTTCTCTGCGAGCTTCAACCCGCTCGGCAAGCGGAAGGAAGTTGATTTCCCTACTCATTTGTTTGGTTTTACCGATGGATGAAGAAAGGGGGCGATTTCTCATCCGTACCATCGCGGCCAATTCAAAAACTCCCTGCAAATCAGGGCAGCTTTTTGTGAGCTCTGCCATTTGCATAAGGTTCATCTTGCGGGCGAGTTGGTGGGCAGCCCAAAAGAAAGACCGGATTCTCTCTTTTGCTTCGAGGTTCCCAAGTAAAGTCTGCTGGGCCAGTTTTCCAATTTCAAAACTTGTTTCATCTGAATAATAGCCATTTTCCATAGCCATTGCAGTGCCAACCATCATAGGAACAAGGATGGGGTAAGGAAGCCAACGCCCATGACTTTCAAGCTTACCCTCGTCATTCATAATGCCTCCGATAATGACTGCATAAGCTCCGGAACTCGTACGACCAACTTTTAGCATACTCAATCTATCGGATAAATCCTTAAAATCAGCTGGTGGCATGGTTTGATTCCCCTCAAGCATCGTAACATTTGCACTGGATTTATCCTTCGTTACTGAAAACCAGGTCACTCTGTCCTGGTATTGTGCTAAAGCTGCCCGAGCATCTGCCATACATTCATCTCTAATGTCTGCTTCAGATTTATTTACATCCATCTCTGTCGTTGACCGTAAGCCAACGGACAAAATAATTTTTCGACCAGGAAAGTATGGAAAACCTTCCAGATTTGCTACCTTTACCCCCGGAAAGGCAGAGACTAATGGTTCTGCCAATAAACGATTCCAAAAATTACCAGGCCGACCCTCATCTGGAATAGCCTGAAGTAATGCACGGACATTGGTATTGGAACTTTCAGAGGATAATCTTTTACGCAAATCTCCCTGAACGGTTGCACGATTATAAACTATAAATGCTTCGTATCTCTTGCGGTTTAGATTGAATGTATCAATACCTCCAAAATAAGACTTAAATGCGAGCAGGTCGAAAATGCTTCCTCCTCCTGAAATCTCAAGCTCAGGGGTCATTTTGTTGGTAATGGTTCTGGCGTATTCCTCCCGTCTGTCGACTGATGTCAAAGGAAGTAACATCTCAGCAGGCCCAAGATTATTTTGCCTTAATTGCCGTACCATTTCCTCGTCTAATTTTTGGGTACCCTCTCCTACATCCTCGAGAGTATTTTCCGAAATTGCGGAGAAAAAAACAGGTGAGCCAAACCCAAGGATTGCCAACACTATACAAGTGGGCAGAGAAATCACGCTCCCCAGCCTTCGTTGATTATTTGATTCTAACTTAGCCAATATGTTCCTTATATTCTTTAACTTCGCCACAAGTGGCAATTGCAATTTGTTCACATAATGACATATATTCCACACGGCAACTTTCTTGCCAAAACTTTACACAAACAACATTTAGAATAAAAATTTACCTGACATGAGCCTTCGCATCACTCAATACGGAGAAGCCATCCTTACCGAGGAGGGAAAAAAAGTGGAATCTTTTGATGATGAGCTTTCCGAACTTTCCAAGAACATGCTTGAAGCCATGTACCAAGTAGAAGGGATCGGTCTTGCTGCTCAGCAGGTAGGTAAAGCAATGCAGTTTTGCGTGGTCGATGTACCCGAGCATCCCGAATACCCCATGGCCTGTATTTTGGACGGCAAGCCCCTCTCCCCCTCCCTGCTCATGCCGATCTCTTTAGCAAATCCTGAGGTCACCCTCCTACCCTCTGACGAATTTTATTACGAAGAAGGCTGCCTCTCTTTTCCTGAAATTCGTGGAGATGTAGCCCGACCTGAAAGAATCATCGTTCGATACCAAGACTTAGATGGAGCAAAGCACGAATTGGAATGCGACGGTCTTTTGGCGCGCTGTATTCAGCACGAGGCCGATCATCTCGAAGGAATCCTCTTTATTGACCGAATGGAAAAAGAAGTTTTAGCCGAAATAAAATCGGATGTTAAGGCACTGAAAAAAAAGACCTTAGATTGTCTAAAAGAAGGGAAACTACCCCAAGTACCCATCCCCCAAGCTGAGGAGTGAAAAGACACACAAGACAGGGAGAAGTCATCTTATCCGCGATCAAGACTGCCGGTCGACCTCTTACGCCATTAGAGATTCATGAATTGGCTTCCAAAAAAATTCCCCGGCTGGGCATAGCAACCACTTACCGGCACATAAAAACTCTCAGCGAAAGCCATCAGGTCGTGGGAGTCGATTATCCTGGACAACCACCTCGCTATGAGTGGGCGGACGGGCAGGACAAGGTCCACTTTGCCTGCCGTGCCTGCGACAAATTATTCGCCTTGGAGGACACCACCGAGGATGAACCACCAGCTAAAGTCCCGAATGGATTTGAGGTTAAGGGCTTTGAGGTTATGCTCTACGGAACTTGCCCTGAGTGTGGGTGACTGATTCGCTTAGAAGGAAAAGCGTAAACCAGCTCTAACATTCCTACCTTCCCCCGGATATCCCGTACTGGGTGCGAAAGAGGAAGACAGATACTCTTCATCCAATAAGTTATCAATTCCTCCAAAAAGACTCGCAGTTTCTGAGAATTCGTAATTCATGCTGAGATCATACAGCCAATAATCTTCCATCTTACTTCCCGTATTTAGAAAATCACTGCCGTAAAAGCTCTCGCCCACATACGATGCACCTACACTTAGAAAAAATGAATCAATGGGGCGTAATTCTATAAACAACCTAAGCAAGCCTTCAGGAACCAGAGGGACTCTCCAACCGGAGTAGTTTAATCCTGAATAAGACCCATCTTCGAAAGTGGCTCTGACATATTCATAGCTAACGCCCGAAAGAATCGATTTAGTCATCTGCCAATCCAAAGAAAGATCAAGACCAACCCGACGATTTTTAGGTAAATTCCTATTGCGAAAGTTATCGTACATAATTTCACCTTCCATCCTTTGCCAAAAGACTCTGCCACTTGAGAGAACTTTACCTATGTTCCAGTCTACTCCAAATTCAACTTCATACCCGTTTTCCGGTATCAAATCTGGTTCGAAGCCAGTCCAAACACTATAGTATTCATCCGTAACCGGGTAACGATAAAAGCGGCGTATAGTAGCGTAGGCTCTATCTTCATTTCCGAAATCGCGAATTAAGCCTATGCCAGCCGCCCACTCGTTTTGAGCTTGATCAAAATCTCCGGAAAACTTTGCCCTTTCTAACCGAAAGTTCCCATTTAGATTCAATTGGTTTGAGATTGATATTAAGGTGGATGCTAAGACGGCTGAAGTCGTCTTTTTAAATTCTGAGTTATCAGAACTCTTCCTTTCATCTTCAGTAAGGTCAAAGCCAAACATCCAGCCGGTATCGTTAGAACTATAATGCAGTGATGGACTGAATGCAGAAGATTTGTATTCTTTAGCCGTAAATGGGGACCACCCCCAGTTCGGAGTATTTTCTGTAACTTTACGATCCTGATAGCCAAATCTATTCTCTAACCTTAAGTTATCGTTGATTTCGTAACTCAATCCTGCACGCCCATAAGAAGATCTTTCTTCAACCATATTATTGGGATCACCAGCTTGTCTACGGTCAGTAAGCAACTGAGACGCATTTAATGATCCCGGTAAACCAAACTCGCTGTTCGATAAACTCCAGGATAAATAACCCCGGAAATCAGTCCCGCCTCCCCAGTCCAGTCTCAAGCCACCCGCATCGATTTGGTGATCCCCGTTCACCCTGTAGCCATCTGATTCAGCCCGCTCCCCAAATATGGTTAATCCAATTTCTCCAATCCTTTGGGAATAGGCACCTCTGACATTATGAGAATCAAAACTTCCGGCACTAGCCTCCAAAGAACCTGCAGGCTCAAGCTTGGGAAACTTGGTATTGATCTTGATTACCCCTCCAACCGCATGGTTTCCATAAGTACCAGACTGTGCCCCTCGAATTACTTCAATCGAATCAACAAGTGAAAGGGGTATGGAATACCAATCGATTGCAGACATATCGATTGCATTTAATCGATGCCCGTCAAGAAGGACCAAAGTTCGAAGCCCACCATTCTCTCCAAATCCCCCCATGGAAATAGAAGCTCTTGCTGAATTCGCTGAATAGGATCGAACCTGCAGGTTTGCTTCCTTACGCAACAAACCGACAATATTTGTGGCACCGGACTGTTCAATCCTTGCCTGATCAATCACTTGGATCCGGGCAGGTAAGTTCTTTGAGGCAGTTTCTAATCGAAGAGCAGAAACCTCCATTGGCTCGAGCACTTGCTCTTCAGCTTGGACTAATCCTGAGATGACAACAGGTAGGATAAATGAAAAACAAAACTTAATTTTGCGGAATATACGCATGCCCGCTGTTGATAATCAATTATCAATTATCTGCAAGAACAATGGAATAATGTGAGGAGACAGCAACGCGAAGATGGCGGTAATCTTTGGTGGTTTCGAGAATTAGGCCCGAGCCATCTTTTCGCACATTTGATAACAAGAGGTCGCCGTAGGTTGCGACCTTACAAGGACAAAGTGGTTACATCTGTGCCGACTGGATCTTTTTCGCCCAGCGGGGCTAATGTCATGCTTCTAACAGGACTTATCGGTCTACTTCCCGGAAAACTAGCCTGCAGTCTTACTCAGATGCTTTTTCGAAATCCTTAGTTTCGTAATTATAAAAAACTTTTTGGGGAAGAGCTTCTTTCATGAAGTAGAGCCAAGTGGCGTCTTTATTACGAAATAGGTGAGGATGTACCTGAGGACCTGTCCAGACCCATTCCTGCTGAGGGTGCCAGTACCAAAGGTTCGGCTGATTCAACACAGGAACATAGATCCATCCGTAATTCTCGTGCATGATCCAGTTATTCCCGGCGTTGTAATATTTCCCGAACCAAGAGGAATCGAGCCATCCCTCTGCCCCACCCACTTGAGTTGATTGAGAAAGTGCTTGATGGAGGCCAGAATTCGACAAAGCGTCCGCTATAGTTTCACCGGGATCCAACCGGATATAAACCCGGGTGGTGAAGCCTTCGGCCGACAAGTTGATGCTAACTCTTGCTTTATCAGTAACTTGGGTGGTCTCGGCAAAACCGTCGGCAATGGAAATATCGGTTGAGCTTGTGGACCATTCGAGTTCGTTTGGTTGAAGAACGGTAAGGGTACCGTCGTCGAGCCGAAGGTAGGCACTAAGAGCGGATTTCTCCTTGGATGAAAGGGTACTCTTGCCGGCTTTCCCAACGATCCCGGAGGGAACGGCAAAGTCTGCAAAGGCACCGACTTGGTTGAGAACCTGTCCAGAGGCATCCCGATTTATTCCATGGAAGGAACCACCAATAACTCCCTGATTCTCAATCGCCCCGAATGTGATTGAATGAAATAAAGCAAAGAAAAATACAATTGGGAAACAAATCAAGTTATTCATAATAATACAAATTTACTACTTTCTTTAACGAATCCTCTAAGGTCAAGTCAAGTTTTACAAGAAAGAGACAGACCTTTTCTCGACTTCTGAATAATCTGGGTTTAATGAATGTAATATAGGGTGAAAATATTTAAGTACATTTGGGTGTGGATGAGCATATTGTCGGCAGGAGGCGTAGTCTCTAGTGCCTGGGCGGACCCGATGGATTTCAATTTAACGCCACTTGGGAAAATGAACAAGATAGATGTGCTTCTGGCCACGGGATTTGGTAGTGGTCAGGTGAAGGGAAGATTTACTCAAATAGCAGGTAATATAAAATTTTCGGTTCGCAACCCAAGTGTATCCATTGGAGATGTTGCGATGGATGTGCGGACTTTACAATTTGGATATGGAAAAGTGAATGGAGATGCCCATAATCCTGAATGGTTAGATTCTTCCCAGTTTCCACGAATCTCATTTCGCCTGGAAGAATTATCCAACCATCGCTGGCAGGGAGAAGTGATGAAGGCCAAAGCATCCGGCAAGCTCAAAATCAAGGGGCAATTGATCCCGATCTCCGTGCCTGTCAATCTGAGATATTTGCGGGCTGAACGACGTGCATATGATGGAAAAAGCGGAGATGTGCTTTATGTAACGGGAGAGTTCCCACTAAGTCGTGGCCAATTTGGGATTAACTCAGGATCTGCTCTTGACTCTGTCTTAGATGCAATCACAGTACGCATCCAATTGATGGCGGGTTCAAAAACTATTCGACCCTTTTTGCCTTGCCGAATCTTTGGTGGACGGCCCTAAGTCATCGAATTTTCATTCTCTTTAGGTAATTTTTACCCCTGCCAAGTAAGGGCATGACATAAAGCAAGCCCGAGGGCATCCGATTCATCAAAGGGCAAGGGTTTCCCTAATCCAAGCATCTGTGATAAAGTCAAAGACATCTGTTCTTTACTCGCCCGACCGAATCCGACGACCGCCTGCTTAACCCGCAGGGGAGCATACTCAAAGACAGCGGTACCGCGAATCGCCACTGCAGAAATAGCGGCTCCTTTTGCAGAACCCATAATCTGAGCAGTCTTGAAATTTTGTACATAAATGGTGGCTTCACAGGAAACATGACGAGGTTTCCATAGATCAACAAGACCTGCTACCGTCTGATGAATTCTGCCCAAGCAATCTACAGAATCAACTTTAGCGGTTAGTTTGAGTGTTTCAGAATGCAATAACTGATAGGTGGAACCTTTACACTCAAGGACAGCAAGCCCTGTACCGCGGAGACTGGGATCAATTCCTAAGATTCGCCCAACGAAAGGTTTTTTTTGAAGGAGAGCGGAGCTGTCAACAGGCTGTGCTTTTTTTCCCTGACCTGCGAGATGTTGGGCCCATAATTTACGCGATCGACTGTTCATACAAAAAACTAATTAAAAAATCATCCTTAATCCGGCAATTACGATAAAAAACCAAATCATACTCTCAAAAAATTTCTGATGGATCCTTTTTACTATGATCGGAGCAATTACTGCTCCTATCATTGCTGGAATAAATAGCCAACCGCTTACAGCAATGGATTCCCAGGTGATAATCCCAAGGTCGACCATGAAGGGAATCTTGCAAACATTTACAATAAGAAAAAGCCATGCAGAAGTTCCAATAAAAGCATATTTAGGCAGGCCCATGACTAGAAGGTAAAGCTGAGCAATCGGGCCTGCCGCATTGGCCAACATCGTGGCAACTCCACCAATCGATCCAAATATAATACCCAAACCAATAGAACCTTTGGGAATTTCTTGTACTAAATCATCTTCAGTGGAAGTTGGTTCTTTCTTTTTCTTCTTTTTGCGAAAGTTAAGAATAAAATGAAGTGCAGTCATACTCAAAAGGATCATCCCAATCAAAATTTTCAATTGGTTAACCCGATCGTCACCTCCTTGAAAATAATCAAAGACCCACCACCCCAAAACTGTTCCGATCAGGAAACATGGCAGTAATCGAATTATATATTTCCAATCAGCATGCCTGCGGTAAACTACTGTTGCAGCAATATCCGCAGAAATTAATACAGGAAGGAGAAGACCTACCGATAATGGAACTCCAATTGGACCGAGTGCATCCTCCATAACCAAAGCAAAAATAGCAACTGTCAGGTTACCAGCACCAGGAATCCCACCCTTACTCATACCCATAATTAAAGCGCCAAGGGCAAGTAGAAACCAATGAGTCTGAGTCAATACTTCCATTTTAAATAATCGATCATCGACGAGTTATGTTTTAAACAGAAAAACTTGTCAGGCGAGGGAAAAGGTACCCGAGGAAACTTCAAAGGTTTCCCAAATGGCAGACTCGTCCTCGGAAGGATAAGCAGTACCTGTTGCAAAAACCTGTGCCTCAGGTGGCAACAATTTACGGAAATTTGCTTTTCGTTTATTATCAAGCTCCCCCAACACATCATCTGCAAGAATAAGCGGTACGCGACCAAGAGATTGGCGCAGGTAAGTAAACTCTGCCAAACGAAGAGCGAGTACTAACCCTCGTTGCTGCCCCTCGGATGCGTAAGTCCGGGCATCCCTTTTTTGTAAACGAAACAAAAAATCGTCACGGTGTGGTCCTTTACGAGTGGAGCCCATAATACGATCCCGAGTCCTTTCATCAGCTAATTTCTGCAAGTATTCTTCGACTGATTCAATTGATAAATCCGGAGCGTACAGGAGGTCAGCCTTTTCCGCTTTGTCCGTAAGGGAGGAATAACTAAGAGCAAGAGATTGAGATATCAATGGAATAGACTTGGCACGAAATATATGTAATGCGACCGCGCATTGCGCAAGAGATTGCTCAAAGGCTAGGAGTTCTCCGTCACTCGCTTCTCTTTTGAGTAAAACATTTCGCTCACGTAAAGAACGGGTATACCCTTGTAAATTATTAAAATACTCAAGAGATGAGGAAGATAGCAAAAGATCGAGCCATTTACGTCTATCCGAGGGGCCTTCTCTTATAAGTCGAAAGTCCCGGGAACTGAGGGTTACTGCAGGGAATTGACCAAGATGTCCCCCTAACCGATTTACGCGTTCGCCATCCACTTCAAGATTTTTTTCTCCTTTGGTACGGAAAGATAAGAAAACTTCTCTTTCATCTCCATTATCATCAAGAAAACGATAATAACTTTGGCTACGTGACTGCCCTTCCCTGACTAAACCATCCATACCACTTTTTCGAAAGGAACGTAGACTGCCCGCCAGCCCTATCGCTTCGAGCAGATTAGTCTTACCCTGCCCGTTTGGTCCCAAAAAGAAAACCCGATCTCCAGAAAAAGTAAGGTTGGCATTTGCAACATTCCGAAAATCCTCGAGATTAAGAGAAAGGAGACGCATACGTGGTAATCAAATCGAGATAACAGAGGAATCAGATAATTCCATTTTCAGCTCACAGTAAACCTGGACAAAGGCAGCTAGGAGCCCGTCCCAATCTTCTCGAGTATGATGGTGAAAGGAACTGACCCGAAGGAGTTTTAGACTATCAACAGGCGATAAATTCATAGCCTGAGCTATGGGGGAGCCTCCATTTTTGGTCGTTGAGCACGCAGATCCAGTGGATACCTGAAACCCGAGTTTATCAAGTTTTCCTACCCAACGAAGATTTTCAAACTTTGGCATTATGAATAGGGAAGTATTCCAAAGCCGTGGAGAATTTTGCCCGATAAATCTAATGCTTGGAAATTCGGTTGCCATGTGCTTTTCGAACTCATCACGAAGGAGGCTTAATTTCCTAGAATCAATCGATCTATCGACATTGGATTGCCAAGCAGAAAAAGCTGAAACAATCGAAGGAAAGTTCTCCGTACCTCCTCTGCGGCCTTTTTCCTGGGCTCCACCTAAGAGGAGAGATGATGCACCATCTCCAACCAACCATCCGACCCCCTTCGGTCCTCCGAACTTATGGGCACTTGATACACTAAAGGTGCAAAGATTAAGGTCCTCTACATTTTCCTTACCAGGTAGCTGAGTACTATCACAGTGATAAGGAATACCATGATTCATGCAAAGTGTAGCCACCTGCCGCCAAGGTTGGATAACTCCTGATTCATTACTGGCTGCCATAACGGAGACAAGTGCAGGCTTTGCTGAAGTATTTAGATATTCAGCCAACTGATCTATATCCAAGCTTCCATTAACGGAGTAAGGTATTAAGTCTACCCGCCCTGAAAACCAATAATTCGCAGCTTCAGAAACACTTGGGTGTTCGTAAGGAGAAATAAGAACACGAGATGAGGGAGAAGAAACCCTAGCCACATTGGAAAAAACCGAGTTATTGGACTCGGTAGCTCCTGAAGTGAATACTACCTGATCGAAGCTGACACGAAGAAAAGAGGCAATCGACTCCCTGCATTTCTCCATAGATGCCCGAACCCTTGCACTAGACAGATAAGGGGATGAGGGGTTAGCCCAATCCTTATCCAAGGATGCATGCAATACATCCCGGGCAGCGGGAGTCATTGGCGTGGTTGCATTATTGTCGAAATACGACATCCCTAAAGAATCGTTAGCGATTTAAGGGCACAGGTGGGATTCGTAATTTCTGGCCAACGCTGAGACTATCTTTACTACGCATAACATCTCGATTAGCCTCGAAAATATGATCAATGTGAGATGAATCGCCGTAAAACTTACGGCTAATTGCGTATAGACTATCACCACTCTGCACCACATACATTTGTACTTTTTCTGGACCGGGAGGGCGGGCGGGTTGAACAGGTAAGGGGGTATTTGCAGTAGCCAAAACGGGTACCGAATCAGATGTACGAGAAGACGGCACTTTTACCTGCAAAGAAGTCTGGGAACTAGGAATACCCAAGCGAGCTCGTAGGTCGGCAACTTCTCTTTTAAGTAATTCATTTTCATCTTTCAACTTTAGGGAATCAAGGTAATCTCCATATGGTTCACCGGGTAACTTGCGAAGGATTTCTCTCTCTGCAGTGACAATCAATTGTTCTACCTTTGATGACTCGCGAGAATCGGGCGCCAAAAGGAGGTAGCGACGAAAGTGATAGATCGAAGCGACTGGATCTTTGCGGGAATCCAGTGAAAGTAAGAGTCGTCCGCACTCAAGGTGTGACTGAGGGCATTCAGTGAGGCGACGCGTAACCGCTAGAAATTCATCAAGGGCTTCCTGATTTTTTCCAACTTTTAAAAGGGACTTCCCCCGCTCAAAGGCCGGGTGATCTTTTTCTTCAATAACATCACCAGTAGGACTACATGAATAGGCCAAGAGGCAAATAAGAAAGATTAGTTTAGGGATTAATTTATTCATTGACCAATGTAGGAAAAAGTTAACTTCCGAATATGGGGGGCCACGCGATGCTCCCATAAGAAAAGGCCCTGCCAAGTACCGAGCTGTAGTCGGCCTTGGCTAAATGGAATATTTTCACTGCTTCGAGTAAGGGCCATTTTGATATGAGATGGCATATCATCAGGTCCTTCGAAAGTATGAATAAAGTTAGGATTATCATCCGGCACAAGATCGTCCATAAAACCCTCAAGATCAGTACGTGCAGTTGGATCGGCATTTTCCATAAGTACAAGACTACAACTAGTATGACGGACAAACACACTTACAAGTCCATCCACCAACCCCGACTCGGTAAGACCATCTGCTAAAGGCCTGGATATTTCATAAGTTCCTTTCCCAGAAGTCTTCAGTTGCCATTCTTTTTTAAAAATCCCCATTTTCTAACAATATAACACCCTTTAGTTTTGATTCTGTTTGAGAGATTCGTCGAGGAAAAAACGGAATTAACAGCGAAGTTCAGTGTCAGAGCGTAACCATTGACAAAGCGATTCAAAAAGTTGTGGCACATATTTATTGAGATTACCTGATTCTTTAACTGGTTGATTCAAAACATAAATTGCTTGCCGAGCGGACTCAACCGGTAAGCCTGAAAGCCATGATTCCTTGACCGGCAAGCCTTCCTCCCTTGCAAAAAGAAAAAGGGATTTAACTAAAACTGTGGGAGGAAATCCTTCATCGACAAGTGCATCCAGGGCATTTTGTAAGATTCGTGAAAAACCTGAGCTATCGAGAAGGTGCTCACCATTATCAATATAAAAGCGGGCTAAAAAACAGGCAGACTCGAATCGAGATCGGTCAAACGCTAAAGACATTCTTTTTTCCAAAACCTGGTATTCCTTAATAAATGGGAGTCCTTGATTACTTGGTATTTGTAGAGTTATTTCCACCTCATCAAAAAGATCAGGAGGGGAAACGGAGGATAGTTTTCGAACTTTTCGGAGTAAACAACGCCGAAGTCCATGTGATGTAAAAACAATAAGTCGGGAAAAATTTTCACCCGTATCCTCCTGATTAAGGAGGATGCCCCGGATTTCGAGCTCGGGGTCAGACATATTCTAAGTTTCCTCTGCCTTGGGCTTGCGAGGGCTCCTTCGGGGGGGCCGACCTGTAGATTCCTTTGAAACTACTTCAGATTTTTTTTCTGCGTTTCTAGGTTTACGACGCCCTCGCCCTCTACCCTTTCCCTTTTTCTTGGGTGGAGTAACTGCACCTCCTGAGATGAGCATCTTCATACCATCTCCAACTGAAACATCTATAGGTAGGACATCCTCAACAGGCACAAGCAGAAGAAAACCACTCGTGGGGTTTGGGGTTGTAGGTACAAATACATTAATCAGTTTACGATTAACTACAGACTCAGTTTCACTGGTGCCGTCGGCTGTAACAAAGCCTAGAACCCAACACTCTTTTCTCGGGTATTCCACAAGAACTACTTCTCGGAAAACGGCTCGATTATCTTTACCAAAAGTCTCCACTATCTGTTTTACCGAACGATAAACAGTGCTAAGGAAAGGAACTTTATCTAATACTTTTTCCGTTGAAGATATAAAAAACTTCCCAAGAACATAATTTGATAAAAATCCGAGGATTGTAAGAGCCAGTATTCCAGAGAGCAAACCTACCACCGCTAACAATGTTTCCAGTCCAAAAAAGAATTGCTCCGTTGATAATCCAAGCTCATTCGCCAATCGGGTAACTGGTCCCTTGAACATATCGAGCAGGAAATCGAGGACAAAAATGGTCGTACCTAAAGGTAAAAAGATCAGTAGACCGGTCAGAAAGGCGTTACGAAATCTTTTCGCAAGTGTGTTACTTTTAACATTCTTGGTGGTCATTATGAATTGGGGTATCCTTAGCTTGGATTAGGAGCGAGCACAAAATCAGGCCAGAAGTCTAAATTTTCGACATGCGTAAGGCTGCGTTCCTCCTCAATCCTCATTTGTTGACGCTCCACTTTCTCAATATCATCAAAACCAACAAGATGAAGCCATCCATGAACCAAATACAGGCTCAATTCCCTAACGAAAGAAATCTGTCGGCTTATCGATTCTTCCATTGCTTGATCTACTGAAACACAAATCTCTCCAGCCATTCCCTCTTCAGAGTCAGGTGGAAAAGTGATTACATCCGTCGGACGATAATCATTAAGAAATTCACCGTGTAATTTGTTATGCACATCACGCTCCATAAAAACCAGTGATAAATCTCCCTTAGGTCCATTGGGATAAAGCGGAAAAATTGATTCAAAAAATCGTGCAACAGTTTCTTCACTGAATTTTAGTCTTGGGTGCAAGTTTGAGATCGCAAACGATATCTCAAGGGAGGGTGGATTTGCTTTAAGATTCATTGAAAGGAGTATGAGTGCCCTTTCCGTTCCCACTAGACTTATCTTCAGATGGATACTCAATCCGAGTATGTAACATATTCAGAGTAGTCTTTACAAAGCTTCGTTTTATCTTGGCAACTTCCTGCAAGGTTAGTGGACATTCATCAAGTTGCCCATCCTCAAGACGGTCATTGAAAATACTTTCAAGCAATTCTTCTACACTATGTTGAGTAACCTTAGGCAGACTTCGAGCTGCTGCCTCTACTGAATCAGCAAAAAATATAATTGCACTCTCTTTGAATCTGGGCCTTGGACCATCATAGCGATAAGTTGACTCATCTGGCTTATCGCTCTCAACATCTTGTAAAGAAAGAGTCTCCTGTTTCATTTTTTCCTGAGCCTGATGATAAAAATATTTAACTAGAGTCGTACCGTGATGCTGACGAATAACATCTCGTAAAATTTTAGGAAGCCTGTTTTCACGAGCCATATCGATACCTTCTTTTACATGACTCTTGATGATTAAAGCACTCATCGCCGGGTTCTTTCGGTCATGCGGATTATCGAACTCTCCTTGGTTCTCCGTAAAATACTGAGGCTGAGACATCTTGCCAATATCATGAAATAAGGAAGCCGCTCTGCACAAGATAGGATTAGCACCCACTGCCAAAGCCGCATTTTCCGAAAGATTGGCAACCATCAGGCTATGATGGTAAGTGCCTGGTGCTTCTATTTGCATTCGGCGAAGCAAAGGGTGATTAAAATCTGTCAGCTCAAATAGAGTGGCATCGGTTGCAACCTTAAAAGTATTTTCTATTAGAGGCATGGCTCCTAAGACTAATGCTCCAGTAAAGACTCCAACAAATAAACATACTCCAGCATGGTTTATCGAGGCCAAGGCCCCACTACCCGAAGATAAACTCAGACCCACAGCCATTATTGCGGCAGTTAATCCTGCCATTGCTCCTGCTTTAAGGGCACTTCCGCGCAAACGAACTTCGCGGCAAAAGAAAGCACCGATCAGTGCCGAACTGAAACCAGTTGCAAATACATCGATTCCTGCATTTTGCATAGTTGCATGAAAAATACTTGTCATTAAGGCAGTCAATGTAGCCATGCGAGGGCCAACTGTAGTCATTACAATCATCGATGCAAAAGCGACAGGAAGCAGGTTTGGAAGTAACCCTACTAAAAGTGCGTTTTCTCCAAAAAGGTCTGTTCCTCCAAGCTCTAAAATAAAACGGGAAAGCCCTAAATTTGCGAGAATCGCAACCGAAACGATTCCTGAACGAGCCATATCTTGCCAAAAACTAGGCATGATAAGAGAGATATACAGAGCAGAGAACAAGAAAGTTCCAATAGTGATAAAGATCCGCTTGGGTAAAAGGTTTCTGTCTTTAACTGTCAGGTTTAAATATTTAGTATATTTTTCGAGATCTAGCTCATTAACTTTAGATCCCATTTTAAGAATCAAGTCACCTTCCTCTACACTAACAAAAGGTTGCTCCATTTGTGCGATTGCCCGATCCTGTGATGCAGTGGTGGCTTCTCGATCAATCGTTCGTAAAAATAGACCCTTCCGGGCAAATCCAGAAAATGTAGAAGTAATATCGTTTCGCAATTTCTGTGCGTCAAAGGAAGCATTCACATCCGCACTTTCAATAATATCATTAAGATTTAGACCACCCTCAGGAAAAGGCCCTCCTTCTTCTAGATGAGCCTTAATTTGCTCTAAGGAGATGTATAACGATGGATAAATTATTGAAATTTCATCTGGATCAATTGCGAAACGTAAACCATCTTCAAGCGGAGATAGAATTACCAGTCCAGAGGTAAAATCGAGCATGGAAGTTTCAATTTCTCGACTTGCATTTCCTTCTGAAATAAATTTTTGATCGGTTGAGGGATATTTTACAACACCCCTTAAATGTAAAAGCCTCAATCTAAGCTTTATAAATGTAAAGAGGTCTTTCCCTTCAGGAAAATCCCTCCACTTTCTAAGCCAAAAAAGTTCTTCGGCTGATAAAGATAATTTAAAATTCGATTCAAGCTCATTAATCAGACTGAGGGAAGCTTGTTCATGAGCTTCTTCCGGCAGACTTTCTATTGCTAGCATTCCATCCTCTAGCCTGATCAGCGCCTGGGAGTAGGCTTCTTCACCTGCAAAGTTTTGAGCAAACTCACGAGGCGTGCTACTCCTAATCCATTCCTCGGCTTCCGCCCTGCGAAGTTCACTCAAGTATTTGAAATCCCTGTCAGCAAATACATTCTCTGGAGCCACTTCACCAAGCGTTCGTAAGCTTGGCGGATCTTGACCTACAAAACAAATAAAGATTAGAACAGCTGCAAAAAAAAACGTTAGAAGAAATTGTTTTCCCCATCTCAACCAAACAGAGTCTCCGTTGGTAGAAAATTCTGCCTGCTTCTCTTCTTTTGCAAGTTCTTTTCTACGCTTGGCTCGCTCACGATTTGACTTTCGCTTTAAGCCTTTTTTATCATCTTTAGCCATATTCTAGATCAGATAAAAAATTAACCGTTACTGCGAGGAGGTTGATAGGCAGCAATAATAGCACTTACCAATGGATGACGGACAACATCCTCATGGTCAAATTCATGAAAATGTAATCCTGGAACTTTTTTCAATAAACGGCGGGCTTCAACCAGTCCCGACTCTTCACGCGGAGGAAGATCAATTTGGGTAAGATCTCCGGTAACCACCATTTTACTACCCTCCCCCAGACGGGTAAGAAACATCATCATTTGAGAGCGTGTGGTATTTTGGGCCTCATCAAGTAAGGCAAAACATTTCCCAAGTGTTCGACCCCGCATATAAGCAAGTGGTGCTATCTCAACGACACCAGTCTCGATGAGTTTCCTAGCTTCAACTGGACCAAGCACTTCATCCATTGCATCATATAAAGGACGCAAATAAGGTAACAGTTTTTCTTCTAAATCACCTGGCAAGAAACCCAGTGCTTCTCCAGCTTCCACTGCAGGGCGGGCAAGTACAATCCGTTGAATTTTCCCTTCAAGTAAAGAATGAATCGCAGCAATCATCGCTAAGAATGTTTTCCCTGTACCTGCCGGTCCGATCCCAAAAACTAAGTCGTTGTTCAGAATGAGATCTAAAAAGCGTCGCTGCCCCAAGTTCCGAGGAACTACTGATTTCTTTCGGATGTTTAAAACCAAAGGATCTTCGAGTAATTTGTGCAATTCTCTCCCTTTCCCGTGAGAAACTTTATCCAAAAATCTAAGGAAGTCCGATTTTTTGGTAATCATTCCCTGCTCTCTACCGAGCTCGAGAAGCTTAAAAAGCTCAGAGCAAAGATCTACATCATGCTGATCTCCACTCATCAGTAGGATGTTCGACCGAGCTACCAAACTTATGCCAAAAGCATTCTCGATCAACTTAAGGTGCTCCGGTTTCTCTCCGTATAACTTATGAAAGTAACGCTCCGATTCAAATTCAAGTTTTTGCTCAATCACAACTGTGTATAAAATGGGTAGTTATCCTAACTTTAAAGATATAAGTTTAAAATGCTTTGGGAATGAAAATCGTATATGTTTATGAAATAATCGATTTTTAAAATATTTTATCTTTAAATCCGATGCAAGGCACGATTCAAGACTTCATAATGATTGCTAATTTCATACTTTATGACATCAAAACAGCCATGAATGTGCCAATTTCAGCTTTTTAAATGAAAGTTCTTTTTGTAAGTCCAGAGGTTAGCCCGTTCGCTCGGACAGGAGGGTTGGGAGAGGTAGTGGGCAGTCTACCCATTGCATTAAATCAAGTAGGAGTTGAGACTAAAATCTTATGCCCTTTACATGGATGCTGCAAAACTTTCCCTTACAAAACGCTGGATGGAGATATAGTTTTTAGATATGGAAATACCAAAATTAAGTCTCAGGTAGGAGTTCTAGATCAAAAACACTCACCTGTATCTGTATATTTTCTAATTAATGAAAAGCTGTTCGGCAGAACAGGTATCTACGCAGATGAAAAGGGTGATTATTCAGATAATTGCCTTCGCTCATTTGTTCTCTCCCATGCAGCAACCCAAATTGAAAAAATCACCAGGTGGAAGCCAGATATCCTTCATGCTCACGATTGGATGGCTGCGGCTACATCTGCCTATCTAAACGCAAAACAAGCAAAAAAGAAGTCACCTAAAGTACAGGGATCTGTTCTTACAATCCATAATTTGGAGCATCAGGGAGTCTTCAATCAAAGTGAATTTTATAAATCAAGACTTCCAAATACCTATTGGGGTATCGATGGCTTTGAGCATCATGGAACTCTCAACCTATTAAAAGGTGGAATCCAGCATGCAGATAAAATTTCAACAGTTAGCCCTACCTACGCACAAGAAATAAGGACCAAAGCTCACGGACAAAATCTTGAGGAAAGCTTAAAATTTAGAGGAGCCGATCTTTTGGGCATCCTTAATGGTATCGATCAAGAATCATGGAATCCAATAAATGATCAACTGATTCCAAGCAATTTCGGCCCACATAAACCACTGCTCGGCAAGCAATTATGCAAGGATAACTTAATTAAAGAGTTTAAATTAGCCAATATCAATGAACCACTTATCGGGGTGGTTTCTAGGCTTCATCATCAAAAAGGGTTGGATCTCCTCCTTTCAATTTTGCCTGATATGCTGGCTGAAGGCAGAGGTTCATTCATTATACTAGGTAGCGGAGATAAAGTCTTGGAAAAAGAGTTCTCCAAGCTAGCGGATTCATACCCTGAGCGAATTGGGCTAAGAATTGGTTTTGATGATGCACTCGCAAGAAGAATTTTTGCGGGTACTGATTTTTTTCTCATGCCTAGTAGGTTTGAACCATGCGGTCTAGCCCAACAGTATGCGATGAGATATGGATCTATACCTGTTGCAAGGAACACCGGAGGATTATCTGACACAATTATAGCAAGGACAGACGAAAAATCTAAATCAACTGGTTATCTTTTTAAAAGTGCAGAACCCAAACTACTCTTGGATTCTATTAAACTAGCTATTAAAGACTGGAACGATAAAAGTTTCTATTTAAATATGCAAAAACGAGCGATGAATGCTCCCTCTTCATGGGATGTTGCCGCAGAAAAATATAAAACTCTTTACAATTGGGTACTACGAGATTCCTGAATTACTTAATATTTGTGTATAACTTCTAAAAAGTAATACCCCTTTGGACTTGCAGAAATAAAATCAAGCAAGTTAGCCTAGTAAGTAGTGAATAAATTTTTAAAAGAATGATTTCAAGCGGACCATCCCGCTCCTTTACTCAGGATTCTGTTGAATCATGGTTCTGGAAGTTATCTGATTACGACTGGGAAAATCAATTCTGCAAAAAATCTCTTCTCGCGGGGAGAAGTTTTTATCGAGAAGGTAGAATCAGTGGATTGGATATTAGCCCAGAACAAATCATCCTCATTCGTAAGATCAACCGGGAGGAGTCCTACTCCGTCATGGAATGGAAAGGAAAAAAACTCACATTCAGAACTTCCCTTGATGATGAAGATTTAGGAAAGGCAATTGCCGTTGCTGGTCTGTACGAACTTGAAGAACTGATAGCTGAAATTCATGAGGAGGATCCAATGATTAACAGTCATCCGGAAATCAATGTTGAAAACAAAATACAAGGAGAAACTAATCATCTAAAGGACGAGGCTAAGTCTTTAAATCACCCTAAAAACCAAGAAACTCATACCTTACAAATTGAACTCTCAATTTCAGGGAAACGAGGTTTAGTTGCTTATCCTAAATGGAGAGGAAAAAACGGAAACTGTATTCCAGCTTACGGGTCTAGAGCAAATACAGGGAAGTTCATTGCTGACGGTTCTAAATTAATTCAATTTGCGAGAGAATCGGTAGAAGCCGGTTTTATATTCGATAAAGGGAGAGGCCTATTTTTCTTGAATAATTGGGAACAGGTGGGTGAATTTGCCACTTTAAGACTACGCGAATGGGAACAAGGCTTTAAAGTAAAATATATCGGTGATGCATCACTGATAAAAAAGGGAAATAATGAAGTTCGTTGGGAAATAGAAGCTCAAAGTAAAGATAAGAGTTCAATGCAGCTCCAAGATAACTTTCAATTAGGAAATCGAAAGTTGAACTCTCAGCTTACTTGGGAGATGAGTAAGCTTGGAAAAGGTACAATGTTCTTTCAAGGACATGGGTTGATCAGGCTCAATAGAGAACAAGTTGAAGACTTTGAATGGTGGAAGAAAAATAAAGGAGGAAACTACCAGGAAAACTGGCCGAGATATATGCTTTTTTCTCTTTTTGCCCGTAAATATTTGAAAACACGACCAGATGGAGAGTTGGCCAAGTGGGAAGCGTCTATTCGTGGCGTAAAGCATACAAAACTTAAGAATAAGATCTCTTTTTTACGTTCGTATCAAAAAGAAGGTGTATCCAGACTCAAATGGCTAAACGATCTAGGATGCCATGGTTTACTTGCAGACGAAATGGGATTGGGAAAGACAGTGCAATCTTTGGCTCTTCTTAGATCTTCAAAAAAGTTAAGTCTACCCGATTTAGTGGTTTGCCCTGCCTCAGTCGTTCCCGTTTGGATCCAAGAGGTAGCCACCCATTTTCCTGAAATTCCGGTTGAAGTTTTGAAACAGGGTAATAATTTTACCAGGGGTAAAAAGGTATGTCTATGGATAGCAAGTTATACCCAGATTCGCAGACACAGATCACTGCTTGAAAAAAATAATTTTCGATACGCCATCCTTGATGAAGCACAAATGATAAAAAATCCACAGGCCAAAGTAACCCAAGCCTGTCTGGCAATTAATGCAAAATTCAGGTTAGCTCTTTCTGGTACTCCGATCGAAAACTCAGCCATAGATTTATGGACTATATTCAGGTTCCTGATGCCAGGTTTGCTCGGGAGTAAAAAAGAGCTGGAGGATGAATTACAAAAAGATTCTCAGAAGACATTTGGTTTAATCAGGCGACAAATTGCTCCTTTTATAATTCGGAGGATGAAGCAGGATGTTGCGAAAGAACTTCCTCCCAAAATTGAGGCAGAGGTACCATGCATTCTTAATCAAGAACAGAAAAAGACATATAAAATACTTGTTGAGCAGGGAATCTTAGACCATGGAGGAAACTTGAATGAAGCGGTCAAGAATTCACCGACTCATGTTTTTTCTTTGCTTACCCGGCTTAGACAAACATGTTGTGATTTACGACTTTTACCTAATCAAAAAGAAATTATAGAAAATGGGGCGAAAGTGACTTTGCTAATTCAAAAGCTTAGTGACCTATCAAAGAATGGTTCCAAAGCTATCGTCTTCAGTCAATTCACATCTTTTTTATCGATCCTCGAAAAATCTATAAAAACGGAAGTTCCCGATTTAGAGATACACAAGCTCACAGGAGCAACCAGAGATAGAACTAAACCGGTGAAAACATTTCAGGAAACTGAGAAACCTGCGGTCATGTTGGCATCTTTGAAGGCTGCTGGACTGGGAGTCACCCTGACTGCAGCTGATTATGTTTTCTTAATGGACCCTTGGTGGAATCCAGCAGTAGAAGAGCAAGCGATTGATCGTGCCCACCGAATTGGACGATCCAAACCAATATTTATCTATAGATTTATTGCACAAGGTACGATCGAGGAACGAGTCAGAGAATTGCAACAAGAAAAAAAGGAAACCTTTGCTCAAATAGTAGGAGATATTGAAAAACCTGCACGGTTACTCGATCATTTCTCTAGTTTGGAAGAATTGATCAAACTTGAAGAAACTTAACAGTCTTTCAAGTCCTTTTCTTCATTCATTTCCAAATTTTTCTTCCGGATCCTGCGAAGAAAATTATAGCCTGGAAGCATCAATAAGCCTGTCACCATAAAATAAGTGGATGGTTCAGGAACAGCAGAGTACTGAAGGTAGAAACTTCCTCCTTCATACCAAACGCTCCAGTCACCGTAGTAAAAATTATTCACCGCTGCCCAGTTATCGCTGTTAATATTAAAAGCGGTCACTTCTCGGGCTGTCTGATCAGAGTCTAGCCATCCACCAGTACTTCCATCGAGTGCCCCGCTACCAGTCCATTCCATAAACTTAAATCCTGAGGTTCCTGTTTTGGAAACCCCCAAACCATAGTCACCTGAAACTCCTCCAGCACTTCCATTCGAAGCAAGACTGTAAATATTGATGTCAAATGTATGACTGTCTTCATTAAAGTCTAGCGTATCAAACTTTAAAACATCCCAATCTGCACCATCATCGTTATCTCCAGCAAAATCTCTAATTTCCCAATCGAAAACACCACCATTTTTAAGACCAATCTTGTCGATTTGGATAGTACCAATGCTTAATTGCAAATTGTCCGCACCCGCATTATTGTGATTTCCAGCAACTACTTGGTAATCTGAAGTACCATTACTCATTGATGTTGCGAGAGCAATACCGGGGCTCAGAACATCAACCTGCCCTGATCCTGACCCAATGTCGATCTGCGTCCCTGATCCATTGTCAATGATTCCAGCGGCACCGATGATCCCACCTCCAATGATGCTTTTTCTATCGGTATTGTTAGATGACTGCTCTCCGCGAATAAAATTAGTCACAGTTACTCCAGCACCGATAGAAAGTTTACCATGCTCTATAGTTGTGGTTCCAGTACCAAGTGCGCTATTGTGCCCGACAGCTAAAATACCGCCATCCTTGGTACCTCCACCATCTGCAATAATAATACCACCTGCAAAATCAGATGATGAATCACCATTTAAAGTCAGCTTACCACTTCCAGTTTTTCGTAAAACAAAATTTGCACTCGCATCTTCTGTAATTGCACCGGTTATAATTTGATGTGCGTCGAAATTAGTGCCACCGCCCACGTCAATTGTAACTCCGCTATTATTTCCTGCTAAATTTATTACCCCACCAAATGTCTTCGCTGGGGTAGTGTTAGCAAATCCAAGTTCAACAATTTTGCCAGTCGCACCTAATCCAGAACTATCGAGTTTGAGAGTGGTTCCACTTTCGCCGATCAAATATTCTGCTTTTTGTGATTTACCGCTCGCTGGCGTCAAGGAAAGTGTCCCCTCGTCTACATTAATGAATCCAGAAGATGATCCATCCGATGCGGCATCAGCAAGATTTACATTACCAGTAAGAGTTTGGGTACCAGATCCAGTTTTCATCAAAGATAAGTCCGTACTACTACCCGAACCACTTGCTGCATGTATACCACCGGCATATGTAAAAGAACTACTTGATGCAGCAGCGTGGATGGTGAGTTGATGCTCCTCAGATGCACCAGAGCCGCCATCAATGTAATTCGAGGCACTCGTACCAGTGAGTCCTCCAACAACCATACTACCCTTCCCCCCTGAGTCGCTCAGATCTAAATTGTTCGAGTTCAGGTAAGTGCTTGATAAATAGGTCAAAGTTGTAACAAAATCATCAGAAGTGGGATTAGTAGCGGTACCAGGGATTGCCGTACTACTTACAGCCGTATCACTTGTGGTTTTTTTTGCATAAAAGCTTGTTCCTCCGTTATTTGTACCATAATTTGTATTATCGAATTCGAAGCGAAGATTTGGGTCGAGATTATTACTACTTGAGGTATCTGTATGCAGATACATTTGCGTGGTACTTCCTCCACTTGGCCATGTCCAGTTTGAGTTCATTACTGTATTGTAACTGCTTACAGCTTCAGTTCGCGAGGTTGAATCATAAAACCTCATACCAAGCGGAGTGCTTGATGAAGAAAGTAAAGCAAGAGCGGTCGTTAAATTGGCAGGGGTATCGTCACCTGTCTGAATTTGATAAGCTGAATCAGCAGCTTGGTTTGACACAGCATTCGCATTCCAACTCCCATCATTAACAAACTGTGTTTGGAATGCTACTTGACCCGCCGCAACAGTTTCGTAAGCGGGAGATCCATCTCCCCAATCTTGCCCGATGTAAGTTTGGGAAGTAATTGGAACCCACGAACCGCTGAATAATGTAGTTGATGCAGTATCTGCATCAGAACCAGATCCACCCAATGCATTATCATCACCAAGATCAGCAAAGAAACCAAGTTCGATAAGGTCACCTTTACTCCAAGAACTATCGGGACCTCCAGTAGTGTTCACCAATGCACTGCCCGCGAAGTCTTTGAGAGTTTGAATAGGGCTTGGATTGTTGGACCAAGGGCTATCCCCTAAGTCATCAAACAAAGGAGAATCATCTCCAGCATAGGATCCCCAATGAACTTCGAAATTAGCTGCTTCTAAGTATAACGAAAAAACAAAAGCTAAAATGAAAATATTCCTCGAAATCATGGTAATTCTTAAATGTCCGCTAAAATTCAAACTTAGTCAACTTATAATCAATTTGATTGCGGGCTTAAAGCTTAGTAAAAAATGATCCTAATTGTCTTAAAAAAATTCTATTATTTCTTGCTAATCACTAAGATATTGAAGTAATCTAATGTCATCTGCCCAAAAGAGTTAAAGCCCGGTGCGAATCACGACGAGCGGGGACAATTAGTCCGCTCAACCCTTTCCTTTGTGCTCAAATTTTTGCAACTAGCTTTGATACCCTTTGGCAGAACAAAATTCTGTTCATCGAAAATCATCCAATTCATCTTCGGAATTATTGGTTTTCAACTAGGAATAATAGCATTCAATGCAAACGCTGCAGTTCGGCAAATTGTAATCCATTGCTCTACGCAGACGACTAATAATAACCCAAACATTCTTTTTGACTCGAATAACAATCCATTAAGTTCGGGAGTTGCTCGAAATGGGGACGGTTATCTTGTAACTCTTGGATATTACAATGGAGCAACTTCTGATTCTCCATCAAACCATTTCAATGGAGACTGGGTCCCCCTAACGGAAGGCACCCGCGTTGGAGACTCCAGCACAGGGTACGGATTCAATGATGGAATGTTTTCCTTTACATCCACATTTACCGAAGGAAGTGATATCGTGAATATCTTTCCCTTTGAACCTGCGTTTTTCCAACTCACCTCTCCTCATGCTATCTCGAGTTCCCTTCCTGCACCCGGGACTCCTCTTTGCATCAAATTTTATGATAGTGCAGAACTTTCTGCATCCACAAAGTACAATGCGGTTACCGGCACAGATTGGCTTTGGCCGTCCTTTTCCTCAGGAATACCGGTTAACTATTATTTTAAAATTTCAAATGGAACCCCACCCCCCAACTCCAAATGGAAATATGGTAACACTCTAAAATACAATGCTCCGACTTTTCAAACTACAGAACTGATTGATTTCGTACCTGATCTGTATGATCTTACCATTTCTCACAACGCGGGAGGCACAGTCAATGATGTTAACGCAAGTTATCCTGACGAGTCCTCTGTTGAATTAATCGCAACTCCTGACCCACATATGGAATTCGTGGGATGGATAGGAGATGGAGTGAGTGATCCGCTTTTCCCATCCACAGTGGTATTTATGACTGAGGATAGAAATGTAACAGCCGTATTTCAGCCAAAATTATATGAATTAAAAATTCTATCATCTGGCGTGGGTGACCTTACCGGTGCCGGAGAATATTCCTACGGGGAACAAGTCAATATTACTGCTTCTCCTTCGCTTGGATTCGAATTTTCCCACTGGGCAGGGTTTGGTATTGATAATAACCTGACCGCGATCACTTCGATTCAAATATCACAGGACCAACAAATAACAGCGGTTTTTTTACCCAAACAGCAGGTTTTTACTGCTTCATCTGAGAATGCTAGTTTTGGTACTGTTCAAATCATTCAATCAGGGCCCTACAGAAATGGGGCCATCTATGATATTTTCGCACAGCCTAATCTTGGCTATAACTTCTCCCACTGGTCCAGTACAAACAATGCACTCTACATGCTCGATTCCAACATGTCGGCAAGTACCAAAGTCAATTTATCTGATGACGCTCTTTTCTTCGCTCACTTCACAGAGACTAAACATAAACTAGAAATCTTACTTGGGGCAGGAGGAGAGAGTGCATCTCCAGCAACCTCAAATTACGGAATTCACGAGATTGTGGCAATCAATGCGACGCCTTTAACTGGTTACGAATTCACCAAATGGCATGACCCTGCCGGAATTGTGGTAGACCCTTATTCAAGTTCTACGGATGTGAATATGAGTCTTACAACTGGGGATCATAGCATTCTCGCAAACTTCACTAGAAAATTTTATGATATAAATATTACTGAAGGTAGTGGAGGAAACGTGATTTTGGATCCTCCTAATGGACCATGGAATCATTTTGGAACATACACAATTACAGCATTACCTCACCCAGGTTACAAATTCGTATCCTGGAATGGAAATCAAATTTCAATCGAATCTCTGGTTCAAGGAAATCAGCAACCAAGCAATCAAATCACACTGACAAGCAATGTTTCATTGCATGCTCACTTCACTCCCGAGGAATACTTTATTTCTGTATCCAGCGGTAATGGAGGAACCGCTTCAGGAGGAGGACAGTATTCGATTGAAAATCAACCCGAACTTTCGGCAACTCATACACCCGGATGGGAATTCTCTCATTGGGACGGGAATGAAAGTTATCTAGTCTATTTATCATCGGTCTCATCTCCAAAAGTGTTGGTTGATTTAACACAAGCCCCGCCATCGATGACATTCGAAGCAGTCTTTAAACGACCAAGTTTTGTATTGAGTATACAGGCTTCCGAGGGTGGTACCGTTAATGGTCAGAATAATTTTGAAATGGATGTGGAAAGTGGGTCGGAAGTTACCCTTTCTGCTCAACCAAATATCGGTTGGAGTTTTGATCGGTGGTTTGGAACTGAAGAAGATTCAATTAAAGATCCCGATGTTTCAATATTGATTACTTCAGATACTTCCATCGAGTCCATTTTTAAAAAGAAATCCTTCTATTTAGGATTAACGCAAACTACTGACGGAGAAAGTAGTGGTACCGGGTTCTATGAATTCGCTGACAGTGTTGAAATAATAGCAGTTCCCAAAGATGGATTTGTCTTTGAAAAATGGATCGGTGACATTGAGTATATTGACTCCGTTTTAAATGCTAAAGCTTATGTAAATATACCAGATTTCAACATAACCCTCACTCCAGTTTTTTCCATTATCCCAATTAACATTACTGTTAATGTGTCAGGGACAGGGCATGTTAGTGGAGTAGGTGCAAAAGATCCTCGTGAACCTTTTACCCTTGATGCAATCGGCGGAGATTCAAGTAACAGCAGTCCCCGCGGTCATGATTTACTGAAATGGTCTTGGAGTGATGATCAAGGAAACTTTTTAACTAGTACCGACAACCCCCTTACGCTCTCCTCGACAACTGACCTGGTATTAAATGCAGAGTTTTATGCAATCCCACCTGATGAAGTAGATGTAAAAATAATCTCATCCCCCTCAAGTGGAGGTATTATTTTCGATGATCCAAACCAAAGAATATGGAATATCGACACGGATAAAATTGATAGGAATGTCTCTGCAATATCCCAAACCGGATATTTTTTCAAAGGGTGGACTATTACTCCTTCCGCTAAGTTAAGTCCAAACTGGAGATCACCGAACATCTCGACAGACCCAATAGCCAACTCAAACTTGACGGCACACTTCCAAAGGTTAACTCACAAATTCAAGGTAGTATACGATCAAACCCGAGGATCTGTTTCATCTCATGATTCAAAATATTTCCACACAGAAAAATTAAATATTACAGCTATTCCAAATGAGCATTATGAATTCGATAAGTGGAATATAGAAAAAGATAACGAATATGAAATTACCTTAGGTGAATCTACTATTAACCCTCAGGCAAAATCATTACTCATTGACGGACTTGAAGGTCTCCGTATTTCATTGGTCAGAGGATTCACTTATCAATTCGATGTCAACCTCGGTAGCAATGAGAAGTTTTACATTTCAGAAAAGCTCTTTGAAGAAGCTCTCTTCTCTCATGAATATTTGTCTGGCATAACAAATTCAAGAGTGGAGCAGGGAATATTACAATTTACCGTATCAACTAGTAGTCCAGATCGATTATATTATCATTCTTCAAACGCACAGTCACATGGAGGTGTTATCGATATTGTAGACCTACCTACAGATGATGTAATCGCTTTTCCTAGTGAATCAAGCATCACACCAACATTTACAACTGACCTTAAATTAAAAGCTTCTTTCAAACCTAGAGAATACAGTGTAAATGTCACCGCAAGTTCTGGGGGTTCAGTGGAGTCAATATCTAATACTTTCAATCATAATGAGGAGGTTTCTTTGATTGCCACTGCCAATGAACATTTCGATTTCGTCCGATGGGAAGGGAGTCTTCACATCGAAAACCCTAATGCACCATCAACTACGCTATCGGTCCATGAAGCAACAAACATCAAAGCATTCTTTACTGCTAAACTTTATCCACTCAGTATTTCTTCTGAACCAAAAAATACCGCCTCTTTTACGATAACAAATAATTTACTAGCATTTCCCTTCGGTACAGTCGTAGAGGTCGAAGCTTTTCCATTATCGGGTTATAAATTTAAAAGATGGGAAGGAAATGTCTTAGAGACAAGTAAGTCCTCGACTAAAATTACCATCTCAGAGTCAAATCAAATAATTGCTGAAATTGCAACCAAACCGCTATCCATCGAATTACTTGCAGAGACTCTAAACTACAAAGGGGAAGCGAATGCGAGCATGACGGGCGGTGTTTTTTCTGGTGCAAGCATCGTTCAAAGCAATGAGAAGGAAACTTATGTAGCAATTCCAAATGAAGGATTTGAATTCATAGGGTGGTTTGATGGTTTAGGAAATGCATTATCAAACCAACCAAAGTCTGAATTAATCTTCACAAAGAACAGTACGCTATATGCAAAATTCAAAGAAAAATCTTATCGTCTAGATATAATGGTAAGCCCACAATACTTAGGCACATTGTATTGGGACGACCTTATTTCTTTGGATGACCTAAGCTATACCCTGCCTCATGACTATCTTGTACAATTGAAAGCTGAGCCTTTAGAGAACAATCTTTTTAAGAGCTGGGAGTTGTTCACCAGTGCTAACCCTGAAATGAATGCAAATGAAATTTCATTTAAAATTAAAGAAAATACTTTTCTTACTGCAAATTTCTCGCCTCCTCTTTCACCCTCACTCTCTATAGATGTGATTCCTGCAGGAGCAGGCATAGTTGTTGGTAACGGAGCCAAGAGTCAATCTGGTAAGCATTACATTTTCGCGACATCCAACCCAGGATATTCCTTCAAGAAGTGGGAGGGATCAGGAATAAGCGACATGCTCTCCTCTGATACGACAATTGATTTTGATAAAAATACGACTATCCGTGCAGTTTTTGATCGTACAACCGAGCCCCCTTCAACAGATGGAAATAATGATACTGAATTTGTACTTGAGGTTACCCCTTCCGATAAGAATCATGGAAACACTAACCCTATTGGGAAAAATATTTATGCAAAGGGATTAATTCCAATACTAGCAAAACCAAAATTAGGATATGTATTTTCTCATTGGAATGGTGAAGGTGTTACTAATAAATACGCGGAATCAACATCTGTCCAACTAGACAAAAATATTTTATTAGCAGCTATTTTTGAGCCAACGAGTAATCAGCAGAAATATGTAAAGGTTGAAAAATCCATCCTTACATTCGATTATTTAGGTGAAAAGGAATTGAAAACGGAAACAGGGGGTTCCATTATAGGAGGGACATCATTTGCTGTAGGGTATGAACCTACTTTCAAAATTTACACCAAGGAAGGCTATGAATTCTTGAGATGGGAAAATTCAATTAGACAGCCCCTCTCGACATCATCTGAAATAACATTTGATTCAGAGTATGACTTCTCACTTGTAGCCGTATTCAAGAAAAAATCATACTCTTTACAAGTATTGTCACAACCTGATGGAAAAGGACTTATTAAATGGCACGGTGAAGGATCTTCTTCTTCGCACATTGATCTTCTTCCTCACGGGCAAACCCTTTCGTTTTCTGCTTATGACCACCTAGATTATAAATTTCTTAATTGGACTACAACTGGTACCAATATTGATGACCCAAGTGAACCAAATCTTAATTTCGTGATAAAGTCAGATTTATACATAACTGCAAATTATTACCCTTTAGTAAAAGTTAAACTAACTATTGAACCCACCCCTGCTGCCGGGGGGTGGATTATTGGTGGTGGAAAATTCGCTTACAATTCGAATCATCTCCTTCACGCAAAACCAAATCCAGGGTACAAATTCCTACGATGGGAAGGTAATCAAATAAACGATAGAAATTCTGCTCAAACAAAAATAAATTTAGATCAAGACCTATCTGTGGCTGCAATTTTCGAACCTGATTTAACATACATAGGGAATGATCCAGAATATGATCCTGGACTTCATTCTTTACAGATTAAAACCAATAATGAAATCCAGGGAAAGACTAGCGGGTCCGGAGTTTATGGTACAGGATGGGTGGTTATCGAAGCACTGCCAAAAACAAATTATTCATTCTCACACTGGGAGGGTAATAACATATTTGATGAAAAATCAGCTAGAACTGAAATCTTAGTTGATCACGACTCAACGGCTACCGCCTACTTCGAGGAAAAACTATTATTCTCAGACTCTTTGTACAACTCTAGTGGTTGGAATGAAAGCTCGTGGTTTGGGGTTTATTGGAATAAGCACCCGGAGAAATGGGCATTCCATAACAGGTTTGGATGGGTGTATGCCCACGAAATTGGATTGTCATCTTACTGGGTATGGATGAGTCGGCTGAATGGTTGGTACTGGATAGAAAAAACTACCTTTCCGTACATGTATGACAGTAATACTAAAACTTGGGTCTACCTTTCCTACCAATCTGAAGGTAACGAAGTCATCTTATTTAAATTCAGCGAAAACGCTTGGCGTAGAATTGAATAAGAGCAATAAATGATTACGATAGATTCAACTAAAATAGCTAGTTTATGTCCGCGTTTTTATTAAATGATTAAAGTTTTAATTGTCGATCCAATCGCAATAAACTAGTCATAAACTGATCGGAATTTTAAAGTGAAGTTCAAAGCAACCTATTAATGATTAAAATCTTATATAGATATGAAAGCTTCGTCATTTTTGACTAATAGTAATAGAGAATACAGATTAAAATTTACAACTTAG
>Ga0233432_10000495_pt1 | contig 37714 bp, 33 predicted proteins | sample SI_122_August201_6_FD_179870 | JGI IMG/M metagenome (GOLD analysis project Ga0233432, IMG submission 179870) | Seawater microbial communities from Saanich Inlet, British Columbia, Canada - SI_122_August2016_10_MG | ecosystem: Environmental > Aquatic > Marine > Inlet | place: Canada: British... | reverse complement strand
CCGTTGATTATCGAGGGATATCCTGCTTTTACGGCAAATCGCAACCAGGTCACGAGATGGGTGATGGTGCCCATAACGGCTAATAACACGACGGCAATGTTGATGATTCCGATCACTGAGCAATTTGATATCTACGAAGGTTTTTAACATGTGGACAAAACCCGGGCCGAGCGATGATCACCTTGCTAACCAAGGTCAGGGGAGGGCAGTAAAGCTGGAGGGGGATCCTGTGGCTTTTGCTCTTACTGTCAAGGAAATGGAAGTCAAACGACTTCCGAAAATCAAAGGTCATCCATGTCGAGGCAGGTTATCATGCTCGTAAGATAGACTGATTCATTTGTGGGGAATTTGAGCTGTTCTTCAAAACGTTCTCCAAATATCGCTTGCACCAAGGTGTTCAACTCATCAAATTGTCATCAACATGATGCAATTGAATAAGGAATCAGAAGAATCAAAACCAGTTGTTCCCAATAAAGTATTTGAATCCCTGTCGAAACAGCGGACGATCACCCTCTTTGGTGAAATCAATCAGGATTTAGCCGAAAAGGTGACGCAGGCCCTCCTGTTTCTGGACCACGAATCAAACGATCCCATCAAAGTGATCATCAATTCTCAGGGCGGACACGTCGAATCGGGGGACACGATCTTCGACATGATTCGTTTTGTGAAGTCCAGAGTTTATGTCATTGGCACGGGGTGGGTGGCCAGCGCAGGAGCTTTGATTTACGCTGCCCCCCCTAAGAAATATCGTTTGAGTCTGCCCAGCACTCGCTTCATGTTACATCAGCCAATGGGCGGCGTAGGTGGTTCAGCTTCCGATGCTGAAATCGAAGCACGCGAAATCATCAAAATGCGGGAAAGGCTGAACCAGACTTTCGCAGATCAGACCGGACAGCCTATTGAAAAAATAAAACAGGATAGTGACCGCAATTTCTGGATGGATCCCAAGGAAGCCATGGACTACGGATTGGTAGGCAAAGTCATCAAGACCATAGGTGACTTGCCTTGACCCATCGTTCAGCGGAGTCTTCTTTTGCAATGGTTGCCTGAATAAAAGTTTGCTATGACATGGATCTGGATCATTTTGGCATTCCTCGGATTGGTGCTTGTCTATGATTTATGTCAAAAGAAGCACGCCATTCTCAGAAACTTCCCGATCATTGGTCATTTTCGATACATCCTCGAGGCGATTGGGCCGGAATTAAGACAATATATTGTCACCGACAACGATGAGGAGCGGCCCTTCACCCGGGACCAGCGCCGTTGGATTTATGCGACATCCAAAAAACAGAACGAGTATTTTGGATTTGGTACTGATAATGATCTTGAACAAACACCCAATTATATTCTCATCAAGCATAGTTCGTTTCCTCTAAACCGCCCCATCAATTCGCCCGATTACCCGATTCCCTGTGCCAAGGTGCTGGGGCAGCATCGCAATCGGAGGAGGGCATTTCGAATGCCTTCTGTCGTGAATGCATCAGCCATGAGTTATGGCAGTCTGAGCGCAGCCGCTACAGAAGCAATCAACCGCGGTTGTGCATTGTCAGGCGCACTCCATAATACAGGGGAAGGCGGCGTTTCGAGGCACCATCAGCATGGTGCGGATTTAATTTGGCAGATTGGAACCGGCTATTTTGGGTGTCGAAATCGTGACGGGGGATTTGATCTTTCCGTTTTTCGCGACACTATTCAGAAATATCCGCAAATACGAGCCATTGAAATCAAGCTCAGTCAGGGGGCGAAAGCTGGTCTCGGAGGCATTGTGCCGGCTGAAAAAGTAACTAGTGAAATCGCGGCCATTCGTGGTATCGAACCTGGTAAATCCTGCTTCAGCCCTCCTTCTCACAGTGCCTTTTCGGATACTGATACGTTGCTTGACTATGCCGAATTACTGGCTGAAACCTCTGGCCTGCCTGTTGGTATCAAGTCGGCGGTTGGTCAGATGGAATTTTGGGAACAGCTTGCATTGAGGATGTCGACGGACTCCCGGGGCCTTGATTTTGTGACCATCGATGGAGGCGAAGGTGGCACGGGGGCAGCTCCTCTGGTGTTTTCTGATCATGTGGCATTGCCTTTCAAGCAGGCTTTCAGTCGAGTCTATCTCAAGTTCGCAGAGCAAAACCTCACTGACAAAGTGGTTTTCCTTGGTTCGGGTAAGTTGGGCTTTCCTGAATCGGCCATACTTGCCTTTGCTTTGGGCTGCGATGGGATTTCCGTCGGAAGAGAAGCCATGTTAGCCATCGGTTGTATTCAGGCTCAGCGTTGTCACACCGGGCATTGCCCTACTGGAGTAGCAACGCAGAATGCATGGCTTATGCATGGACTGGATCCAATGCAGAAATCCGCCCGTTTGGCCAATTATCTAAAGGTGCTGCGCAAGGAAATCATTCGAGTGTGTCATGCCGCAGGAGTAACCCATCCAACACTCATTGATTCGAGGCATGTTGAGCTCTCTGATGGCCAGTTGGGTGTTCGGACACTCGAGTCCATTTACGGATACTCTGCAGCTTTACGCCAGAGGGGGCCAGAATGGGCCGCATCCATCCAACAATTAATGGATGAGACACCTGTCAGGCATAAAGACTAATCAACCAGAGCCTTGGCCAAATTTATGAGTGATTCTATCCATGTGCAGCGTGCCGGAAACGTGTTCAGAACGGAACTGGAAGCTCTTGAGCATGTCGCCGGACTATTGGATAATGCTTTTCACCAAACGGTCGAATCCCTCGTGCAAACAATGGATTCCAGAGGTAAGGTGGTGATCATTGGTATTGGGAAATCAGGAAATATCGGGCGAAAAATTGCCGCTACCTTGACCAGCACGGGGACGACGAGTGTTTTGTTGGACAGCGTGGATGCACTGCACGGGGATCTTGGGATTGTCAATGATGGTGATCTCCTTCTCATACTCAGCTATTCCGGGGAAACGGAAGAATTGCTGAACCTCTTACCTGCTCTGAAACGATTCAAAGTCAAACTGGTCGGTATGACGGGAATTCCCACCTCCACATTGGCGCGCTCGTGTGATCTGGTTCTGAACGTTGAAGTACCCAAGGAAGCTTGTCCTTTCAATCTGGCGCCGACTTCCAGCACAACTGCAATGCTCGTCATGGGGGATGCCCTGGCCATGGCCACACTGGAGGCTCGCGGTTTTCGCAAGGAAGACTTTGCGACTCGTCATCCTTCGGGAGCGATTGGTCGCGCCTTATTATTGAAAATCAAGGATGTGATGCGAACAGGCTCGCGTAATCCTGTGACCTCTTCGACCACATCGATCAAAGAGACGCTTCTTGTGATGGGACAGGCCAAGGCGGGTTGTGTCAGTGTGGTGGATGCACTGGGTCAACTGGTTGGTATTTTTACTGATGGAGACCTTCGGCGTTACCTGGCGCGGGATTTACATCCATTGGAAGCGTTCATTGGTGAAGTCATGTCTGCCGACCCTATCACGATTCAGGAAGAATCATTGGCAGTCGAGGCGTTGAATCTGTTTGACCAAGAACCTATTGACGATCTGATCGTCGTCAACACAGACGGTGCGCCTGTGGGACTGATCGATACTCAGGACCTGCCCAAAATGAAGCTGATGTGAGTGAATTTGGATGCTGTCATCCTCTTGCCAGACTACTTTATTTCTCGTTTCGAGTGTGGCTTGAATGATGGCTTCGGGACTATGTTGGACTCCTCCAAGATTTGCTCATCGTAAGGTTTCAAGGTTCCTATGGAAGGTCTTCTAATTCAAAAAATTTATCTTAAGTCGTTGTGCATGATATGTTAAAAATAAATTTTAGTGTGAGGTTTCATGTGGTTTCGTTGACGCTTGTCTTTTCTGGCAACAAATGGATTGCTGAGGAGTCAAGAAAGTTGAGGTATTCAAATGATTTTCATTTCAAATCTCTGTAACCACATAGGTCCCCTATGCGTCTACTTTCCCTTGTATGAACAATATTTTAAAGACAATGACATTTGTGGTCGCTCTGGCAGCAATCTCTCTCTCATCTAGCATAGATGTATCGGCCCAAGGCCGTGGTGAGCGAGGTGAGCGTGGTGACCGCGGCGGTCGCGGGAATTTTGACTTTTCTGAAATGCGGGCCCGCATCATGGACTCAATCAAGGATCGTTTTGGTTTTTCCGACGCTGAGTTCAAAGCGATTCAACCTTTAATTGAGGACATTCAAGAGAAACAGCGTGAAGCCCGAACTGGTGGGCGCAGTTTTGCGGGGTTTGGCGGTTTTGGTGGACGAAGCGGACGTGGTGGTGACCGTGATGCTGGTAACCCTGAAATGAGTGCACTTCAAAAGGCGATCGAGTCCGGAAACAATATCGAAGCCAAGCTCAGTGCCTTCCGCAAAGCGCGTGCCAAGAAGGAGGCGGTTCTCAAGAAATCACAGGAAACATTGAAGTCCGTTTTGACGATCAAGCAAGAAGCGGTTGCAGTCACCATCGGTTTGATTCCTTGATGGATGACCAACCGCCAGAAATATTTCAAAAAGATACTCTATTAGGCTCGCCATGAATGAGTTGTTAAATCAAATGGTTGAGTCCCGGCAGCTCTCCGCTTCTGACGCCAAATGGCTTATGAAGCAAAAAGGCAGCGGGGCGGAGGGCTCCTATGAATCTGAGACTGAAATCCTCCAATGGCTGGCCGAGGAGTATTCGGTTTCTTTTTCTGACCTTGAGAACCTTGAAATCTCGAAGGAAGTTTTGGGTCTGTTCCCTGCCAGATTATTACTCAAGGAAGGCCTGCTCCCATTGAGTCGAGAAAACGGTTCGGTGGACATCGCCACCAGTCGACTCTTTGCCACCCAGGGCCTGGATACCTTGAAATCACTCACCGGACTCAAATTGAACCCGGTGCTGGCTCCTGCCGAAGCGATTCAAAGAGAAATCAAAAAACGCCTGGGGGTGGGGGCGGATACCATTGACTCATTGAAGGATGACAGTTCCTTTCAAGTTGTCGATGAGGAGAATTTCGAAGATAACGATCTGGAGAATGCGGCCGAAGATGCTTCGATCATCCGCTTCGTCAATCAGGTGCTCAGCGACGCCATTGATCTGCGAGCGACCGATATTCACCTGGAACCCTTCGAGGATGAATTACAGATTCGATACCGCATCGATGGCATCCTTCAGGAAGTCCCAGTTCCTGCGGAGATCAAGCGCTTTCAACCCGCCATCGTTTCTCGAGTCAAAATCTTGAGTCATCTGAATATTGCCGAGAAACGCCTGCCACAAGACGGCCGCATCAAGCTCAAGGTCAGGCAAGGAGAAGTCGACGTGCGTGTTTCCATCATTCCTATGCTGCACGGTGAAGCGGTGGTCATGCGTTTGTTGCGCCAGGATGGTTCCATTCCAAGCTTAAGCCAGATTGGCATGGCTGATCGCGAGCTGGGAATTTTCAGGGAAATCCTTGGTATTCCGCATGGTATTTTTCTGGTGACAGGGCCTACGGGCAGCGGCAAGACCACTACGCTCTACACCGCGTTGAACGAGATCAACGACATGGTGCGCAAGATCATCACGGTGGAAGACCCGGTCGAGTACCAGATCAAAGGCATCAATCAGATCCAGGTCTCTGAAAAATCAGGTCTCACCTTTGCCAAGGGCTTGCGAGCTATCCTGCGTCACGATCCTGATGTGGTGTTGATCGGTGAAATCCGCGATGAGGAAACCGCTCGCATAGCGATTCAGGCTTCCTTGACCGGTCACCTTGTCTTTTCCACCTTGCACACCAACGATGCTCCAAGTGCCATGACACGTATGATCGACATGGGGATCGAGCCCTATCTGGTTGCTAGTTCCCTGGAAGGAGTTCTGGCGCAGCGTTTGGTGCGGACTCTTTGTCATTCCTGCCGGATTGAAGATCACTCTGAGCGGGTCAAGGCACTGCGTGAAACCCTCAAGCTCAATCCTGAATCAACGATTTACAAGGCAGTGGGCTGTCGGGATTGCCGTCAGACGGGCTATCATGGACGCAGGGCTGTTTTTGAGATGCTGGGCATCAGCTATCCGATTCGACAGCGTATTCTGCAGAACTGTTCCAGCGGTGAACTCAAGGAGCTGGCGCGCAAGGAAGGCATGAGGACCTTGAGTCAGGATGGGTGGCGTCTTGTGGAAGACGGCATGACAACACCTGATGAAATCATGCGTGTGACCAAGGACGAAGAGTTGTCAACTTTCTAGGACCTCGTGGCTTTCTATCAATACAAAGCAATCAACGGCAATGGCACTGTTGCCAACGGTGACATCGAGGCTGGAGGACGTCAGGATGCCTTTCGCAAAATGGAGGCACTGGGTCTGAAGCCTATCAAGCTGATTGAAAAAGAAAGCAAATCAGCGGGCAAGCCATCCAGTGATGGATCCGTAATGCTCCCCTGGAAGTCCAGCAGGATTACTTTCAAAATGCTGGAGAACTTTACGCGCTTACTCTCCTCACTTCTTTCTGCAGGGGTTCCCTTGAGTCGAGCGTTGGTGATCCTTTACCGGGAGGCGGCCTCTCCGGCAGCAGGCGAGCGCTGGAAAGCCGTTCATGATCTGGTGGTGGATGGTATGTCACTGGCCAGTGCCATGGGGCGTTTTCCGGATACCTTTCCCAAAGTTTATGTCGCCATGGTAGAGGCCGGGGAGGCTGGTGGATTTCTCGATTTGGTGCTCAGTCAAATCGCTGACTTTCAGTCCAGAGACAAAGAACTCCGTGGTAAGGTGCTGTCCGCCATGATCTATCCGGTGGTACTGTTGTTTCTTGCCCTTGGCGTTCTTGTGTTCCTGATGGTATTTTTCATACCGCGCTTCAAGGTGTTGTTTGAAGGTTTTGATGCGGCACTGCCCTTATTAACCCAGGTCATTGTGACGACAAGCGAGTATTGTCAAAGCTACGGATTATTCATGCTGATCGGTCTTGGGATCATGGGGATCGGCATCCGTAACTGGCTGGCAACGGATCAGGGTCGCAGGAAATTTGAACAAAGCATGCTTAGTTTGCCAGTGATCGGCTCACTCAATGCCCAATTCGCCATGGCGCGATTTTGTCGGATGCTGGGCACTTTATTGAATGCAGGTGTGCCACTGATCCACGGATTAAACGTGGCACGGCGTTCCATCGGAAATCAAATCCTTGTTGATGCGGTAACCGATTCCATTGAGCGCGTCAAAAAGGGTGAAACCCTTGCCAGAAGCCTTTCGGATTGTCGCGTTTTGTTTCATGGTTCCATCCTTGAAATGATCTCGGTGGCTGAAGAAAGTGGCCGGCTCGATCAAGAGCTCATGCGCTTGGCTGCCACTACCGAGAAAGATCTGGATCAGCAATTGAAAACCGCTGTATCATTGATGGAACCCCTCATGCTGTTCTTGATTGCGGGCTTCATAGGTACCATTTTTATCGGAATGGTGATTCCTATCTTCACCATCCAGGATTACATTAAGTAACTCACTTGAATTACATTGAATTATGAAATTGAACATCGCACAAAAAGGAAATGTAAGGTCTCGACGTCAGCAGGGATTTACCTTGGTGGAAATGCTGCTGGTGCTGGTGATCCTTGCTGCATTGGCGGCTGTGGTCGTCCCTAAATTTGCCGGACGATCCCAACAGGCAAAAGAAACTTCAGCTCGAAGTCAGATCGCCAATCTGGAGATTGCTCTGGATATGTTCGAAACTGATAATGGATATTACCCAAGTGGCAATGACGGATTGAATGAATTGGTCAATCAACCAAACAATGCGACCAGCTGGCAGGGGCCCTACCTGAAAAAGGGAGTTCCTGTTGATCCATGGGGCAACAAGTATACTTATGAGTATCCAGGCAAACAAAATAACGGTGGATACGATATCATGTCGATGGGCCCTGATGGTCGCGTAGGAGGTTCGGATGACATCATCAACTGGGATGTCGGCAATGCGAACTAGGTAGCACGACTTTGCCTGATGGTCGGACTGTAGCGGTTTTGACCCATCTCCCTGCTTGCAGTTAAACCAGTTTCATCTCTGCATGATCATTCAACCGCCATACCTTTGCGCTTCAAGCGTAAGCGTGATGCCACTCCCCAGAAAGCGTTCTCTTCGAGGATTCACATTGGTCGAGCTCATCATGGTGATGGTTGTGCTTGCTGGGGTGATGGCCATTGCGGCCCCATCCCTGAACAAATTTTTTCGGAATTCCGCACTCAACGACGAGGCTCGAAGGATTGTTGGCTTAATTGAGATGGCTCGACATGAAGCTATCTCCACCGGGTACCCCATGCAGGTCTGGTTTGACCTGGAGAACCAATGGTTTGGCATGCGCGAGCTTTCTGGTATGGGTAACCAGCCAGATAATCCAACTGGCGGGAAAGTTCAAAGAGGGAAGTATGTCTACCAATTAAATACCCATCTGGAAATCGAACTGGATACATCCACCATGGTAAGTCAGGCATTTCCCAGCATCGTTTATTTTCCAGATGGACAGCTGGAAACGTCCAGTCTGTCCGGATTCTATCTGAAGAACAAGAAGCAGGAAAATCAGCGATTGCAGATCGTAAGGAGTCCCAGCTGGCTGCGTTACGAAATTAGAAAAAATGATGAAATGCTCCTTATCCAGAACGAAACTCTTTAGAGGAGCCCGATCTCAACAAGGTTTTACCTTTGCTGAGGTCCTCGCTGCGTTGGTCTTCATGGCAATCCTGCTCCCTGTGGTGATGCAGGGCCTGATGCTTGCCAACCGAGCCTCGGTGATTGCAGAACGAAAGCGCACAGCGGTTCACCTGGGGAACAGCCTTCTCACTGAACTGGTGGCTACTGACCAGTGGCAATATGCTGGCAGCAGTGGGAATTTCAGCCCGACTCATGAACAATACGAATGGCAACTGGTGCAGGCAGGCTGGCCTTTGGATGACATGGAGCAGTTGACTCTAATCGTTTCTTACCCTGTTCAGGGGCAACGGCATCAGATCAATCTTACCACACTCGTTGCGGACGATTCCCTGTGAAAATGAAAGTTTCTTTTTCAACGCGGAATGCGCGGATGACAATGGGGTTCACGCTGCTGGAAATCCTCGTGGCCAGCGTGGCATTTGCCATGATTGTGCTGGTGATCAAAGTCACTCTTCTGGAATCACTCGAACTACGTGAGCGGAGTCAGACGCGCATGGACAAACTCAATTCCCAGATGCGTGTCGTGGAAGTGATGGAAAAGGATTTAAGGCAGTGTTTGTTGACGGAAAGCATTTTCGCTTCCGAGTTCAGAGGGGACACTCTGGGCGGAGGCGTATCTCGCACAGATCAGTTGGAGTTCTACACCTTGTCGGGCATCACAATCACGAATCAACCTTGGGGGAGCCTTCAAAAGGTGCGCTATTATCTTGAACAACCCTTGAATGAAGGGAGAACAGAATTGTCCGAAGGCTTGTCCTTATACCGGGAAGTAACGAGAAATCTGAACCCTTCAGTGCCGGGTGTGATCCTGCCTCAGGCCATTGCGAATCGTGTGAGCTCACTCTCATTTCAATATTATGATGGCGAATATTGGCAGGAGAACTGGGATTCTACCGTGGATGAGACCAAGCTACCCGTCGCTGTGCGTGTCCGTATTGAATTCCTTCGCGATAAAACCCAATCCGAAAACCGATCCAGAAGTTCAAGCGAGGAAGCCTTGCCATCGGTGCAATCCACGATCGCATTGATGTCGATTCCCCAAATTGAGGAAGAAGAAGCGGACGGTGAATCCCCGGAAGATGATATTTAAACCCTGATTTCAATGGACTCGCCATGAATGCATCCCAGAAAATCCATTGCCCCTCCTGCGGTATAATCATTGAATTTTCCTCTGAACAGGAAGGTACGACTGATGCCTGTCCCAGTTGCAATGCACCCATTTGGCTTTCTCACCTTGCCAATGAGGGTGACTCAAGGAGCACAAGCAAATTCGAATCCATTGCCGGACAACAGTCGAAGCAGCAAAGCAACCGTTCCCATCCTGTCACCACCGCTTTACTCGCTCTTCTGCTCCTGTTTAACCTCTTGCTTGGCTTTCAAGTTGCTCAACTCAAGGCGCAAATCAAGAAAGGAATCCGACCCCCTCTGGGGTCACATTTGCAAGATATGGCTCAAATTATCCCCGGATCGTCCAGTTTAGTCAGGCAAGCCAATACTTATCGGCTCAACAACGCAACTCTCCCCGGTCAGGAATCGATCGACATCCTGCTGGAACTCCTTGAAATCCTTGATGAAGACATTCGGACAGAAATGACGGATTTACAAACGGGTGTTCTGACCCATTCTGAATCCATCAATGAATTGATGGAAGTAACCGGTCAGTTAACCACCTCAATGGAATCCACCTATGAAAACCTGTCCAACGTTTCCACCGGTCTGGAGCAGTTATCGACCAGATTGGCTGAAGTTCAGGATAATCAACAGGTATTGCAGAACATCTTGAACCAATCACGCTAGTGTTATCAGGCTAATGCGCTGAAACAGAGAATCATGACAACAAATAATGAGATGTAACCAAGGGCCTCGAAAGGCCGTCTGAACTAGAACGCATCCAAAGTGCTGACCAAAACAAGTTAAAGATCCATGGAAATACACAATCCATCCAGACATTCTTTCAGGCACCGAACTCAAGGTTCGGTGTTGATCATTGTCATGTGGGTTTCGTTGGGGCTGGTGAGTGTCACGCTGTATTTTGCCCATTCCATGTATTTTGAATTCAAGGCAGCCGGAAACGTTTACGAAGGTCACCAGGCTCAGCAGGCCATTGATGGAGCCCTCCGTTATGCCACTTACCTGCTGGCAAACCTGGAAGAGCCGGGAACCTTGCCTGAAGTGGATACTTATGTCGCGGAGCAGGCTTTGATTGGTGAAGCAACTTTCTGGTATATCGGCCGCGGTCAGGAAAGCAGTATTGCCGCTACTCCCGTATTCTCTCTGGTGGATGAAGGATCGAAATTGAATCTCAACCTGGCGACACAGGAAATGCTCGAATACCTGCCTAATATGTCGGCTGATTTCGCTGCTGCCATTGTGGACTGGCGGGATGAAGACGATGAAGTTTCCGAAAATGGAGCCGAAGGAGACGCTTATGGTCGATTGAATCCGCCCAGGCAAATCAAGAATGCTCCCTTTGATACAGTCGATGAGCTCATGTTGGTATATGGTGCGGATCCGCTGCTTGTATATGGGGAAGATGCCAACTACAATGGTATACTGGACTCCAATGAGAATGACGGTGACACCTCTCCCCCCGCTGATAACGCGAATGGATCTCTTGACTTTGGATTGGTGGAATATGTGACTGTTTATGGTAAGGTCCCACAAGAAGATGAAGGGGAACAAAATAGTGACAATGCGAATGAATCCGGGGAGGAAACTCTTCAGGTGAATGTCAATACAGCCAGCGAGGCAGTGCTTTCTGTTCTCCCTGGCATGGATACCTCCAAGGCTCAGCAACTGGTTTCCTATCGGGCTACGCAGGGACCGCTTGGCGCTGATATCGAATGGATCAATCAAGCTCTGGATGATGGAGACCTCACTCAGGCGCAGGAGTATTTCACGGGTGTGAGTTATCAGTACACCATTGATGTTGCCGCTGTGGGTAAAAATGGAAAAGGTTTTCGAAGAACTCAGTTTGTGGTGGACACAGCAGGAGAAGAGCCCGTAGTGATTTACCGCAAGGACCTCGACCGTCAAGGTTGGGCACTCGGTCAAAACCTTCGACAAGAACTTAATCAGTTTATGCAACAGCAACGTCAAAGATGATCGGTTTAAAACAAAATAAACCCGTATCCGTCCTGAGTCTGGATTGGCGCTACGACACGCTTCGTTTCGAATCTGTTCGGAGATCTACGAATGCATGTCAGTCCCGCAAAAAAGGTGAGTTGAATCTTCCTGAAGATCTCTTTTCGGTCGAACCTGAATTGATAGGGACACAGTTAAGAGAAAAACTCCATTCCTTGGATCTGCAGGGAAAGGCCTGTGTCTCCACACTGCCGGTTGGCTGGTTGTTTACTTTCCGGACCGAGGTTCCTGATTTAAATGGAGAGGATCTTGAATTCTTTTATGCAACACAGGCTGAGCGTGAATTCCCATTTCCGGTCGAAGATCTGCACATTGCCAGATCTGCCTTCCATTCACCGGAAGGTAAATCGTACGTTTTCATGGCAGCTATTCCAGTTCAACGATTGGCACATCTCAATAAGGTCCTCGAGTCAGCCAGGCTGAAGCCATTGAGCTGGTCTCTGCATTGGGCAGGCGAAGGGTTTCTGGATTCGCTGCCTGATGCAAATGCTCTTTGCCTGTCTCCCTCTTCTTCAGGTTTTGATCTGGTAGCTCTTTCGGGACAGAAATTGGCAATGGCACGATCATTGAACGAGACTTCCAATGCCCAGCAGATTGCCCGTGAGATCAAGATCAGTGCCGGAGAGTTACCTTCCGATTTACAATCGTCTCTGAAGTATTGTTATTATTTTCCGGAACAGGGGGCAGGAGGCGAGTTTGATCAGGCACTTCAGGACGTGGCTGATCGTCTTGGGCTCAAACCCTCCACCCTTTCCCAGCATCATAGCCCTGCCTTTGGTTTAGCTTCCGATTATCTGTTGGATCGAAGGAATCCTTTTGAATTCTTGCCACCTAAAGTCACTGCTTTTCAGGAGTGGAGTCAAAAAATTTCTACAGGTCGCAATAAATGGCTGGGCGGCGGTGCCGCGGCGGCGATTTTAATTATCAGTCTTCTCTTTTTCTGGCAAAGCCAGAAGCTTCAAGCTCTGGATGAAGAGTGGAAGGCCATGGAGATTCAAGTCGGTGAACTGGAGGAATTGCAGAATCGCATCCGACTTTATCGTCCCTGGTTTGACGCATCGATTCCAACATTGAAACTTATCCAGCACTTGGCCGAAGCTTTTCCCGAGCAAGGCGACGTGTGGGTCAAGGAGTTGGATATCCGTGAACCTTACATCGTTGTCTGTTCCGGTTTTGCGCGTAGCAACCGTGCCTGGCTTGTGATGTTGGAAAAACTTCGTAATTCCTCAGAAGTCAAGGACCTGGCCGTGCTTCAGGTCAGGGAAGACAAACAGCTTCAATTTTCATTTCAATACCGATGGGAGGAGTCCAAAGGCAATGAATAGTGTCAACCGAGAAAAATTATTACTGATAGCTGCCGCGGTTGCGGTAGTGGTCTTGTTTGGTGACAAGTTCGTGCTTGGGCCACTCCTCATGTCCTGGGATGATCGATCCATCAGGATTGAGGAACTTGAGAAAAAAGTAGTTCGAGGCCGGGCGCTCATGGAGCGTGAATCAGCGATTCGTCGTCGTTGGATGCAGATGTGGCAGTCAGGGATACCCAAAACAAAATCCGTCTCTGAGAATCAGGTTCTTGAGTCCGTGGACCGCTGGGCGAGTGACAGTCGCATCAGTTTCACCGCCATCAAACCCAACTGGCGAGAGTCTGATCAAGGCCATTTGATGCTCGAATGTCGAGCCAATGGCTATGGGGGGCTGGAGGAGATTGCGCGGTTCATTCACGCTCTGGAATCTGATTCGCTGGCCCTCAAGGTGGATACTCTGGAATTAACTCGGCGAGACGATCAGGGATCCAGTATTGGGATGAATGTGAATTTCAGCGGATTGTTATTACCGGAGGAACTGCGATGATTCAGCCTAGAAAGTATCTAAAATTCCTTGGTCAGCTTTCGTTGGCTTTGCTATGCCTCATCCAATGTAGCCTTTCCGGCGATGATGATCCATCAATCGGCGAAAGCGAGGACACCCAGAATGAAAATACAGTCCCTTCAAATGCTTTTGACCATTTTCAATTGATCCTGGATCGTAACATATTCGATCCGGAGCGGCGCCCTCAACGTGATCTCAAACGTGATCGAGAGCGCCGCCCAGAGCCGCCGCGTGAAGAATCCTTTAGCTTGATTGGTACGATGTCTTATGCGGATAAACAACTGGCTTTTTTCAATGCAAGTGATTCGGAATGGTCGGGTGGCATTCGGCTGGGAGAATCCCTTGCTGGGCATAAAGTAATCCGCGTGGATTATGATAAAGTGGTTTTACAATACGAGGGTGATACCATTGAATTGATGATGGGTGCCGGTCGATCCCGTCGGGGCGAGGAGTCCTGGCAGACCCAGAACACTTCTTCCGCATCCTATGCGCAGTCGTCTTCCAATCGAGACAGTTCCAGCGAAGACTCTGATGACGCACCTGATTCGGATGGACCTGATCTCTCTGAATTAGAGTCCAATGACATACTAAAGCAACTGATGGAACGCAGGAAACAGCAAATGGGACAATGACAAAGAATCTTATGAAACATCCAATTTTTCTCTTAATCTTCTGCTTGGTAGTCGGACTCCAGAACCAACAGGCAAATGCACAGAATGACGGATCCACCCCTGAGGTGCAGGCCGCAAGCACCGAGTCATCGGAACAAGTTCAAGAAGAGGGGCTTCGCATGAATTTTCGAAATGTACCACTTGAAATGGTGCTTGATTACATGAGTGAAGCCGCCGGATTTTCCATCATTGCTGAGACGGATATTTCCGGTGAAGTCAGCGTTTGGAATAACCGTCCGCTCAACAAGGAACAGGCCGTTTCCCTGTTGGACTCCATTTTGAACGAAAAAGGTTACGCGGCCATTCGGGTTGGCAACACTTTGAAGATTGTCTCCAGCGGTAATGCCGTAACAGAAAACATTCCGGTTCGGACTGGCAACGATCCGGCAGCCATTCCTCAGAGCGATCGCATGGTGACGCAGATCATTCCAGTCAGATACACCGGTGCAAAAGATCTCATTGAAAATCTGGAGCCGCTGCTTCCTGAAAATGCCAGCATGACTGCCAACGAAAGCAGTAATGCTGTCGTTTTGACAGGCACGGAGAATAATATACGGCGCGTCGCTGAAATTATTCGAGCTTTGGACACCAGCATTTCCGGGATCTCACAATTAAAAGTGTTTTCATTGAAATATTCAGATGCCACTGAATTGGCCGATGTGGTCAAAAGTCTCTTCGAAGCTCCTCAACGGTCTTCGAGCAGCCGCGGCAGCAGCAGTAGCCGCGCAGAAAGCTTTTTCTCCAGATTTCGGTCTGGCAGCCGAGGTGGTGGCGAGAGTAGCAGTAGCCGTGGGGAAAGCAGTGGCGGTGACAGCGAAGCACTTCAGGCTGCATCCCGAGTCATTGCTGTCGCCGATGAGCGCACCAATTCACTGGTCATCAGTGCGCCCGATGAATACATGGCGACCATCATGCAGCTTGTGGAGGAAATCGATACCAATGTCGATGACATCACAGAATTACAGGTTTTTGCTCTCAAATTTGCAGATGCCTACGAAATGTCTGAAATCTTGAAAGACTTGTTTGATGACAGCAATGAAGAGCAAACCAGTTCGAGAGGTGGCTTTAGGTTCGGCCGAGGAGGAGAAAGCAGTCGAGGCCGTTCCTCAAGCAGCAGCGATGAAAGTCCTCGCGTTCAGGCCATGACACGCGTGAGTGCTGTACCGGACGCAAGAACCAATTCTATCATTGTATCAGCCGCCTCCAATCTGATGAGTCAAATCGAGCGAATGATCCTCCAACTGGATTCTGATTCCTCCAAAAAGCAGAAAGTTTATGTCTACTCTCTCGATAACGCGGATGTCGATAATGTTGCCACTATTTTACGGGGCATGTTCGAATCTCAGAGCTCCACACTGAATAACCGCAACAATTCAAATCGCAGTGGGCAGAGCAACAACAATCCCTTGAGTAATCGAAGTGTCAATCAGCAGAACTTTGGCCTGGGTGGTGCCGCGGGCGTGACTAACCGCTGATAAATGAGCTGAAATAATTTCAAAAGATCACAGAATCGACATGAATTTCAATACCGATCCGAGCATAACAATGAATCATCAATCTCAATCGGATTTCCCTGGGACCCGTTCAGTAATGAGCTGGTGTATGCTTTTACTTTTCTTGAGTCTTTCACTGGGAGAGTTGAGTGCCCAAGTAGGCAGAGGCGGCGCCTTGGGCGGGCAGACGACCCGCCAGTATTTGAACAATACCCAGGTTGGCGATGCATTGATCGAGGTAGATCCGGAAACACGATCGGTGATCGTGGTCACAGATGAAGAGACCAGTCTTCAAATCGGGGACGTCCTCAAAACACTCGACCGTCCCAAGCCTCAGGTGCTCATCAAAGTGGTCTTCATGGAAGTGACGCACCGAGATGATCTGGACGTTGGTGTCGAAGGTGGTTGGACGAATGTTTCCGGTTCGACGACCAACATCGTGCAGTCGGTCTTTGGCATGGCAACGCAGGGTCAGGGGCAGGGAGGGATCTACCAACTGCTTGACAATGATTTCAATGTGACACTGAAAGCCATTGCTGAAGCCGGGAAACTGGAAGTGCTTTCTCGACCATCGATTCTTGCCCGCAACAACCAGGAAGCGATTATCACCGTGGGCCAGGAAGTACCTTTCATTGATAATGTGAACTTTCTTCAGGGTGGACAGCAGGTAAATACCGTTGTGTATCGGGACATTGGTATCATTTTGCGGGTGACGCCTTTCATTACCCAAGATGGAATGGTGGAAATGATCGTCGCCCCGGAAATCTCCACCATCAGTGACGAAACAGTGACCATTTCTGCTGGAGTAGAAGCTCCTGTTTTCGCCAAGCGTGCAGCCGAAACGGTTGTGGTGACGCCTCACGGCAAGACGGTCATCATTGGAGGCTTAATGGAGAAAAATAAAATTGAAAGTAAACGGAAAGTGCCGATTCTGGGTGATATTCCATTACTTGGCTGGGCGTTTCGACGGACAGTCAAAGAGGATACCAAGACGGAACTTTTGATCTTCCTGACTCCTTTTATCGTGCAGGACCCCCGGGAGCTGGATAAAATGACGGTCGCCGAATCCAAAAACTCTGAACTTGTCAGTAAAGCTTTTACCGAAGAAGAGTTGAATCAGTTCGTGGGTGAGGTTGAAGGTTTGAAGAAAGAGGAAGACAAGGAAGCTGACCAGAAAAAGAAAAAAGGTTGGTTTCGTCGTGGAAAATGACCCCTTGCATCTGCTTTATTCACGGAGCTGATGCGCAAGTTTTCATGATCTACCTGAGCTCTTGAGTGATACTTTGCTTGATCAAACCGATGTTGTGGTTTCTTCCTTGTGTGATTCGTAATCCTGTCACTTTCCCTGTGAGGCCTCGGTCAAAATTCACCTTGCTCCAATACCAGACCTGTGATGTGAACCGGTCTTTGGCGAATCGTTTGAGTGTGACAGGATCACGTCGTTGATGAATGGCCTTCAGGTTTTCCCCGCTCACTTCAAGGCGGTAATGGGTGAGCAGCTCAGGTGAATAATAAACACCGGTGTAATCATCGAGTTCGGATCGATTGAAATCTGAAGAGATCCCCTCCTTTGCGGAACCTGTCCAACCGGGAGATTGAATAGTCAAAGCGCGCGGCCAATCGTTGATGCCTGCAGTGCATGTTACTTTCAGTTTTTTCTCCGGATGAAAAAAAGTGTTCGGTGCATTGAATGTCAGTTCCACTCCTGTTCCGTCAGGAAGGCTTATCCAAGGTTGTGAGTTCCGGTTGAAGAGCCAGACTGAGGGTTCAGTTTGATCGGCTTCAGTATAGGGGCCGGACCATTTTTCCCATCCCTCATGTGACACTTCAGAATATTCAAACGTATGCGCGGAAGTTTTTCCAGAGTTTGAATCCTGGACAGGCGTCAGTTGGTTTCCGAGAACAAGCCTGGCTGTTTTGTAGGCGATGGAAGAGGTGTTCATGCCACTCCAATTGCTTAATACGACAACGCCGAGTTTGAATTCGGGAAAATACAAAAGATAGGTTCTGAAACCTGCCCAACCACCGCTATGCGAAATCCTTTTGGTGCCATGGTATTCACCTACTCCCAGCCCATAGGCATACCCCGTGGATGCACCTTGTTTCAAAGAGCCCGGTTGCATCGACTTTTCAATGACAGCTGGCTGGGTGATTTCCGGGTGGTCAAAATGATGCACCCATTTCAAGAGGTCATGGACGGTCGAATAAAGCGAACTGGAGCCAAGGGCCATCAATTGATTCCCGACATTTTGAAAGGGTCCTTGTTTATTTCCTTGATAGGATCGAACTCGATGACGGATCAGTTTTCCAAGGTCGTCGCGAACATGGGAATCATGCATCTCCAGTGGGGTTAAAATGTTTTGCTGAACCCAGCTTGAAAAGGTGTTTCCTGTGATCGTTTCAACGCTTCGTGCCAGCAGGTTATATCCTGTGTTGGAATAGGTATACATTTCACCGGGAGAGAAACTCAGGTCCTTCTGACGACGGGTCAGTTTCAGGATATCATGAAAACTGATGACATCATCAAATCGACGTCCTTCCAGTATAAAAAGACCCGGCCAATCACGAACTCCGCTGGTATGATGCAATAAATGCCTCAGTCGAACGGGGGCAAATACATCGGGAAGTCCTGCGACATGCTTTTTGATAGGGTCTTCAAGGTTCAGTTTGTTTTCTGATTCCAGTATGGCAATGGCAAGTCCGGTAAACTGTTTTGAGACAGAGGCAACGTCGAACACAGAATTTGGAGTGATTGGAATCTTGTGTTCCAGGTCCGCCATTCCCCATCCTTTTGCGTAAAGAGTCCTGCCGTTCTTGATCACTCCCAAAGCCAGGCCTGGTGCATCGGGCCGGTCGTATGGCGCCAGTAATGAATCAACGGAATCTTCAAACGATTGTGCCCACAATAAGGGAGACTGAAGGATCACCCACGATGCGAAGCAGACGAAGATTCGAGCCTGAGGGGGACAGATTACCGAGGCAGGTTTCATGGAGATGGTGGTATCACTTGCGTGTCGGTTTGGTGCGTACGCCCTTGTAAGTCGCTACCATGAGTGTAAGCACGGTAATGGGAACCACAAAAACACTCATTACCCACGCAAGTGTTCGGAGGTGCTGGCTTCCCAGTCCATCCAGTATGAGGAAAGCCGTATAAACGAAAAAATAGAACAGGAACAGCCCCCCTTCCCAGCGTGAAATTTGTTTACCGGTAAAAAAAATGGGTAGGCATGCGACGGCCACCGCCAGCATCACCAGCATATCAAATTCAAGTGCGCTTTTGGGGATGGCGATTCCATGAGGGGCAACCATACCCGTCAACCCGAGAACTCCCAGAAGATTAAACAGATTGCTGCCGATCACATTTCCGACCGCCATGTCCAGATGACCACTACGAATGGAAATGATCGAAGTGACTATTTCCGGCAATGAAGTACCTATGGCGACAATGGTCAATCCAATGATGAGTTCGCTTATTCCCAGAGCCGTGGCGACGGCGACTCCGCCGATCAACAGTCCGCGCGATCCCACTGAAAGTAAACCAAAGCCGAGTAAGATCACGATCAGGGATCTCAAAGGAATCCACGCAGCCGGTTTTCCTTCTTTTCGAGCATCGCCGTTTGAGCCGGGCTTTTGAGCTGGTTGTTCTTTTTTCCCTTTTTTGAATTGCCATACGGTATACCCGCAAAGAGATAAAAAAAGCCCCGCTCCATCCATCCGTGTCAGTACCCCATCCAATGAAAGCAGTAAAGTCATTGCTGACGCCAGGATCATGATGGGTACATCAAATCGTATGAGTTGATTGCAAGCCTTGAGTGGTGTCAATAAAGCGGCTACTCCAAGAACAAGCAGGATGTTGTAAATATTACTTCCAAGAATGTTGCCTACCGAAATTCCGGTATTGCCAGAGATTACTGAACGAATAGAGACAGCTAATTCCGGCGAGCTTGTTCCAAAGGCCACTACCGTCAACCCAATCACCAGAGGGGGGATCTTGACGAGATTGGCCAGATCCACCGCACCGCGCACAAGTAGTTCTCCGCCTGCAATCAAGGCGACCAATCCCAGAAAAATATACGTCAACGCTTCTATTGTCATCGTGTTCTATCCAATGATCCACTGCGAAACAAGGCTGCGAATGGATCACAGAATGATCAGGCAATTGAACATCGCTCCATCTTGCATGTCAAAAGATTGTGCCAATGATATTAGGATATTGAATTATAAACCATGAAACAAAGGGGTAACCGGCTCTGAATGTTAATCTGTTTTGCTTATGGATTACGGAGTGCTACTCGCTGAGATCTTCAGGGATCGTGGCTCGATCGTATGGGGTTTCCTTCATACCCATAAACCGTCTCATGTGTGAGCTGGTCATGCGATCTTGAGAATCAGGGTTTCAAGACGATTTTGCCGCTAAGGACTCCTGTTCCTTTCACGGTATTATCAGCTTGGAGTCTATGAGCTTCAGCCGTCTCCGATAGAGGAAGAATACGGTCAATGCGTGCCTTCAGTTTACCTTCCTGCATCCATTGATTGATATCTTCAGCGCACTTGGATTGGGCGGATGCGCTTGCCCCAAACATGACAAAACCATGTAAGCGACATTGCTTGACATAAAAAGGTCCTACTGGAAAGTTTGGACGAGCCTCACGCCCGGCCATCAAAATCATGCACCCTCTGGGGGCCATGGCTGATACTGCCAAATCGAAGTCGGGCTCTCTCAATGTTTCCCACCAGACCGACACACCCTCTGGTGCGAGTTTTTTTAATTCGTTCTCGAGGCATTGCTCTCTATAAAGGATGACTTCATCTGCTCCGATTGTTCGGCACGCCTCGGCTTTTGCGCTATTGCCTGCCGTGGTAATCACATGAGCTCCGGCGATTTTTGCCATTTGCACCACCATGGATCCGACTCCACCACTACCCCCGGGCACGAATAAGGTTTGTCCTGGTTGTAATTGAGCTTCCGCAAATAACCCCAGGTGTGCCGTGATACCTACGAGAGAGATTGACGCGATGTCTTCCGATGAAACCGAGTCAGGAGTTGGATAAGCCCATTGCTCATCAATGACGATTTGTTCGGCAAACGTTCCCTGTCGGCCCAGCAGTCCTTGATTGCTTCCCCAGACTCGGTCGCCGGGCTTGAATTGGGAATTGCCCTCACCGCACTGTATCACCTTACCGGCAAAATCACATCCGAGGATGAAGGGTAGAGGCTTTTCCATGGGGATTTTCCCAGAACGGATGTAGGTGTCGATGGGGTTGACAGAAACGGCCTCCACTTCGATTAAGAGTTGCCCTCTTGAGGGGCTTGGGTTGGGCAGGTTCTCATATTGAATGACATCGGGTTCCCCTGTCTCCTGAATGAATGCTGCTTTCATGAATGAATGAAGAAATGTCTAGCGTAACTACAGTTTACTGCAGGTCTGTATTGCCTGTTAAATCACTGTCATCCCAACCACGCCGGCTGTGATATCGCCACCAATCCTGTTCATCGGTTTTTCTGCGTTCGAGTTCTGCATGGGTGTCTGCGAAAACGAGATTCAAGGCATCCTTATGGGCAGATCTCATTGGGTTCCAATAAGGCATTTCCCAGATAAGGACAGCCCTCGAAGGCGAGACAACGGTGGCCGTGCGTCGGCCGCTGACCGGGCGATCTGTCTCATAGGATGCATTGTCTTTTTTTAGGTAGATATGATTCCATACATAAGTTACATGATCATTATCTGCCAAAAAATCGTTCAGTCTTGCCACATCCGGATCTTTGGCTTTCAAACCGGATGGACAGGCCCAGATGCCTTTTCCCGGATGATGATGACCGTGACCGCTTTCCCCTTCCTCCATGTGGTTTGTCAGGTTGTTTCTGGAGAGATATGGCTCAAGGAGTTCAGGGAGCCATTTGGTTGCACCTTTCTGCACAAAAGATTCCCCCCAGGACCTGCCCCAGTTTTTGGCCAGCGGAAACCTTTCATCGAAATCCCCGGCATACATCGCAATGGCCAGCCCCATTTGTTTTTCGTTATTCAGGCAATAGATCTGGTTGGCTTTTTGTTTGGCTTTTCCAAGGGCAGGCAGGAGCATGCCCGCGAGGATGGCTATGATAGCGATGACAACCAGTAGTTCGATCAGGGTAAATCCCCCGGGTGCATGCTTGTATTTTGAAAAACGATTACTCTTCATTTTCATGATCCATGGAAAGTTTGATTGCTGCCTGATACTATCATATGAGCATTTCGATTCAATCTGGAATTCGTTTCACTGGAAGTTCCTGTTTTCATTTTCAGATCAGGCCCGCCCCCAGTGATTCGATAACTCTCATTCAAGTGTTCTGATGTACTCTACGAGAGAGTTTATTTGGGACTCATTGAGTACGCCTTCATAGGTCGGCATGCCAATGTCAGATTCAGCATACGCCTTGAGCACTTTTACCGAAGGTTGAAGGATGGATTCGCGCAAATAATCCGCATCTGCCAATGCATCCTTGCCTTTTGCAAAGGATCGACTACTGCCAGCGAGCCCGGCCAGAGTAGGCCCCACTCGACCTTCCGTGCTGCCATCATTCGAATGGCACGCCATGCAGCCCATCGTTTCGTACAGCTCTTTTCCAAGGGCTGCAGAGATCTCCTGAGTGTCAGCTGGTCCTGATGGAATGGAGGCAAGACTTGGTTCTTTGTCCATGGGGGCTTCAGAAAAACCAAGCGCCTTCCAGTTGGTTTCGGGTAAGTGGTTGAGGGTGAAATATGCAGAGCCCTCCAAGGACTCCTGAGATTGAGACTGGATGCGATAAACGAGCTCCACCTGCATGACTGTTTGAGGATCGGCAACAGCGACAAACACACCCCGGCGATCGTCAGTGAGGTAGGCCCCATACAGTCCCATCCATTCCGTCCCCGTTTTCTCGTCCAGTGTGTAATATCCCGAACCGTATTTTGCTGATCGCTGATAATTCCATCGTTGGACATTGTAGTGGGCTGGATTTTGTGCGGAACCCGCATCAAGCGGTTGGTCAAATTTGAGGAATAAACCTTCTTTCAGCCCTCTGGCCTGGACTGGATAGTTGGCAGGCTTGCCTGTCGGGCGCAGCCGTACAATGCCCGCCCATTCACTGGCATTGGATCCCCAGATCTTGAATCCTGTCAAATAAAGATGCTGGCTTTCTGGGTGTTGTATTGCTTTCAACATGGGAACATCAAATTTGAAAGGCAAGGGTACAACCGCTGCCTGCCTTGGTGAAGGCATCTGGTCCGTGAAGACACTCACCAACCTCGGCCGGTAGTGATCCAGGTAGACCATCTGACCACTCAAATTTCCCATGCCGGAATCGTCCAGCCAGATTTGGCCCGCACCGCTGTGAACAATGCGATGAGGAATCCAGACCAGTGGTTCTGTGATGTCTTTCGTGGGTGCCTGAACTTCGGCACTGGAGCGGAATCCATAATGCAAACCATCACGAAGCCAGTGCACCGGAGTGCTCGGTATCCAATGCCCTTGCTGGTCACTGGCCGTGAGCATATCCCATTTTTTTGAGTAACCGAGAAAAGGCTGTCTCAAGCCAATCGCCATTTCTTCGACTAATGTCCCATCCCTGGAAATGTGCAAGACTTTGCCATTGTCGATGCCCTGGTAAGTCAGCTGCTGACCACCCTTGGCGATGTAAAAGCTTCCATCGTTTGCCATTACCATATCCATGGCAAACTCGCGTGTCTCCGCAGATTGAGTGAACTCGCTGCAAAAGTTCCTATGTGATTCGTATTCGCCGTTACCATCATGGTCCATGAGCTGAATGATTCCATTACGAGTGAAAACAAACGGAACTCCTTCGCGTAGACAGATACTCATGGGCTCATGGAGTCCCGCCGCCACGCGCCGCCACTCAACTTGAGATGCATTTTTCTGATCCTGAGCCGCGGTCCAGACATCCCCGTCAAATGTCGTCATAAACAAAGTGCCATCCTGATGAAAAGCGATGGCTGAAGATCGGACCTTACGACCCCACGGGTTGTTTTCAGGGAGTGGGAGTTGTTCCTGGATGAAGCTGCCTTGAGTTGAATGAGGTTCCCACTGAGTCGTGATCGTTTCAGGCCATTGGAGTTTTGGTGCCGCCTTTTCTGGATACACGATCCATGATTGTTTATTTGTGAGATTTACGCTGGAAGTTTTCCCTACGAAGATCCTGACTCTGCTTTTGTGGTCAGCAGGAGCCAAGCGTGCCAGGAGCACATTTCCAGGATTGATGTATTCAAAGAGTACTTTGGATGCATCCGATCTCGCCCAGAAGTGGGTTGGAGAACCCTTTGCATTATCAGGAGTGGCGGTTCCTGAGGCTCTTTGACCGGGTGCGATCTGGATTTTCTGGCCTGGAAAAGATCCGATGACCAGCACCAAATCCTTTTCATGCGGTTCAATTTCAAGGAGTCGAGCCCAGTTGGCACCTGATTGCAGTTGATGCATTTGACTATGCTCCTGGATGAGAGTGTTGCCTATTTTGTAAGTCAACACAGGCCCCGAGGGAGCCTGACTTACACTGACCCACTGACCTGATTCTTTTGAGATGGGGCCGCGACCCAGGTCGCGTTGATCCGGCCCTTTGCTTCTCGGGTCGGCAAGCCAGATGGTTTCGCTGAAACCGCCGGGGTAAAGACCCGTTGCGGTCAATATGTTTCCTGTTGGAGCACAAAGTGCTGTCTGGCCACCGCTGTTCTTTTTGCCAACCTGAAAATAGGATTGGGTAGCCATGCTTCGGTAACTCAAAAAGTCTCCAGACCAGACCACACTCCAGCGAAGTAGATCTGTATCAAAACATCCATAGGCACCCATTCCCAGTCGAAACACCAGCCCCCGAATGGCCAGATTGTCCTTGATTGGAAATCCTTCGGCTTTTTGGGCATCAATGGTGCTGCCTATCCAGCCTGATCCGGGTTCGAGATAGTCTGCCGCTGCGTCCTGAGCCCTGAGAGCATGTGGCAGGCAAAGACAGGCGCACAGGTAAACAAGAGTAGCTACCCAGCGCGTGAGGTGGGGGTGAAGATGAGACTTTTTCATACTAAGTCCGGCTCAAAAATGTTTGCAGTTTTTGTAAAGCATGACTGCGATGGCTGATCCTGTTCTTGATGGTTGCACCCAGTTCAGCGAAGGTCTGATCAAAACCCATTGGACGAAACAGAGGGTCATATCCGAATCCCTGATCACCGCTGGATTCAAGCATCAAGTGACCTTCACATGAACCACTGAATGTCCATTGTCCGGAGGCAGTAGCTTTTGGGAATGAATGGATCAAAGCCAGCACACATCGGAATCTGCCGGTTCGTTCTTTCTCTGGTACTTCCTTGAGTAGTCGGATCAGTTTGGCATTGTTGGCTTCATCTGTCGCATTTCCAGAACATGCTGTTTCATCAGCGGCAAACCTGGCTGAGAATACTCCGGGTCTTCCGCCAAGCGCATCCACTTCCAGACCGGAATCATCAGCAAGGACGTAATATTGCTTGTTGTCCAGGCTCTGCGTTTTCAACCACGCTTCAAGTTGTGAGGCTTTTGCCAGTGCGTTCGCTTCAAATGTATCACCATCCTCGATAAGATCAGGTGGTGATGCCAGTGATTTCATGGAAAGGCAGCGAACCGAGTTCCCAAGCATTTCAGCAATTTCGGATACCTTGTGTTCATTACCGGTTGCAATATAAAGAATGCCTGGTTTCATTTTTTTTTGCTCTTCTTCTTCATCTTCTTGGTTTCTTGTTCTAAATCGATCATGGTTTTCACTTTTTTGAAATCCTCCTCAGCGACCATGTAACCCATGCAATTTTTTGCTCCGCATCCACAAAGTCTGGTCTGGAAATCCTCGAGGTCGTAACCATAATTATAGGTAAGCTCTTCGCCTTCTCCGATACTCTTGATTGCAATGATCCAAACGTGATCGTCTATAATATCACTTTCACAATTGGGATCGCAGCTATGATTGATATAGCGGGCGGTGTTCCAATCGACGCTCCCATCAATATCCAATTCATCATTCAGGGTAAATACATACTCATTAAGCCCATTCTCCAGCGCCTCGGCGGCTTGCTTCTTGGTTATCTGAGGTCCTACGTATTCGATGATACGTTTCTTCTTACTGATTTTGGTGCGTGCGTAGCCACCGTATCCGTGGATGCCCGATTTCTTTACCTTCACGAGCGGGTGATCATTGTGTTTGATTTTTGACATGGTGCTTGACGGTCCCTGATATGCAGTGATCCTCAAAAGGCTATTGCATTAAAGGCATTGGGATCAATCTCTTTGACACAGGATTAGTCTTGACCAACCACATCTGCGATTCCAACCTTCAGCCAGTTCCTATGAATATGAAAACGTCAATAATCAGGTTACTCCTAACTTGTATGCTGGCTTCGCACTGGTGTACTCCACAAGTCTGGTCTCAGGAAGAAGCATCATCAGATCAAACCACGTCTTCATCGCAAACGCGCCGTCCCTCCATTGGAGAAGTGGTCCGACTTGATGAGCGAATCAATCAACTCATTCCACAGGATGCTACCATCGAATTGCTGGCCGAAGGGTTTGAATGGGCTGAAGGTCCTGTCTGGGATCGTAAAAGCAAGGCGATTCTGTTTTCCGATATCCCTAATAATGTGGTGAATAAATGGAATGAGAGTGAAGGTCTTTCGGTTTTTCTCAAGCCAAGCGGTTACACTGGAAAAAACCCCAGACTGGGCGAGATGGGATCGAATGGTCTCACGTTCGATTCGTCTGGCAAATTGGTTTTGGCCATGCACGGTGACAGGCAGATAGGACGGCTTAATTCCAAGGGACAAATCGATACGGTCGTTCAATTTTATAAATACCGTCGATTCAACAGCCCGAACGATCTTGTATACGATTCAAAAGGCAATCTGTATTTCACTGATCCTCCGTATGGATTGGAAAAAAACATGGATGATCCAGCGAAGGAGCTTTTATTTCAGGGTGTATACCTGCTGCGACGCAATGGCGACCTGGTCCTGTTGACCGATAAAATGACACGCCCCAATGGCATTGATTTATCGCCTGATGGAAAGACGCTTTATGTCGCCAACTCAGATCCGGAGCAGGCCCACTGGTTAGCTTTTGACGTGCTTGACGATGGCACTGTTGCCAATGAGCGTGGATTCTTCGATGCAACAAGTATGGTAGGCGCTGCCAATCCCGGGTTGCCGGATGGCCTCAAGGTCGATGTTCACGGTGCGGTATGGGCGACTGGCCCTGGTGGTGTGCTTGTGTTTACGCCCAAGGGTGAGCACATTGGAACCATTCGCCCCGGTCCTGCAACTGCCAATTGTGGGTTTGGTAATGATGGTTCGACCCTTTACCTGACCAGTGACATGTATCTCTGTCGTATACAAACCTCGACCAGCGGTCAGGGATTTTAATTCCTGAACCCAAAAATCATTACATCCAAGGCGGAAGTTTTCTTCTGCCTTTTTTGATATATCATTATCTCATCAAATCCGTGCCGGGGGCATCGGGCCTGTGCATGTGGTAGCATTGAGGCATCTCAGGGTTCAAGCAACAGCCATCGAAGGCTCCAGATCCTGCGTATCTCTGCCTGACAACAGGTGTTTCTCCACGAAGCGTTTCCGGGCATGAATGTGGAGGAATTTGGAGAACCTCAACAAAATTCAATTGGGTAGTCGTGATGCAACAAGCGGTATGGCCCTGCGTAATCATGCCGAGTTTCAAGATGTTACTGTACTCCATACCAAACATCCGGCAGGTCATATCGAGATATTTCCGAACACATTCAAAATGTTTCATCGGTTTTCATTCGAATACGTACTTTACAGATTACTGTATGGGTGTTACGGTACACTAAATAGTGGGCAAAGTTGCCTCAACAGTAATTTAAAAAAGATCATGTGGAAGATAATGAGTGCAATGACAGGGATTCTAACCTTGGGCAGTTTTGTTCAAGGGGCTGAATTGAAGCCTGAATGGACATCCTTCAAACTGAGTGATCAAGGACAGATGGAGCTTAGTTTCAGCGCTCACTCTGGACAAACCTATGTCATCGAAGTCTCAGACGATTTGGCAGTTTGGCAGGTTGTATCGGATCCTATCGTGGCATCCGATGCAGCAACAGATTGGATTGCTCCTGAGGATGACGCTCCCCATCAGTTCTACCGATTGGCTCAATTTGACCGTAATGCGATGCGGGCACAATTTGACCGTAATCGACAACTCTGGAACGAGCAGGCCTTGAGCAGCTACCAATATGTTTTTAATTGGTCCTGCTTCTGCCTGCCCGAATACACTGCACCAGTCAACATCAAGGTAGAGCGTGGGGAGTGGACTGAAATTTCTCAGGTGCGCGATGGTGTGCCGGTGAGCGAGAAAGACTGGAAACGATATAAAACCATCGAAGAATTATTCGATATCATTGATGAAGCCTTCCTTCAGGACGCAAAGGAGATCAGTGTGGAATACGATCCTGATTTAGCTTATCCCACATCGGTTTTCATTGATTACGATGAGAGGATTGCCGATGAAGAGCGTGGATTCAATGTCAAATTAGAAACCCAGCCATCCATTCAATTGATGGCTCAAATTCCTGATGCCGCTGCATCTGATGCGTTTCGTTTACTGGAAGCCAATGTATCGGGCGATCTGCTGGAACTGGAGGTTGAATATGGGGGGGGATGTCGGGAACATTTATTTGAAATCATTGCCGACCCGAATGCATTTCTGGAATCAGACCCTGTTCAGGCAAATATCTACATGACGCATGAAAGCCACGATGATCTTTGTAGGGCACTTGTGCGTAAGAAACTCACTTTTTCGTTGCAGCCACTCAAACAAGCTTTTCAGCGCCTTTACCCTAAAAACGATTCCCTGATATTGAACATCTACAGATTCCGTTCAGATGCAGCTGAAACAGGCCTGACTGTGCCATTCAAGATTACCCAATAAGACTGAGTCAGTCTTGCTAAACCGATCAGGCAAAGCGCGATGTATCTATTTAGGCTACAAACCAGAGGTTTCTTCCTGGAATACACCCAAGATGCTTCAAATATCCTGCAATCGTTTCTCTGGCTCCAAAGGCGCCAACCGCAGCAAGCACGAAAAGTTCAGGCTCGTAAATACGACGGAGTTGTTCGGGGGAAATCACTTTGACTCCATGAATACACTGACCCATTTTCTTTGGAGACACGTCGATCGCGTAAGGAATTTCAAAGTCTTCTTTCAAGAGCCAGGTTAACCAGGGTTTGCCCGTTTGCCCCACTCCCCACAGAATGATTTTACGGATATCGCGCAAGGGACCCTTTAACAAGTGGTGCTTTTTGCAACGATCGAAAGCTTCGCGCTTGTAACGAGTATCCCTTCGAGTGAGCCGGTTCGGGCGATCTCGCCAGTCAAGGATAAATGATTCGGTTTTTCCGGCTCTTGCTCCAATTTGTAGTGCACTTAACCATTGGTCGTAATCCTCTGGGAAATCACCTTGCCGGCATTTGTTTAGAAAGAATTCACGGCGGGCAAGGATGCTTGGATTGACCATTGGTAGTTCAATGAAACGATTTGCCAGAAGATCTTCGTGGGTTCTCAGACTATTCAGCCAGTCTTCATAACGGCGCATGCTTTGGACTGGATGTCCCTTAAGATCGACGATCCTCACAAGTCCACTGACAATGTCGCATCGGTTTTGCTCTGCAAATTCCCATTGCTTTTCAAGCCGGTGAGGATGTGAAAGATCGTCCGCATCCATTCTGGCAATCCATTGGGCTTGTGCCATTGAAGCTGCCTTATTGGCAGCGGCTACGACCCCCTGATGAGGAGTCCGGGTCAGCACCAGTCTTGGATCGCTGATGCTTTTTAGAGTCTCAAAAGTTCGATCCGTGGAACCATCATCCACGACCACGAGTTCCAGATCTTTAAAAGTTCCCTCAAGAATCGAACGGGCTGCTGCCAGGACAGTGGTGGCGGCATTGTAAGCTGGCAAAAGAACAGAGATGAGCGGCTTCTTTTGATTCACGAACGTAGGTCGATTTTCCTTCTGAAAGAAGCCCAGATTAAGTCAAGATCTCTCAGGAAGGCTTAGGAACATCTACACCCGGGAACAGTTCCTTGATTTTTTGCCTCAAGCGATCAGCATCCTGGGGTTGGAGCAAGCGTCGATGCACTCGTCGATCAACGCCATCCAACAGTTCCATCCAGTCATCAAATTCTGGTTTAAGGACAGGTTCCCAGTTGTCGTATCGTTTTTCACGATCAAAAAACCGCCAATTTCTGCCAATTTTCTTGGCATACGCCTGCCTCTTTCGACCGTCCTCGAAACTACTTTTCCAACTGATCTCACCTTTTGCCATATATCTCTTGAGCAGAGTGTAATCAAATAGTTTTAGATGTCGATGCATGACATTCCAAGCAAGTTTTTTCGAGTTCATTCCCGGCTGCGTTCATCTTCTTTTTGACAATCGCAGCGTCCCACGCCAGTTTCAACAACATGCTTGGTCTCAAAATATGGAAAATATCAACAGCTCCGCTTGCTTTTCTCCTCATCGCGTTCTCATCGGGTTGTACGCAGGAAACGCAGAACAAATTCAGTCGAGCCGTTCAAAACTGGACGGGCACCGATGGGGTATTGGAGGTTTATGCGGGGGAGAAGCTTGTGCATCGGTTTATCAAGATAGATAAACTCTCAACCGCCGCATCCACTCAGGGGAAATCGGTTTCACGTCCTTACCGGTATGGATATGGAGTGGCAGATCTTAATTTCAATTTCAAGGCTGATGGAGGAGAGAAAAAGGTTTATTTCGAGTTCAGTGATTACTCGACCCATTACATTTTCTTTCAAAATCCACATTAACCTCGGTCAATTCTTTCCTTCACATTTTCAGCTCTGACATTACAATTTCCTTTTCAATTTCTTTAATACTTAAAAACGAACGACTAAAATTTATGGGATCAGAACCGATTGACGCAAAACCAATGGAAGCCCCAGCCTTAACGCCCTTGACTTTGAAGAATCGCTTGGCCGGCAATCCGGGACAGGCACCCAAATACGCTGCTACCGTCAAGAACAATGCGGGTGATGATGTTATTCTCGGAGATCCCAAAGCCACTCGCGCTCTGGTAGCGCTCATGAATGTGCACGCCGTTAACGGAGGTGCAGCTTGTCACTGGGGAGGTCCTGCTGCATTGGCGGAAATCATGACTTCCATTCATGGATTGATGTTCTCAACGAATGATCGTCCGTGGTATGACGCCTATAATTTCGTCAATGATGCAGGGCACACGGAAAACGGGGTTTATGCCCTCCGCGCTAATTTGGGCTTTGATGGGTTGACATTTGAAGACCTGAGGGGATTTCGAAGTATCGAAAGTAAACTCACTGGTCACGGTGAGTCACATTTGAATCCCGAAGGTGTACTCCTCAGTAACGGACCTCTCAGCTCTGCGGTGGGGCAGTGTCAGGGACTTGCCATGGCTGACAAGACCGCCGGCAATGATCGTGTGACTGTATTGGTTCTTTCAGATGGTGCCTCCATGGAAGGTGAAGCCAAGGAGGCCTTTTCAGCGATCCCCGGTCTGGCCGCCAAAGGCAGGGTAAACCCTTTTGTCATGGTGCTCTCGGACAACCAGACCAAATTGTCGGGACGCATCCCGGCTGACTCTTTTGATATGGCTCCCTCTTTTGATGCCATGCAAATCCTGGGATGGAATGTAGTTGATGTCGAGCAGGGGCATGACTTGCAAACGGTTTACCAGGCGATTGATTCTGCTGTTGAATCCGCTCGAGCCGATTCCTCCAAACCTGTGCTCGTGCGGGTTAAAACTGTCAAGGGCTATGGTGTCAAGGCAACGGCTGAGAGCGCCAGCGGCGGTCACGGGTTTCCGCTGAAGGGTGGCGAAAAGATTCTTGATTTTGTGAATGAAATTTATGGCGGTGAAGCACCGGGTGAATTGGTAGTCTGGGCCAAAGAATTGCGAGCCAAATGGGAAGCGGATACCGCGGCCAAAGCCGCTGCATCGAGTGGGGCGCCAGCGGCCAAGAAAGGAAAGATCCAAGGTGGATTGGCTGAAGCTGCAATCCGGGCCGCCAAAGACGGGTATCCTGTTTACTCTGTATCATGTGATGTTCAAGGCTCTACTGGGATTGCTGCTTTTCAGGCGAATTTCCCTGATCGATTCGTCGAAGTGGGAATCGCTGAAGCAAACATGGTCAGTGTGGGAGCGGGCTACGCCAAGGCAGGTTATATTCCCATTGTAGACACCTTTGGTCAATTCGGTGTCACTAAGGGGAACCTGCCTTTGACCATGGCTGCTTTGTCGCAGGCGCCTGTGATTGCGATTTTTTCTCATGTTGGTTTTCAGGATGCCGCGGATGGAGCAAGTCATCAGGCAACTACCTATTTTGCCGCTGTCAGTGCCATTCCACACACCGTGGCGATTGCGCCTTCTTGTGCAGGCGAAGCAGATGCTTTGATGTATGAAGCGATCAAGCGTTATGCAGAGGATCGTAAGGCGGGTAGAGACGGTGAAAACTACATTTTCTTTGTGGGGCGGGAAAATTATCCCATCCATTGGATCGAAGGTGCCGAATACCCCTGGGGCAAGGCGCAGGTTATCAGGGAAGGATCGGATGTTGTTCTGGTTGGTTGTGGACCGCTACTCAGCAAAGCGGTTCAGGCAGGTGAGCTGCTTGCTGAAAAGGGCGTCAATGCCACGGTCATCAGTAATCCATTTATCAATCGAGTTGATCTGGAGACCATCGCCCCGCTCGTCAGCACAGCCAATGGGCGCGTGGTGACGATTGAAGACCATCAGGTTTCCTGTGGTATGGGTTCACAGCTCTCGCATGCTCTATCTCGCAACGGTATCTCTCATCGTGTTGTCAGTCTTGGGATCGAGGGCGAATTCGGGCAGTCTGCCTACATGGCGGAACACCTTTATCAACGCCACGGTCTGACGGCCGAAAAAATGGCTGAAGCGGCACAGGGGTTGCTCGTTTCTTGAACTTAAATTCGCTTCGTTAACAAAATAAACAATCTTCGATATGAAAAAATGGCATTATCTGGCCCTTGCGGGTCTTACCTTGGCGTTGGGAACCCAAGCAGCTGATCTGGCCTACCCTCCCGAATCAGCTTTTAAACGCATTGTCCTTGCTGAAAACCCGAAGAAAGACCCCAAGGGTATTGTGGATCCCATGGAGTTGTCGGTGGCCAGCGACGGGCGTGTTTTCTTTGCTGAACGACGCGGCTTTGTTAAATATCTGGATCCTGCGTCAGGTGAAGTGCACACGGTTGGTAAAGTAGATGTGTTTACCGGTTTGGAGGACGGTCTGCTGGGAATGACTTTGGACCCGCACTTCGAAGACAATGGGTGGATTTATTTGTTTCATTCACATCCTGAGCTCGAAGAAAACCATGTCTCACGTTTTACGATCAAGGATGGCCACTTGGACCTCGCCAGCATCAAAACACTTATTCGTATCAAGACCCAGCGACTACAATGTTGTCACTCGGGTGGTTCCTTGAACTTTGATGGTGATGGGAATCTTTATGCATCAGTCGGAGATAATACGAACCCTTTCGAATCAGACGGATTCAGCCCCAGTGACGAGCGAGCAGAGCGCTTCCCATGGGATGCTCAGAAATCCTCCTCCAACATGAATGACCTGCGTGGGAAGATCCTGCGTGTGCACCCTCTGGCGGATGGTACTGCTGAAATACCCGATGGGAACCTTTTCCCCAAGGATGGCAGCAAAGGGCGTCCTGAAATTTATGTCATGGGGAATCGGAATCCTTATCGCATCTCCATTGACCAACGAACGGGGTTTCTCTACTGGGGTGAAGTGGGTCCTGACGCCGGAAGCCTGAAGCCCGGCCGTGGCCCAGCCGGTTTTGATGAGATTAATCAGGCACGCCATGCCGGTTTTTTTGGCTGGCCTTACTTCATTGGGAACAATAAAGCCTATACGCGTTACGATTTTGAAAACAAGAAGCCATTGGAGCCCTGGGATCCTGACAAGCCACTCAACCTGTCGCCTAACAATACAGGTGGCAAAGAATTACCGCCTGCCCAACCTGCATTCATTTACTACCCGCATTCGCTTTCGGCCAGATTCCCTGCAGTGAACGCAGGCGGTGGACGAACCGCGATGGCAGGCCCTGTTTACTATCATGAGGACAGCCTTGAATCATCTCATAAGCTTCCTGCCGTCTTTGATCATCACCTGTTCATCTATGAATGGTCACGCAATTGGATCATTGCCGTGAAGCTCGGTGAGGATGAATCGATTGGGAACCCACGTAAAGATCTCCATCGTTTCCTGCCAGGCATGACATTCAAGCGTCCAATGGATATGGAACTTGGGCCTGACGGCTGTCTTTACGTCATTCAGTGGGGCACTCAGTGGGGTGATAACAGTGATACGCAGATCATTCGTATCGAATACCACGGTGACGCCTCCGCTGGTTAGGCGAGGAAACCTCATTATGGTGCAGGCTTTTGATCATTTGTTGGATGCAACGATTGAACATCTCGAGACTTTAAAGTCTGATGGGCAGTCCTCCGTTCTCATGGAGGATGGGTCCATGGAATTACTTAGAAAAATGGTTCATTCCGCCAAGCACAAGCCGAGAACCACCGTTGAGCAGAAGTTTAAACCAAGAAAAAACCCAATTCCTGAAACACGAAAATTGGACGCCACAGTTTCTGTGGCGCCATCCCAAGCCATCGAATTGGCACAGGAAGAAAAGGACCTGATTGGTTGCGTTGAGGATTGGCCTGATCTTGCCCCTGATCAAAAAGAGGTTGCGATGGCAAAACTCCGAAAACAAGCTGAGGAGTGCCAGCGTTGCAGCCATCTCGTGGAATCGAGAACGCAAGTGGTTTTTGGGGTTGGAACCGTGCATGCCGATTTGATGCTTGTCGGAGAAGCTCCTGGGATGGATGAGGATCGCGAAGGCAAGCCTTTTGTTGGTAAAGCAGGCCAGTTACTTACAAAAATCATCGATACGATGGGGCTTTCAAGGGATCGCATTTATATCGGCAATGTTCTCAAATGTCGTCCCGATACTCCAGGGCGCTCCTTTGGCAATCGCAAGCCGACCCCGATGGAAATGCAAACTTGCTGGCCTTACTTGATGGAGCAAATCAAAATCATTCGCCCTCGGGTTCTGGTTGCATTGGGGACAACGGCTGTGGACGGATTACTGGGGGAAAAGTCCCTCGGCATCACCCGACTGCGTGGCCGGTTTCAAGATTTTCGCGGTATACCTGTCATGCCGACTTACCACCCAGCTTACGTACTTCGCAATCCGGCCAAAGCCATTAAAAGGCAGGTCTGGGAGGACATGCTTCAAGTGATGGAACACTTGGGTATGACTGTTTCGGCTAAGCAGCGTCAGTTTTTTACCAAATAAGATTTAATCATTTTCATTTATTTCCATGAGTCGCGTTTCACCTCTTAAAATAAACCAGCTTACCAATCGCTGTTCCACCAAGGATCTTTCATTTCGCACGACCAAAGATCTCAAGCCTGTGCGTGATGTCATAGGGCAGGACCGTGCCGTTGAAGCTCTCAAGTTTGGAGTGGAAATTGGATCAGAGGGCTACAATCTTTTCGTGCTCGGACCCTCCGGTTACGGGCGCCACTCGGTTGTCCAAAATTATTTGAACCGTCTGGCAAAAACGAAACCGGTTCCCTCCGACTGGTGTTATGTCAACAACTTTGTCGACTCCTACAAACCCCTTCTGTTGAAACTCCCTTCTGGAACAGGGCGCAAATTGGCAGAGGACATGGATCGTTTAGTAGAGGATTTCCGTAACTCAGTTCCTGCCGCATTTGAAAACGACAAATACCGGATGCGTCGACAGGAAATTGAACACGAAGTTTCAGAACAACAGGACAAGGCTCTTGAAGCCGTCAAAAAACGGGCCAAGAAAAAAAACATTACTTTGATTCAAACGCCCAGTGGCATCGCGCTTTCGCCGACCAAAGCAGGCGAGATACTCGATCAGGATGCATTTCGTAAATTGCCCGTAAAAGAGCGTAAGAAGCTTCAAAAAGATATCACTGCACTGCAGGCTGATATTGAAAAGATCATTCACCATATTCCCCGTATTCGTCGATCTATTCAACGTAAGGTCAAAGATCTGAACCAAGCTGTGACGCGTGCAGCTGTTTCAGGGTTGATTGAGGATTTGAAACAAGAATACAGCGCGATGCATAATGTGCAGGATTACCTCGACAAAGTTCAGGAAGACGTCGTTGAAAGCGCAGAGGAGCTTTTTCTATCAAAGGAAGGACCAGGGCAGGGGGGAGGCAATATGCCCACCGAGGAAATGCAGGTAGCCTCGATGGTTAGATACCGTGTCAATGTCCTTGTTGACCATGGTGAGACCAAGGGTACCCCGGTACTTTATGAAGACAATCCCTGCTACAATAACCTCGTCGGTCGTGTCGAACACATTTCCCATATGGGGACACTTCTCACTGATTTTACATTGATCAAACCCGGCATGCTTCACTTGGCTAACGGTGGCTACCTGGTCATTGATGCGATGCAGCTCTTGATGCAGCCATTCGCCTGGGATTCGCTCAAACGTTGTTTAAGATCGCGAGAAATAAGAGTCGAATCCTTGGGGCAATCGCTGAGTCTGGTCAGCACGGTTTCGCTCGAACCTGAACCACTTCCCCTGGATGTGAAAGTGGTATTGGTGGGAGATCGCATGCTTTATTACATGTTGCACGACCTCGATCCTGAGTTTTCGGATTTATTCAAAGTTGCGGTTGATTTTGAAGATCACATGGATCGTTCTCCCAGGAATGTTCAAATGTATGCGCGTTTGATTGCTACATTGATTCAGAAAGATGACTTGATGCCATTTGACAGAGGTGCCGTGGCGCGAGTGATTGAATTTAGCTCCCGCCATGCCGAAGACGCCGAAAAGCTAACCATGGAAATGCGGTCCGTAGCGGATCTATTGCGAGAATCCAATTATTGGGCCAGGCAGGGAAAAGCAACTTTGGTGAAGTCAGATCATGTTCAGAACGCCATTGATCAGGCGGCCCGTCGACTGGGACGCATTCAAACTCGCTGGCGAGAGGAAACGGTCAAGGGCACTTTTATCATTGAAACTGAGGGTGAACGTGTAGGGCAGATTAATGCTTTGTCGGTCATTCAGCTGGGTGGACACGCATTCGGACATCCGGGCCGCATTACAGCTCAGGTTCGCATGGGAGGTGGGGAAGTCATCGATATCGAGCGTGAAGTAAACCTCGGGGGTTCTTTGCATTCCAAGGGGATGATGATTCTTTCGGGGTATCTCATGGGCCATTTTGTTGCAGATAAGCCTTTGTCACTTTCCGCCAGTCTGGTGTTTGAACAATCTTACAATGGAGTGGATGGAGACAGCGCTTCCTCAACTGAACTTTATGCCCTTCTCTCTGCTCTGTCGGGATTGCCGATTAAACAAACATTCGCTGTGACAGGAGCTCTGAGTCAAATGGGAGAAGTTCAGGCCATCGGTGGTGTGAATGAAAAGATTGAGGGCTTCTTCGAATTGTGCAAAGCACGGGGTTTTACGGGAGATCAGGGAGTCTTGATTCCTGCAGCCAATGTAAACCATCTTATGTTAAACCCAGAGGTTACCGACGCCGTGCGTCAGAAAAAATTTCATATTTATCCTATTTGTCATGTGAACGAAGGGATTTCTGTTTTGACGGGAGTGCCTGCTGGAAAGCGAAATGCCAAGGGGCTTTTTCCCAAGAATACCGTGAACGGTTTAGTTGAGCGTCGTTTGGTGGCTTTTGCTGAACAATCCAGAGCCTTTCATGCCAATGATGGCAAGGATGAAAAGAAATGAACAGCAAGCGAATCCTCATTGCTCTGGATTCATCTTCTCAGAGCCTTTCTGCCCTGGAAGCGGCTGTT
>Ga0233432_10000491_pt1 | contig 37900 bp, 28 predicted proteins | sample SI_122_August201_6_FD_179870 | JGI IMG/M metagenome (GOLD analysis project Ga0233432, IMG submission 179870) | Seawater microbial communities from Saanich Inlet, British Columbia, Canada - SI_122_August2016_10_MG | ecosystem: Environmental > Aquatic > Marine > Inlet | place: Canada: British... | reverse complement strand
GGTTACGACAGCAGACGGTCTTCCGCGTTCCATTTTATAAACTACTATACCTAACCATATTCCTTCTTTGTTAAATACAGGCGTACCCGGAGTAGTGTTCTCAATTACATAATACTGGCGGGGTTTTTCGATAACTGCATTTACCCATCCTCGTCTGAGGGTCGATTGACGGTAGAGATTCCTGCCTAGTTTACTCATAGAAACAACTTCATCAAGAACAGTAGGGGTAGATGGTCTGGTAGCCTGGTTGGGTATGAAGGAGAATTTTTTACTGGTACCTTTTGCCTGTTCATCTTTGTTTTCCAAAGGTAAAACATATGCTAAATCTAGGTCATTATCTTTCAGCAAAATTTTAGCGGGAATTTCAGAGCCATCTGGCATCAATATTAAAACCTCGGTGTAATTAACTTGCACAGATGCTCCACTTGTACGGATACGGGAGAGGATTTTTGATCTTGGGTCAACGGTGCTTAGCGACAACACGGTGAGTCCATCTTCCGCAAGGATAGTTCCAAGGGCTTCCAGTTTCTGTTCCTGAGGAGGCATACTTCTGCCTCCAGCACTAACTTCGACCCGCATGGTGATTGATACCCAGGTGACACAATCTGCATTTTTTTTAAGAAGTTTTTTCCACACATTTTCGTGGGGTTCGGCCAAAACAAGGCAGGGTAGTAAAAGTACGAATGAGAAAAGAAATGTTTTCATATAATTTCTGCTTTGTGATTAATTATCGTCCCAATCGGGTTCGAGTTCCAAGTACATGGTGTGAATGCCTCTTCGTACGAAAAATATTACCCGTTTGGATTTATTTTCGATGAGTTTTGTCAGCGTAGATTCGAACTGACCGATTGAAACTTGAGTCTCTCCATCGATTTGTAAAAGTAAATCACCTTGCCGTACACCAGCTAGAGCGGCCCATCCTGCAGGTTCAACATTTTCGACAAGAAGGCCCGGGTGCTGATTATCTAATCTGGCATTTACCCGATCTGCGAATGAAAGTTCGCGGACGGCAAACTCGAAGGATTTTTCTTTAAGCTTGGGGAGTTCATTGGAAGGTGGAGGGCGCTTTTCTAAAGTTAGATTTAAGTCCAATGGTGAGTTATTCCTGAGGCCCGCCAACTGAATAGTAGCATCTGTACGGTACTCCTTGATCATATTCCCGAAGACTTCAGCATCTTCTTGACGGTGGGCCATGATAATTTGGCCATCAATTCGAAAAAGTAAATCTCCGGCCAATAAACCTCCTTTTTCAGCGGGTGTTCCAGGGAAAACCTGTGCAATTCGAATGCCCCGAGTGGTAAGTGGTAATCCTAAAATCTCAGATAGGTCGCGGGTTAAGATTTGCGTGGAAATGCCTACCCATGGCTTCCACGCTTCCAGTGGTTGATTTTCTTCAGCTTCCGGGCCAATTTTTACAACAGTGAGAAGCTTTGCCAGACCTCTCTCGAATCTGACCAGTACAGGAATGGGTTCGCCTTTGCCCCGAGTGATTTTGCGAGATGCATCTAGCAAGTCTGAAATAGAGTTTATGCTGAATTTGTCTACGCCTGTGATAACATCACCCCGAAGTAGCGTCGGCTTAGCACTGTATGAAGGCCCTCCACGTCCAACAGAGTGAACCTGGGCACCTGCTTTATTTTCTCTTCTTGCTTCGAGGGATGACATCAGAGTGAAGTTGCGCACAGTGAGCCCCCAACTTTTTAGTTCTTTTGCTTTGGCAAAAGCAGATTCTCTCGGGTCTGGTTTTAATTTCCACTTTTTAGTTTTTCCATGACTCAGTCCTCTAACTTGAATGTTTTTTCCGATTTCAGCACCATATGAAATTTGATTAAACAATGGTATGTCCTCTGGAATCCGGGCCTGTACAGCTTGCTCTCCAAAATGAGTGATAATATCTCCGGGTTTGAATCCAGCTTTTTCAGCTGGGGATCCATCAATCACTCCAGATACAAGCAAACCACTACTGTTAAGATCAAGGTTGGGTTGACATTCTAGACCTGTCCATGCCCGGGATACATATCCTTTTTCGGCTAATTCTTTTGAAACCTCTTTAGCTAAGTTAGAAGGGATCGCTCCACCCAAACTTCCGATACCCACTTCATTAATCCCTATGATAGCTCCATACTTGTTTACCAGTGGTCCGCCGCTGTTTCCAGGGAAAATTACCGCATCATGGCCCAACCATCTGACCAACTCGCCAACATTTTCTCCATCCAGTCTAAAGCTGCCTGCATTGGGTGAAATCATTGCGAGGTTAGAAATAATTCCACGGGTAACAGATTGAGTTAGACCGGCAGGACTGCCCATGGCGAAACATGTATCACCCACCTTTACTTGATCGGAGTTGGCAAAAGTTGCGGTTGTCAGCTTTTTTGTCCCTCTTTTACTTTCATGTAGACGAAGTTTCAGAACCGCAAGATCTGTCATCGCATCAGCACCGAGGAGATCGGCCATTATTTCTTCACCATCATAAAGGCGGCAAGTTAGACGGGTGGCTTTACCAGCTACGTGGTGATTGGTTACAATTAGGCCATCTTTTCGAATAATGACCCCACTCCCAGTTGATCTGGATTTCATCATTCGGCCTCCCGAGCCACTCTCTGAAACAACTTCGATACGTACAATGGCTTGATAGACTCTTTCGACTGCATCATTGAGAGAGATTTCTTTACCTGATAATGTAATCGAAAATAAGAGAATCGTGATTGAAATTCGATTTAGAGATTTCGTGAAGCTGAAATATTTGTTCATTATTTTATAAAGCGTAGGAACCTGTGAGATTCGTTTGACCTTGGCAATTGAATGGCTGAGGGATTAGTTAGTTAATGAACATTATATAGCCTCAAGCAAACAAAACTATTCAACTTACGATGAAAAAAACAACAGGAGAATGCATATTGTCGGAACGCCAAGGGAAGTTCCTCGGGTTTGTTGCTTGTTTTGGTGGCGGATTGCTTTTGGCATGCCTGATTGCAGTAGTCGTAGTCATTTTGAACAAAGCACTGGATCACTTTGGTGGCGTTTTCTGGTCTCTGGCAGTTTCAGGAATGCTTGCAATTTTACTTAGACCAGTGGTTACTTTATTTGAAGAAAAGGTTAAGATGGGAAGAATTGCTTCGATTCTTACTCTTTATTTATTGACTGTCTTTGTCGTAGGATCAGGTTTTTGGTTGGTTGGAGGGAAAGTTATTCGACAGTCAAAGGATTTTGTAGGAACTGCAGAAGACTGGCCTGTTCAAATCGAAGCAAAAGCGAAAGAAAATTTACCTCCTGAAACTTGGGATGCACTCGCTGAACATTTTCAAAACTTTAAAAACTATTGGCATGAATTACTTGGTAAAGATAAGCAATCTTCCTTGGAAGGTTTAGACTCCGCACAGTTAGATACAGTCCAATCATTATCGCAGGAACATAGGATGATCGTTCGGGGATTGGATGCGGAGGAACGAATTGTATTTTTTGATTTCGAAGGAGAGGAACAAAGAGCACAGTATTTAGAGCGAAAGAAACTTGAAATGAAGAATCGTGCGGTTGAATCAATCGGAGGCCAAGGCGAAAAAATTGCCGAGAAATCAGCTGAAGTTCTTAAATCAGCTTGGTCTGGCTTGATGGGCTTTTTTGCTAAAATTACCTACCTTGCAATTATACCGATTTATTTATTCTATTTTCTTGGATCCAATCGTAACCTAATTGATGATCTTGATAATGAATTGAACTTTCTTTCAGAATCACTTCGGGATGATATTGTCTTTTTACTACGAGAATTTGTGGGTATATTAGTAGCTTTTTTCCGGGGTCAATTAGTCATTGGATTATTAATGGGAGTTGGGTACGCAATTGGGTTTAGTTTAAGCGGTCTGAAGTTTGGAATTGCTTTGGGATTGCTTTTTGGACTTCTCAATATTGTTCCATATCTGGGGTCAATCGTAGGAATTCTAACCACTTTAGTAGTCGCTTATCTCCAACCTGCAGGTATTGCAGAATCCGGACAATGGAACATATTAATCGGATGCGGAGTTTCATTCCTCTTGGTTCAACTATTAGAAAGCTATTACCTTACGCCCAAGATTATGGGGCAACAAACTGGGTTACATCCTGTGGTTGTGATTGTATCTATTTTCTTTTGGGGTACTGCCTTGGGCGGAATTTTAGGTATGATTTTTGGAATACCCCTTACTGCTTTCTTGATAATAGCATGGCGTCTACTTTGCAGAAAATACTTCAATGCGAATTTGTGTTGATAGAAAAGTTTTCATTCTAATTTTCAATTTGTAATGGGTTCGGGCGGGAATTGTCATGATTACAAGTTTCTCATCAAAAGATGGCGAATATTGTCCAAGCAAACCGGTCTTAAACTTAGAAAGTTTACAGAAGTCGACCATTTTCCCTGTTATGAGGTAGCCTCAGATCACCAAGATTACAACCGAGGTATTTACATATCTGCCGGAATTCATGGAGATGAACCGGCAGGGACGGAAGCCCTTTTGTCCTGGGCTGAGAGTAGACAGGATTTGTGTAAGGAAATTCCTGTTATGATTTATCCCTGCTTTAACCCGTGGGGATTAATGGAAAATAGCCGTTTTGATTCTCAGAGCAGAGATCTCAACAGACAATGGGATAAGGAAGAATCCACTGTTATCACAGAAGTTATTCAAAGGACCACTGGAATAAGATTTTCTCTCGCGGTAAATTTACATGAAGATTACGATGCAGATGGTATCTATTTATATGAACCACCCCGGCGTGGTTCTCCTGATAAATTATCTTCCGAAATCCTGGCTGCTGGTCAAAAACATCTAGCGATTGATTCAAGAAAAAAAATCGAAGGCCGTTGGGCAAGAAATGGGATCATTCGTCCCGCCAAAAGTTCTCTTCCTGTGGAAGGTCTTCCCGAAGCTGCTTTTTTACAAAACAGCCGGGCCGACAGAACATTTGTGTTTGAAACACCATCCGAAAAAGACCTTTCTCTACGAGTAAAGGCACAGATCGCTATGCTTGATCAAGCAATTCAGCTGCTTGTATCAAAATAACCTAATAATTTATATATATTGGGTTTTCGATTGCAGACCTTTTAACTTATTGGCATTAAGAAGATTCTTCTTTCTTCTTTCTACACTCAATCTTCGATGAATGCATTTAAGGAAAGCCAAGATGTGATTCACCGCATCAACCCTGATAGTTCCGAAGAAAATTCGGTACGATTTAATGAGTTGGTACGGCTGCTTGAACAGGAGGGAGATGATGAGGTAAAAGCACATCTAGAGGGATTTCACCATTCAGATTTAGCAGATGCCTTTGGTCTACTTCCCAAAAACCTGCGTTCTAGATTACTTGGTTCATTTAAGGAGACACTCGACCCAGATTTACTTTTTGAATTAGAGGATCATTTAAGGCACGAAATTACTGATAATCTTTCGGCTCGTGAGGTAGCTGAGGTGATATCGGAAATGGATTCTGACGAAGCCGTCCAAGTCTTGGAGGACATGGATGAAGATGAGAGGGAAGAAATCCTTAATGAAGTACCCGACGAAGAACGCGGGGATATTGAGATTGGACTGGCTTATCCTGAGGACAGTGCCGGACGAAGAATGCAGACCGACCTAGTCTCCGTTGAGAAGGATTGGGATGTAGGAAAAACGATTGATTATTTAAGGGAAGAAGAGGAGTTACCCGAAGAATTTTTGGATGTATTCGTAGTGGATGAAAAAGGTCAGCCGATTGGAGTGATTTCATTATCACGCATCCTGCGTTCTCCACGCCCTACCTTAATGAGGGAGATTTGCGATGAAACTCAGGTCATTGTACCTGCTGAAATGATGCAGGAAGAAGTCGCACTTCTTTTTGAGAAATACGATTTGACTACTGCTGGTGTTGTTGATGATGCAGGTAAGCTTCTGGGAATGATAACAGTCGATGATGTAATGGAGGTTGCTCGGGAAGAATTTGAGGAAGATGTTTTACGACTTGGTGGAGTGGGAGAGGAGACCGTCGATGCTGGGGTTTGGGAATCATCAGCAAAAAGATTTACATGGTTACTGGTTAACTTGGGTACGGCGATTTTGGCTTCAATGGTGATCAGTATGTTCGATGCGACTTTAGAGCAGATGGTTGCACTAGCTATACTCATGCCGATCGTCGCATCGATGGGAGGGAATGCCGGTACACAAACGATGACGATAACTGTGAGAGCATTGGCGACCAAAGAATTAACAACCTACAACGCCTTTCGAACTTTTCGGAAAGAATTAATTGTAGGTTTTTTGAATGGCTGTTTGTTTGCTATCCTTGCCGGTGTAATCACCTTCTTTTGGTTCAATGAACTGGAAATTTCAGGTCTGCTTGGAGGTATCATTGCCGGGGCTATGATTATTAATCTCGTAGTTGCCGGGGTTGCGGGCGTAGCTCTTCCTTTATTTCTCAATCAATTGAAAGTGGACCCGGCTGTTGCATCCGGTGTTTTTGTCACAACGATTACCGATGTTGTTGGGTTCTTTGCTTTTCTTGGTCTGGCTTCTTTAGTTTTGTTGTAAAAAATGAGTAAAAATAGAGTTTTTGTTACCGGTTCTACCGGTTGTATAGGGAGTCATGCTGTTCGCGTTCTTTTGAATGAAGGTTTCATTGTATATGGTTTTAGTAGAAAACCTCCCGCGGATTTACCGGATAATTATATCCATCTTGAGGGAGATTTGTCAGATAAAGAATCAATTGTTGGGGCCCTAAAAAAATGTGAACCAACTCATATCCTCCACCTCGGTGCCTTACAAACGCCAGACTGTAGGGATTATCCCCTTCGTGGAATGGAGATTAATGTTTTAGGAACAGCTTATCTTTTTAAAGCGTGTATGGACCAAAAGCTGCAACTTCATCGGTTTGTTTTTGCCAGTTCGAGTGCAGTCAATGGTCCTCGTTCCCTTTATGGAACGGATGGTGTTCATACAGACGATCCGCTTCAGCCCTTTAACCTTTATGGATATTGGAAGATTGCAGGGGAGGGGATGGCACAAGCTTTTCATCAGGAAAGTGGCGTTCCTACCGTATCTCTTCGACTTGCCACCACTTATGGACCAGGGCGCGACCGAGGATTCACTGCTGCTATGACAAGTGCACTCAAGGCAGTAGCAGGTGGGGGAAGATTTGAGATTCCCTACCGTGGGAAAGAAAATTATCACTTCTCATACGATGTGGGGGCCGGTTTTGCCCGTTCTGTGATCGATTCATTTTCAGGATATGGAACTTTCAACTTACTTGGGAAAACCAGTACAGTTGATGACTTTTTAGGATTAATTAATGAGGAAGCCAGAGAAATGGGACTTTCGAATTTTCAGCTTAATTATTCTGACGATGCCGAGCAGACACCTTTTATTTATGATTTAAATTGTGTCTCTACGAGACAGGCATTTCCGAAAATGCCACAGACTGAATTACGGGAAGGTATTCGTCTATCTCTGCGTTACTTCCTCAAAACCTGAGGCTGAAAATTTCACTTTTCGTTGTAGCGGCGGCGGAGTCGTAATTCTTTCAAGAAAAAAAGTAAAAATATACCTTGACTAAATACCTATTTAGTGTAAATATGTTTTTAAATCCCTTAAATAACTATGATACAAAACATTATTTCCCTCACCATCATTCTCAGCGTTTCATCTACCGGTTTCTGGTTCTTAACCCAAGTTTGATCCGAATTCCTTACAACCATCATTTACATGTCCTTCAGTTCTCCATTCAAAAAACAAAATTCTCAGCATCATATTCATATTTTTCGTGAAGATTTGGTGGAATATCGGGTATGCACTCCATCTGAAAGATGGAATTGGCAGACATTCTTACAGTATGGAATCACCGAACATCCGATTCTCGGATTTGTTTCCATCATTAATAGTAACTGTGGTCGCCCCCCGACTATCAAACTATTTACCAGTAAAGCCCTGGTTTCCTAATCTCTTTTTCCCTTCATTTATCTACAACACTCATCCCTATGAAAAAACTACATTCCATCATTCCATCATTTCTTTTTCTCTGCTCATTGTTTTTCATGAGCCAGTCGGTTTCCGCCGCCCCTACAAATGAATGTATCAACCAGGAGCTCGCCTCCCTCGTTCAGGAAGTGGACGATTTTTTGGTACAAAGTCAGACTCTCGCTGTAGCGGAGATTCATCACGACTTTTCATGGAATTTCGGTAACCTTTCTTTTGTCAGCTTCGTTGCTCTTTTTTCTCTAACCTGTCTGGTTCTGATTAGTTCTCAATATGTAATTTCCGAAAGAAACCGTAGACCAAGCAATAGATAAGACCAATTTCAGGTCTAGAGATTCCGACCCAGTTACTTCAAACCATTTTTGGTTGCTGTAATTATTAAACCTCGGCGAAGAAATTGCTTGTTCCAAAAAGCGCCATGCAGATGCCTCGGATGTTAAAAAGGTTTTGCTAAATATAAACTCGAATTGAAACAGCGACTTCTGCGTAGCGAATGGAGCGCTCTACCAAGATGAGTATGCCTCCCAAATCGTTATTTTACGGACAAGCAGACCGCTTCCTCGGTACTGCGAATAAATACCAAACCTTGGCTCAGGGTGGGGGTGCTCCAACATTTTCCGGAAATTAATTTCTTTTTTCCAATCTCTTTGTAGTACTTTGAACTAGCTTCTACGATGGCGAGTTCCCCTTTGTCAGATAATACGATTAGGTTTTTTCCCGCTAGTATTACATTACCGGGACCGTATCCGTCTTCACTCCATTTGACTCGACCAGTTTTAAGTTCGATGCACTGGAGTGGGCCGTCCCCGTATTTTTTAAAACTAAACATACCATACAGATGACCGTCGTGATAAACAGGGGTGCTCCAATGGTTGATCACATCATTGGGTTTACGCCAGACTTGACTGCTGGAAAATTTGCTTCCCCGTTTGCTGATTTTGTAAAGACCGGCACCGACACCATAACCGGCGGAACAGAAGACTAAATCGCCTGCTACTACCGGAGATGCGGCGGTGGATACTTTGTAAGGGAACTCCTGGCGCCATAGTTCTTCGCCAGATTTGGGGAGTAGAGATACCAGACCGGACTGGCAGAAGAAAATGACTTGTTCCACTCCGTGAATCTTGGTGAGGATGGGCGTGGCATGGGTGGCGAGTTCAGATCCAGTTTTCCATTTTACTTTTCCGGAATTTTTATCGAAGGCAAGAAAGGACTGTTTGGGCCCGCCTCCGTAAATGATTACCAAATCATCGACGATCAGGGGAGAACTGGCGTTTTCCCAGCGCGGGTTGATCCCATCGTGTTCCTTCAATACATTGACTTTCCATATGAGTTTTCCGTCCTTCGCGGTTAAGCAGTAAAGGGACATGTCGGAATCGTAGGCCCAGACCAGACCATCCAAGACCGAAGGGGTGGAGCGTGGTCCATCTCCACCCTTATTGTCGGATGCTCCGGAATTTCCACCGCCCGCTTTGTAGTCCATGATACCAAGGTGGCTGCTCCATTGGCGTTTTCCGGTCTTTAAGTCAAGCGAGATGCAGATCTCACGCATGAGTCCATCCTCATCCTCTTCTGCAATTAAGGTGTATGCGTTTCCGTTGTAAGTAGTGAAAGAGCTGAAACCTAGAGGTGTCTGTACTTTCCATTGCAAAGAACTAGAGGATTTTAGCCAATTGGATCCACTTATGGACTCATCGCTTTTGTTGTTGGAGAAGGGACCACGATGCTGGTTCCATTCGCCGGCATGCAGAAAAGTGATGAGAGTAGAGGAAATAAAAGATAAGATTGAAAGTTGCGGTCTCATATACTCCTTTTGACAATCGTTTCGAGCTAAACTCAAGAACGATTTTCAAATTACAGATTTTTTTTTCTAAAACGCAGACGGAAAAGTAAGGTAGCGCTCACAAGGGTTATAACAAAATACCATGGGAACCAACCTAGAGCTTCAACAAAGACTGAGTCTTGGTCGCTCAATGTTCGACCATCCTCCTCAGGATTAACGCCCTGAAGTTTGATCCATGCTATGAGGGATGAGTAAAGCAATGAAACCGCTCCGTAAGATACATTGGTTGACAATCCTCGAAAACTTAAAACAGTGGCCCTTTTATCTGAAGGGGCTTTTTCGTTGAGATAACGACTGCTCAGATAATTCATGCATTGCATGGTTGCATAGAGCAGGACAGCAGGAAGGATACCCCAGTAAGGGATTGCTTCGGAGATACCCCAAAGCCCAATCATCAACAGTCCGCAAAGTAAAAAAAAGTTTTGAGCTGGAGTTCTCTTGTCAGCCAAAATTTTGGCAATGCGAGGTACAAAGTATCCCATCAGTGACATTCCAGATGCGACCAGACCAAAGGTTGCCAAGGGTAAGTCGATTACACTCCAGTAAGCACTGGCTATGGTGAGGAATTGTCGAATTACATTATCAAGAACCATGGAAGCTAGCAGAATACCAAAGGGCAGGGGAGTCTTCCATATCCATGATCCACCTTCCAATGTGGTTCGTAAGGATAAACGAATAGTTTTCCCAAAGGTATGCTTAGTTTGCTTGGATTGACCTTCTTTCATTCCAAGTGCGGCGATTAAAACAACAATCGATGAAATCAAAGTTAAGAGGATAGGGGCCTTAATCAAGGTTTTGGCAGAGAATTCGTATTCAATTCCAAGGAAACTTAGGCAATGGTTTACAAAACTTGGATCATAAAAAGCCGACCCTGTCATCATGGCGAAGAAAAAGGCTAAAGATGTAAATTTTTGAGCCTTTTCAAGTACATCTCCCCATTCTTTCTCTCTACCCGCGGACTTTAAAGAATCATAAGCCAAAGCTTCATCTGCCCCGCTCACAGCTGCCTCGGCAACTCCGCTTATAATTCGGTTTAAGGCAAAAAGAAAAAAGACAGAACTTCCACCATTCATCGGAGCAAATAGCAGGGCTAGCATCTCTATCATCATGCAAAGAGCTGCTAGAACAATTAATCTTTTTCGACCAATTGTATCGGCAAGAGCACCCGATGGGACTTCCAGTAAAATAATCGAAATCGCCCAAATTCCATTGAGTATACCAAACTCTTCCCAAGTTAAACCGTGTTCGAGGAATAATAATGCAAAAACCGGATAATAAAAGCGTGCATTAAAAAACATGCGAAAGCAGATGAATCGAGAAATATTACTCTTCACTTGCCTGTCTTTCAGAGATTGGTTCATATGAGCAAAGCTACCTAGATTGACAGTTTTAAGTCCGATTTAAAAATTAACACACCTCTTGCAAACGATCTTGCCAAAGAACATGCAAGCCGATTCTACCTAAACTTATGCCTGATAGACCAAATATTTTATGGATTTGTACGGACCAGCAAAGATATGACACCCTAAAGTCATTTGGTAATTCTTTTGCCCAGACTCCTAATCTCGACCGATTTGCCAGTCAAGGTACCAGTTTTAGTAATGCTTTTTGTCAAAGTCCGGTTTGTGCACCTAGTCGAGCTTCCTTTTTAACCGGTAGGTATCCCCGAACTACTCGATGCCGACAAAATGGCCAATCAATTCCACCGGATGAATTACTCGTTTCTACCATTTTTAATCGTGCTGGCTATCGTGCTGGCTTAGCGGGCAAATTACACCTTGCATCCTGTTCAGATGGAAAGGTTGAAGAGCGAACGGATGATGGTTACGATGATTTTGCTTGGTCTCATCACCCACAACCGGACTGGGAGGAGAATGCATACACTCAATGGCTTAAGGAAAAGGGGCAGGATTGGCACGAACTTCAGGGAAAAAAAATGAGTCCATATGTTCAGGAAGGTCCACCTGCTGAGTATCATCAAACTACATGGTGTGCAGAAAAAACGATCGAATTTATAAATTGTAATCAAGGTAAGCCCTGGTTTTTTAGTTTCAACTGCTTTGATCCACATCACCCTTTCGATCCTCCAGCTGATTATCTTTCACGATTTAACCCTGAGGAGATGCCTTTACCATCCGAGCATCCTTCCGAGAAGTCGACTAAGCCAAGCTTTCAAATGCTCGATCGAATCTGGGCTCATAATAGTCCAGGGGAATTTCATACTGAAGCGATGACCGATGATGATCGCAGGCAGGTATGTGCCGCATACTTGGCAATGGTTTCCTTAATTGATGACCAAGTTGGCAGAATTCTTCAAGCACTAGAAAAGACTGGACAGGATAAGAATACAGTAGTTGTTTTCATGTCTGACCATGGCGAGATGTTAGGAGATCACGGTATTTATTTTAAGGGACCACATTTTTATGATTGTCAGCTGAGGATTCCCCTTATCCTTAGATGGCCGGATGGAGGCATTGTTGCGGGTCGAAAAGTTGAAGGTTTGATCGAGTTAGTCGATTTGGCTCCCACATTTCTGGATGCTGCGGGATTAAATACACCAACCCAAATGCAGGGAAAAAGTTTATTACCTCTTCTTCTCGGAGGAAAAGAAGAGGATTTCTGCCGTCAGGAAGTTTATTCTGAATATTATAATTCGTGGACGCATGGAGATGCATACGGGACAATGCTGCGTACAAAGAAAGAAAAAATTATTGTTTATCACGGTACAAATCAGGGCGAATTTTATGATTTGGAGAAAGATCCTGAAGAGTTTTTTAATTTATGGGATGATCCTAATTCACAGGATAAAAAACACACCCTGCTCATGCGATGTTTTGATGCATCTGTTTTTACGATGGATCCACACCCGCCACGCATGGGTCCTTTTTAATTTTTCTTATTTTTGAATAGTCTTGATTGCTTGCATTTCCGTGGCACTCTGAAACATTTCATTTATCTCTAACACATGAACATACACGAATACCAAGCCAAGCAACTCTTTGCCGATGCAGGTGTAGCTGTACCCTTCGGTACTGTCGCCCAAAATGAGCAAGAATTTGATCAAGCCCTTTCGGCCTTACCTGATGGAAAGCCGATTGTTGTAAAAGCCCAAATCCATGCGGGTGGACGAGGAAAAGGAACTTTTAAAGACGGATATCAGGGGGGCGTGCATGTGGTAAGTGATGCTACAGTAGCCAAAGAAAAAGCAAAGGCTATGCTTGGTAATGTTCTTGTTACAAAACAGACTGGAGAAGAGGGTAAGGAGGTTAGTACGGTTTATTTCAACGAAGCGACCGACATCGAAAAAGAATATTACTTGGCTGTGCTTATGGACAGAGCCACATCTCAACCGGTGATTATAGCATCCACAGAGGGTGGAGTTGATATTGAAGAAGTTGCAGAAAGTGCCCCCGAAAAAATTCTTAAAGTTTTAATCGACCCTGCTCTGGGCATTCGTTCTTATCAGGCTCGTAAAATAGCGTTTGGTCTTGAATTAAGCGGAGACTCTTTCAAGCAGTGTGTGAAACTTGTGACCAAATTATATAACTTTTTCTGGTCCAAAGATTGTTCCCAAGTCGAGGTGAACCCATTGGTCACAACACCTGCCGGCGATGTTCTAGCCTTAGACGCCAAGGTGAATTTTGATGCCAATGCCTTATTCCGTCATCCAGATGTGGTTGAACTTCGTGATCTCACTGAAGAGGATCCAAAGGAAGTTGAAGCCTCCAAATTCGATCTTAATTATATCGCACTTGATGGAAATGTAGCCTGCATGGTGAATGGTGCAGGGCTAGCAATGGCGACGATGGATATTATTAAGCATTACGGCGGGTCCCCAGCTAACTTTTTAGATGTTGGTGGGGGTGCGAATGAAGAGCAGGTGGAAAATGCTTTTCGTATCTTGGTTTCTGATGACACAGTAAAAGCCATCCTCGTAAATATATTTGGTGGAATTATGAAATGTGATGTGATTGCCACTGGTATTGTAAATGCTGCCCGCAAGTTGGATATGAAGGTTCCTTTGGTTGTTCGATTGGAGGGAACCAATGTTGCAGAAGGAAAACAAATTCTTGCAGATAGTGGTCTCGCTCTTGAGCCGGCTGATTCCTTAGCGGAAGCAGCCGAGAAGATCGTGAAATTAGCAGCCGAAGCTTAACCCAAAAACAAATAGATTATTTTTTAGATGAGCGTTTTAGTAAACAAGGACACCCGCTTAGTAGTTCAAGGAATTACCGGAAGTGCGGGAAGTTTTCATACCAGTCAGTGTATCGAGTATGGTACCAATGTTGTGGCCGGCGTTACCCCTGGTAAAGGTGGTCAAAAATTTCAGGATTCCGTTCCTGTATTTGATACCGTGCAGGATGCAGTCGACAAGGAAGGAGCAAATGTGGCCGCGATATATGTGCCTCCTCCCTTTGCTGCAGATTCGATTCTTGAAGCTATTGATTCCGAGATTCCCTTGGTTATTGCAATAACCGAAGGCATCCCAGTCAAGGATATGGCTGAGGTCAAGGCACGCCTAGCCACTTCCAATACCCGCCTGATCGGACCGAATTGTCCGGGAATCATCACTCCGGGTGAATGTAAGATCGGGATCATGCCCGGTTACATTCACAAGCCAGGAAAAGTGGGAATCGTTTCACGTTCAGGTACGCTTACTTACGAAGCAGTTTGGCAAATCACCAGTGCTGGTCATGGCCAATCCACCTGTATAGGAATCGGTGGAGATCCAATTAATGGAACCAGTCACTTGGATGCGGTAAAATTGTTTCATCAAGACCCAGATACCGAAGCTATCATTTTGATTGGAGAAATTGGAGGTACTGCTGAAGAGGAAGCCGCTGAGTTTATCAAGCATAATGTAGATAAGCCATGTGCTGCCTTTATTGCCGGAAGAACAGCTCCACCAGGACGCCGTATGGGCCACGCCGGAGCAATTGTTTCCGGAGGTAAGGGTACTGCTGAAGCAAAAGTGGAAGCTATGCTAGATGCAGGTATTTCTGTAGCTGAGACACCCTCGCATATCGCAGAGGCTCTGTTCAAGGTTTGGAACCCCTAAATTTTAAAATGGATAAGGAATTTCTCTCCGAGCTCAGCTTCGGGGAGAAGTTCATCTAAGTTCCAAATCTTAGCAGGATGTAATCCTGAGGATTCCAATTCTGCGGAATAATCTCCTCCCTTGAGGTACAAAATGCCGTTAGCAGGGGAGTGTTTAGCACCTTTGGCTATCTTGTTTTGCACCCAACTAAAGAATGTGGGCAAAGCAGTCACTGCACGTCCAATGATAAAATCATAAGATTTCTTACTTGGGAGCTCTTCGACACGACCGCGCTTTACCTCTGCGTTTTGAAGATTCAATTGTTTTACCATATCTTCAACGACCATGACTTTTTTTCCAATGGAATCCATCAGTGTGAATTTTGCCTGTGGGTAACAAATTGCCAATGGTATACCGGGAAGTCCGCCTCCAGTACCCACATCCAATAAGCGAGCTTTGGGCATGAGGCGAAGGAATTTAGTAATGGTCAGGCAATGGGCTAGGTGTTTGATTTCCAGACGATCTGTATCTTTCCGTGAGACTAAATTAATCTTACTATTCCATTCTCGAAGTAAGTCTATGTAGGCTTGTAATTCTTGCCATGTATTCTCTTCCAAATCCGGAAACCATTTTTTTAATGTTTCCCAAGGGTGTGAGTTGTCTTCCATGAAGTTATTCCACCTCAACCGTATCCAACCCTTTAACCAAGTCATCAATTGCTTTTGCTTGGGTTAGAAAAGTTTCAAGTTTATCGAGGGGGAGGGCACATGGTCCGTCGCATTTTGCATTGGCTGGTTCTGGATGTGATTCAAGAAAGAGTCCTCCAATACCCTGACTCATACCTGCGAGCATAAGTTCAAAGACTGCCTGCCTGCGACCGTCAGCAGAATCATTTCGCCCTCCCGGGATCTGTAGGGAGTGCGTCACATCGAACACGACTGGGCAACCAGTCCGTTTCATGAGTCCGAAGTTAAGAGGATCCACAACTAGGTTATTGTACCCAAAAGAGGTTCCTCGTTCGCACAGAAGAATTTTTTTGTTTCCAGCTTCTTCGAACTTTTTAATTATGTGGAACATTTCATGGGCCGCCAAAAATTGGGCTTTTTTTACATTTACTGGGCGTCCAGCTTCTGCGAGTGCAATAACTAAGTCTGTTTGCCTACATAGAAATGCGGGTAACTGCAGTACATCAATCACCTCAGCTGCAGGCTTTGCCTGTTGGGGTTCGTGTATATCTGAAATTACTGGGACATTATAAGTCTCCTTTATTTCTGCGAGAATCTCACATCCTCTGACTAACCCGGGGCCACGAAAAGAATGGATGGATGATCGGTTAGCTTTATCAAAAGAGGCTTTAAATACATAAGGAATACCAACTCGGTCGGTAATTTCTTTATAAGTAGCAGCAACTTCCAAGGCTAGTTCCCGTGATTCGAGAACATTCATGCCCCCAAAAAGTGTAAAGGGTCTATTGTTAGATACGGTCAGGCTACCGATGCTTATTTCATTTTGTGCGGTCATGCGTATGCAATCGCTGGAGGGGTACCATGTTCGGCAGATACAATAATACCGATTCCTCCGCGGGCGTTGAAGTTTACTTCAACCCGGCACCAGCGAGGTGCGATTGCACTTACCAAATCATCCAACAGTCGATTTGCAAAGTGTTCGTGAAAAGTACCCTCGTCCCGAAAACTCCAAAAATAGAGCTTGAGGGATTTTGATTCGACGATTTTTTGGTCGGGCACATAACGGATCATAATTTCTGCAAAATCAGGTTGTCCAGTTTTGGGACAAATACATGAGAATTCACTCGTGTTTAATTCCACGATATAATCGCGTTCTGGGTTACGGTTAGGGAAGGTTTCTAGTTTCCGATTTGGGTGGGTTCCACCTTCACCAAGTTTAGTTAAATTAGAATGCTCAGGATTTTGGTTGCTCATAAGATGGTTATTCTTATCTCAATTCTTGGGCTAACCGGCAAGGTTAGAAGATTCGGACAAATCGCTCCATGGGACAACAGATTCGGATTGCTCTAATAATTTGCTCAGATTTTCCGAAAATTCAGATCTGGATATTTCTGAGGCTCCCATTTTTTCCAGGTGCGGTGTATGAGCCTGACAATCTATTAATGCAATTCCGTATGTTTTGGAAATTTCTGAAAGTTGGTGCAAGCACACTTTGGATGCTTCAGGAACAGTATGAAACATCGATTCTCCAAAGAAGATCTTTCCAAGGGCAAGTCCATAGAGTCCCCCAATTCTTTCATTGTCAAGATAGGCTTCTATTGAATGAGCAATACCCATTTCATGAAGTTTTTTATAATCTTTGATCATATCAGCTTCTATCCAGGTTGATTCCTGATCAGGTCGTGGGGAGTTTGCACATGACCTCATTACCTCGCTGAAGTTTTGATCGACCCGAATTTCAAATTTTTTAGATCTGACCGCCTTTTGTAAACTTCGGGAAACTTTAAGATTTTCAGGTCGCAGTACCATCCGTGGGTCTGGAGAAAACCAGCACCAAAAATTAGGTTCCTGTTCCATTCTCATCCATGGAAAGATTCCTTTTTTATAGGCTGCAATCAAACGATGTACGCCAAGGGTATCGCTTACGGCAACCATGCCATTTTCATCCGCCTGTTTGGGGTGCGGAATCAAGGATGGATTTTCATCATCCAATAAATAGACCATCAGATAGTAAGATTTATTTGGATACTAATTCTAAAAGACTGACCTCTGGTCGGCAGTTGAAGCGGAGTCCGTATAAATTACCAACACCTCTGGTTACATAGATATGTCTCCATTTATCCCATTTATAGAGGCCTTGTACGATTGACTGATCTAGAACAGGTGCAAAGGGTGCAAAATTGGTAAAGGGTACAATAAACTGACCTCCATGGGTATGACCTGAGAGCATAAGATTCCAAAAGTAGGGTCTGAGAATTTCTTTTGCATCTGGATTATGGCACATCAGGATAACAGGTTCTTTGGGTGCTCGTTGAGATTGATGAACCATACATAATTTTGGGAAGCACTCTTTCGACCACAAATCTCCAACTCCAACTAATTGAATGGGGAATCCCTTTATTCGTATATTAATACGCTGGTTCACCAGTAATCTGACTTTCGCCTTTTGTAGCATTTCCTTCACTTCATTGCTAGTGTCAAACCCTCCCTTAGGGAATGACCATGACCCTCCATCATGATTACCAAGACAGGCATAAGTTGGTATTTTGGATGAAAATTTATAAAGAACCTTAGAAAGTGCATCCAAATCTTTTTCACTGGGCATATCGGATATGAAGTCACCAGTGATAAAACAGGCATCAGGGGATTCTGAAAAACCTTTTCGTAGAGCTGATTCAATTTGGTCGAGAGAAATATACTTAGATAGGTGTAGGTCAGAGATGTGTAATAATTTAAGGCTTTCCCCTTTCTTTAAACCTCTAAATGGAATGGAAACTTTAGACAAATCTAGCCAGTCCGCTTCTAATTTTGAGTAGATCCCACCAACGATTGGAACTAAGCATGAAGCAATGATCCTTGTGATCATCCGTCTGCGGGCTAACTTTTTAAGATTTAGAGGGTACTTATAACCTCTAGACTTTCCATAATCCGGAACTTCTTGCCTCATTTAAAAGAAAATTTTTATGAAATTATTCCGAAGAATTAATGCCGCCTTCTTCGTCGATCTTTTCGAGTTGCTGGATCAGTTTAGTTTGATCGACTGAAATTTCTCCCGAAGACTTTAAATCTTTAATTTTCACTTTTTTTTGAATTTCTTCCTCTTCACCGATAATTAAGGCGTATCTTGCCCCGGACTTACCAGCTTCTTTAAATTGTTTCCCAAATCCAGTTGCCTTGAGTGAATGGGATACAGCAAAACCACTCTTTCGAGTTTTAGCGGTTAAGAAAATACCAGAGTTTCGCTGATCCTGTCCACTAATGACAAATATGTCGGGAGCCATAATATAAGTAGGTAGCAGTCCATTTTTTTCCAAACAGTCACTCAAAGTCATGTCTCCAATTGCAAAGCCAGTTGCAGGTAAGTCAACATTGCCCGAGAGTTTTTTGATAAGGTGATCATAACGACCTCCACCTGCGAGAGCCCGCCCCTCCCCGGAAGCTTCGAATGCTTCATAAACGAACCCTGTGTAATAGGCTAAACCTCGAACGATAGATAAATCAATCTTAACGAAAGGATTGACTTGATGGGCTGTAAGTTCACTCATCAAGTTTTGCCAATCTTTGGCTCTAGCCTGGCCCTCAATTCCAAATGACTCGAGCTTTACAAGCAAAGTATCTAGGTCGTTAATTTGTTTGATTTCCTCAATTTTCTGAAAAATCTGCTCGCCTTTACCTGGCACTGCCAAATTCAAGGACTCTATTGTCTGTACAGGTTTCCTCCGACCACTCTTATCGATGGCGTCTAGGACGCTAGGCCGTTGCTTTAAATCGATGCCGATATCGGCAAGAAATAAGATCCATGTTTGACGATCGCTTAATCGAATCGCAAATTCTTTTTCTCCTAATCCAAGAGTCTGCATAATTGCACCGAGCAAAGCAATTAGTTCTGCATCTGCTCCGATAGAAGCTTCGCCTAATAAGTCAGCATTAAATTGGTAGAAAGATCTACCTCTCCCTTTTTGAGGTCTTTCGTATCGAAAGTGTTCGCCTATATTATACCATTTGATTGGCTTTGGGAGGGCATTTGCCTGTGCGGCAACCATTCTGGCAAGAGTTGGGGTGAGTTCCGGACGTAGAGCAACTGATCGCTCTCCTTTATCTTCAAAATGGAATAATTGTGAAGCAATTTCAGGACCTGATTTTTCGATGTATAAATCAAGGGGTTCTAAAATCGGAGCATCGAATTCACGAAAATCAAAAGCCCGTGCCACATTTCGGAATACCCGAAAAAGGTGGTTTCTTCGCGCACAAGCTTCTGGTGGAAAATCCCGGAATCCCGGGAGAGTATCAAACATTGAAAAAATTCTTAGGATTAGAAATTATCTAAATCCAATTTCGTAAGTCCGGTTTTCATTTCTTTACCAGCTTTGAATTTTACAACTGCACGACGCGGGATGACCACATCGGTTTCTGGTTTGTTAGGGTTACGGCCAACGCGTGATTTACGAACTTGAACCTCAAAAACGCCAAAATTACGAAGCTCAACATTCATGCCGGAAGTCAATGCCTTGTTAATATTATCAAGGGTTTTTTGAACGATTTCGGTGACATCCTTGTGGTTGTAGTTGGCACTCTCGTAAATGTTTTGAACGATTTCTCTTTTGGTCAGGTTATTCGACATAATAGGAAACTGTTTGAAAGCACAGGGCTTGGGGGTTAGGATAATTTTGTGAACTTTCATAAATTCCCAACAGACAACAACCTGTCAAACTCATAATTTTGATCTATGACCAAAAAAGATGATGAAAATCCATTGGAGGAAATGCAAAAACAACTGCGTGACCTATTTAAGAACAAAAATGTACAAGTCGCTTTTGCTCCGTTTATGCAATCTATGACTGGAAAGGATGATTCCGAAGAGAAGGGCAAGGAGACCAGTAAAGATGCACCTCCGGAGGAACCGGAACCATCTAGGGACGAAAAGCTCGAAAGTATTCGAGCTTTCGATCGTAAGCCCAAAGAAATAAGAGATTATTTAGATCGGTTTGTTATCAAGCAAGAGCAGGCGAAAAGAGTTCTATCGGTCGCGGTTTGTGATCACTACAACCACATTCGATCTTGTTTGAGGGATGAAAAGGTAGCTAATGCCTCCTATGTGAAACCAAATGTTTTACTATTAGGTCCCACGGGCGTGGGGAAAACTTTTTTAATGCGAAATGTTGCTAAACTTATTGGGGTTCCTTTTGTGAAAGCGGATGCCACTAAGTTTTCAGAGACTGGGTATGTTGGCTATGATGTGGATGATCTTGTCCGTGATCTAGTTAAATCTGCGGACGGAGATGTCGAGCTCGCTCAGTATGGAATTGTTTATGTGGATGAAATTGATAAGATAGCCTCCGAAGCATCTAAGAGTGGAAGAGATGTATCCGGTAGGGGAGTGCAAATTAATTTGCTCAAGTTGATGGAGGAAACTGAAGTTAATCTACATTCTCCACAAGATATGATGGGGCAAATGAAGGCTTTTATGGATGTACAGAAGGGAGGGAAACCTGGGAAATCGGCAATTTCGACAAAAAATATTCTTTTCATAGTTAGTGGTGCATTTGACCAACTTGGTGAAAATGTCCGTAAGCGCCTGAATTTAAACCGTATTGGATTTGGCTCATCAGATGAACAATCTCAAAGTGAGCATTCATCTTCCTCTTTTCTTGGAAAAGCCGAAACTAGAGATTTTATTGACTATGGTTTTGAACCCGAATTTGTGGGACGGCTTCCTGTACGGGTTGCCTGTGAAGACCTGACTAAAGAAGATTTAAGTGAAATACTTCTATCATCAGAAGGAAACGTTTTAGAACAGTATAGGAATGATTTTGCAGGCTATAATATTGAGTTCAATATATCTGGAGATGCCATCTTAAAAATTGCTGAAAAAGCGGCCGATGAAAAAACGGGAGCTCGTGGATTAGTTACTATTCTGGAAAGAACTTTTCGTGATTATAAGTTTGAGTTACCTTCGACCGGAATCAAATCATTCGATGTCGATAAGCAGACTGTGGAGGACCCGCAAAGTTCTATGAATGAATTATTGGAACAAAACCGGGATCAGGTCGATGACTCGATGCTTGCTGATGTGGATCGTTTCGTCGAGGAGTTTAAACGTAGCCATGGTTTCGAGTTACGATTCCGAAAACCAGCAAAGATTGCATTGGTTAAATTGGCTGGTCAGGAAAATCGTTCGGTTTTTGCTTTTTGTGAGAAAAAATTTGCTGATTTTCAGCATGGACTTTCAATAATATCCCAAAGAACAGGAAAAAAATCTTTTGTCATAGAAAGAAAAGCAATTGATGATCCGGATAAAGAATTATCCCGTTGGGTAATTGATAGTTTTGGAAAAAAACCAGAATCGGAGTGAGTGGTCCGGATCCTGCATCCGTACGTGCCACCTTTGAGAGGGTTGCTCACCGCTATGATCTAGCTAACCATTTTCTTTCGGGAGGGATAGATTACCTTTGGCGAAATCGACTGGTTAAACTAGCTGGGAAAGAAAATTGTTCCCGGGTGCTTGATCTCGCTACAGGTAGTGGAGACGTATTGTTTGCCCTTCGCGAAGGTCTACCACCCAGTACTCATATTACCGGGGTAGACTTCTGTGAACCTATGCTTGACCAAGCGAGAAGGAAGCGTGCCTTAAAAGGGCTAGATGAAGAATCCAACGGTTTTATTTCTGGGGACTGCCTTAAACTTGATTTCCCTGATGATTCTTTCGATTTAATAACGATTTCCTTTGGTTTACGAAACCTTGCTGATCGTAAGAGAGGTCTGAGTGAAATGAATCGTGTGCTTAAGCCAAACGGTAGATTGATCGTACTTGAATTTAGTCAGCCTTATTTTTGGTTTCGTCCATTTTATTATTTTTATTTAAGGTTTATTCTTCCGTGGATGGCCCGTTTCGTAACTGGAGATCGTGATGCCTATTTATATCTAGGGACAAGTATTTCGGAATTTCCTGACCGGTTTGGACTGGTCCAAGAATTCGAAGATACTGGATTTGATAGAATCCGGTTTTCAGCCCTTACCTTTTCAATTGTAGCCCTTCACGAAGGGCACAAAAAAGGTTAATTATCAGACAGCTCCTTTAGAAATTCTGCCAATTCTTTGGCATCTGTTCTGGGTTTATCACAAGTTTGGTTTTGGCAGGCGTAAACTACGGATTTACCATCTACTTGATTTTGTCTTTCAAGGAATGGTATTAATTTAAAAAGATCCTCATTTTGTTTGGTCGTATCTTTAAAAAGTAATACTGTTGAGGGGAGAAATCTTTGATTGATTTCGCGGAGTAAATCCTGGGTATTTTGCCTGGAGGGATCTCCTGCGACAACTAACTCTAAAGGTTCACCAAGAATAAAGTCTAAGCCTTGAAGAAAAACTTCGGCACCTTGCGGATTTTTTTCTAAAAATCCCGAAAATGCAGAGAACAAAGAAATCAACTTTTTTTCGTAGAGAGCGTTATTTGTCATTTTTGAGAGCCGGGCAAGATTAATTGCCATTACTGAATTTCCTGAAGGGGTGGCACCGTCGTAGATTTCCTTAGACCGAACCAGTAGTTGTTCTTCATCGTCTGCGGTAAAGAAAAACCCGCCCTTTTCTTCATCTTCAAATAATTTGATTGTCAGATCAGTTAGTTCCAAGGCGGATTTTAAGTATCTCGTTTTGAAACCAGCCTCGTATAAATCAATCAGCCCTTGGATCAAGAATGCGTAATCTTCCAAATGTGCAGGAAGACCTGCTTTTCCTTTTCTCCAACGTTTAAGTAACTTCCCGTTTTGTTCTTGCAGCTGTGAAATGCAAAAGTTTGCAGCTTTTTCTGCTACTTGTAGATACATTTTATCATCAAGGGCCCGGGCACTTCTCGCAAATGCAGAAATCATAAGCCCATTCCAATCAGTTAGAATTTTGTCATCTAATTGAGGATGAACCCGTTCTTCCCGGTATTTAAAGAGGAGGGAACGGCATTCAATAATTTTTTTATCTTCAATTATCTTTCCATATTCACTCCTTGAAAGGTGTGGGATGTTTTTTCCGGTTAATTCATGAGACAATTCATCGAGGTAATTCCCTTTTTTTTTGAACTGAAAACTTTCAGCATATACTAATGCATTCTTTTCGCCGAGGGCTTCGATCAATTCTTCCACTGACCAAAGGTAAAATTTTCCTTCTTCACCTTCACTGTCAGCATCCTCTGCTGAATAGAAACCTCCTTCTTCAGAGGTGAGTTCTCTGATTACATATTCAAGAGTTTCTCTACAGGAACGAAGGAAGAATTTATCTTTGGTGACTAGGTAGGTTTCTAGGTTAGCAATGGTAAATAATGCCTGATCATAAAGCATTTTTTCAAAGTGAGGAACCAACCATTTTTCATCAGTTGAATAACGATGAATACCAAATCCAACCTGATCGTAAATACCTCCGTGTCGAATATTTTTGAGGGTTTGTTTCACCATTTCCAAGGCATTTTTTTCACCTGTTCTTTGATGGTAACGAAGCAGAAAACTCAGGGTGTGACAGGTTGGGAATTTAGGTTGCTGACCAAATCCCCCGAAGGTTGGATCATAGGTATTTTGAAGAGTCTGGTAGCAGGCATCTAAGTGAGAAGCATTGAGATTCCCTCCTGCGTATCCATTTTGTAACTCACCCAGGCTCTTAATAATCGCTTGCCCCACTTCCTGTACTTTTTTTCTTTCTTCCTTCCATACCCTTGCGAAATGCGGGAGTAATTTAAGCATTGAAGGTTGCGGGAAATAAGTACCTGCGAAAAAAGGAACCTTTTGGGGTGACATAATAACAGTCATTGGCCAACCACCCCGCCCAGTCATAATTTGGGTGACCGACATGTAAACATTATCCACATCGGGTCTCTCTTCTCGATCCACCTTTATGCATATATAATTTTGGTTCAACAATTCAGCGACATCTTGATCTTCAAAGGATTCATGCTCCATAACATGACACCAGTGGCAGGTGGTGTAACCGATGGAAAGAAAGATGGGTCGGTTTAACTTTTCTGCTGCTTTAAAAGCTTCATCACCCCATGGATACCAATCTATCGGATTGCCCGCATGTTGGAGCAAGTATGGACTGCTTTCAAAAATTAGCCGGTTGAACTCTTTGCCGCCATCCAATGGAAGTTTATTGATCTCTTCAGAAGTGGGCACATTTGGCTGATCACTTTTTATGGTATGATTCATAGCACTTTTATCCATTGTTGTTTGCCTAGGAGTAACGGATTTTTTTTCAGTGCACGCAAGTAACATGCTTCCAATTAAAAAGCATGTAAAAGTAGAACAGTATGGAAGTCTTTTCGTTATCAACTTCAAGAGTGGATAATGAGAAGACTCAGTTGAACTCACAGATTTATGTTAGTCTATTGAAATAAGTTTTTTAAGTTCATCGACCCGTTCTGAAATCGCTGAGGCACCTGCTGATTCCAACCGGTCGCAACCAAAGGCTTCTACCGTTAAGCTTGCTGCACATGTTCCGTATAAAATCGCATCTTTGATAGCGGAGAAATCAGTGCGGTTTCGCGAGGCAAGTCGACCAATTAGCGCTCCTGCGAAAGAATCTCCCGCACCAGTAGGGTCTCTAAGTTCAGTAACTGGGTATGCAGGTAAAGCAAATAAACCGTCTTCATGAAAAAGGATAGCTCCATGTTCCCCCTTTTTAATAATCACAGTCTCGGGGCCTAATTCACGTAGTTTATTACCAGCAAGAATGATATTAGTTTCTTCTGTTAACTCTTCAGCTTCAGAATCATTAATGACGAAAAGGCTGACTCGTTTAATTAATTCGAGTAAAGCTTTTCTTTCAATCTCGATCCAAAGATCAATCGTATCAGCAAGAACGAAGGGGTTTCCCTGCAGTTGATCAAGTACATGCATCTGCAGGGCAGGGTGGATATTTCCCAGAAGAACAAATTGAGAGTCCAAGTAGCTTTTAGGGAGGTCAGGTCTAAACTTCTCAAATACATTTAGCTGAATATCTAAAGTATCTCTACGGTTAAAGTTTTCATGGTACTTGCCTTTCCAAAAAAAAGTTGGCCCAGATTCATCTTTTTGCAATCCTTCGAGATCAATATCTCGATATTTGAGTCTATTTAAATACTCGTCTCCAAAATCATTTCCAATCACTCCAACCATTCGTGGTTGTGTAAAATAACTTGCTGCAAAAGAACAGTAGGACGCTGCTCCTCCAAGGATTCCCTCTTTGGAACCATGAGGTGTGATGACGTTATCAAATGCAACCGATCCCACAACCACTAGGGGCGCGGATTCAGTTGATTTAGAATCAATTCTATCTACCATAATTCAATACCCTAATTGAATTTACGAACAGTTCAAGGTGCATCGATCTCACAGGACGATATTAATAATGCGTGATTCTGAAATGAGATTTTCTACTATAAGAAAATAATTCTCAGATTTGATTTTCCTCAAGTTGTGGGAGGTAGAATCCCTCAGAATCAAAGGCACTTTTAATAATTCAATAAACTAGAATTTACCCCAAATCTTTTCCATTAAAGCGTAAGTTTGGGGGTCGTATTCTTTAAGCTCTGCACGGACGAAGGGATAAAAATCATTCACCCCGACATAAGATTCGGTCATCTCGGCAAAAAACTCTTTGTGATTGGTACGGGCATAGTGGCGAGTTTTGCCACCTCTGAAGAGGAGGACTTTTTCATAGAGCATTTCTTTTTCTGCAAGTTGATAGGCTTTAATGATATCCTTATTTCCAAAGCTTAAAACTTGATCATGGTAAGCATGGGCAAGTTCATGGAGAATTACATATGGATGCTTTTGCCAAGTACTTCGCTTAAGTAAATTTTCTGCCCTTGGAATGTGAACTCTTTTTTCGAGCGTTGGATCATACCCGTTTTGTACCAGCCATCCTTTTGATGGATGATATTGCATATTGGTCAGCTTATGTTTTCGATCCACGCGGATCTTTAAATTTTGCAACTCTTTGACTTTATTTACAGGCAATAGAAACTTGATCCTTTGGAAATGGTTACTCAAGGCTTTCTTTATTTCATGAAAAAAATGATTATCTTTTGCATTGGCTAATGTTGGATCCCATTCAATAGTCCACCCTTCGAGCTTGCTTATAACCGGTTGATAAAAAGCTATCTTTTTTTCGTCTTTGGAGTGGGCATGAGTACACGCCCATAGGATCAAGGAAATTAGAATACTGCCGGAAAAGAATTTCATGGATCATTAACCTGAGAGATGGGGAAAGTACTGGCAAGTACTACCTGGTCATCAATTTCAATTAGAATTGAGTAGTTACCAGCCTCCTCAAATTTTAAACGATGAATATCATTAATCAGATTTATCCTGTGCTGGGGCCCAGGCGAGTCGAATTCTCTTTTAATTATAGTTCTTGGTGCCTCATCTGACATGGGAATACCTATGGAAATTGTTAACTTATGCTTTCCTTTGGTTAAGTCAGAGAAAGAGAGAAACCAAATCATTCTAGGATGAATTACAGGAAACTCTTTGGCTCTTAGGTTTGAGAAAATTCCGAGTAAAGTATGCTTCCCGGTTGCTGGATCTACATAGACTGAGTCACAAGTGATCCAAGCCAAAACTTGGGGTTTGGTTGACATGATTTTTAGATGTGAGTCGCTAAAGCGAATTAGGTAGACAAACCGCTTCGTGTGAGTAGTGGTTCGACTTTTGGTTCTCGACCCATGAAATCTCGATACAATTGATCTGGTGCCACGGAATTACCCTTACTTAAAATTTTCTCGCGGAAATCAATTCCTGTTTCAGCATTCATGATCCCTTCTTTTTGGAACCGGGTAAATGCATCGGCATCTAAAACTTCTGCCCACTTGTAAGAGTAGTATGCTGCGGCGTATCCAACTGGACTGCTAAAGAGGTGACTGAATCTTAGAGCAATAGTTCTTGGTGTGGTTTTACGCTTGGGGAAGTAGTCATGTAATATTTCCTGTAAAGAACCCTCCAATTCTTCAAAGTCAGTTTTAGCCAAAACCCGATGTATGTGTAAATCGAGCTTAGCAAAGGCAAGCTGTCGCATCATCGTGTTTCCTGCCATGAAGTTTCGAGCTCGGAGCATTTTCTGAAAAAGTTCTTCAGGAATGATGTCTCCTGTTTCATGGTGTCGGGCAAAAAGATTAAGACTCTCTCTTTCCCAGCACCAATTTTCCATGATTTGAGAGGGGAGTTCTACAAAGTCCCAGGCCACATTAACTCCATTCAGGCTACGATGGGCCACATTTCCACAAAGGTGATGTAAAAGATGCCCGAATTCATGAAACACAGTCTCCACTTCATAATGAGTGAGGAGTGCTGGTTTGGTTGGAGTAGGTGCAGTTAGATTTCCACAGATCAGCCCTAGGTGTGGATCCCTTTGCCCATTTTCGGTAGGTTCTCCTGTCTTCAGGTAATTCATCCATGCTCCTGCCCGCTTGCTGGAACGAGGGTGCCAATCGGCATAGAATGAGCCAAGATTCTGGCCTGATTTAGAATCCGTAAGATCATAGAATCTAACATCCTCATGCCAGACTGGTTGCGGTTCTTTGTCATTATCTGAACCATGATCGAAAATTTGCTGCTTATATTTTGTAGATCTTTCTTCAATAGAGAGACCGAAAATTTTGGTGGCAAGTTCGAACATTCCCTGCAGGACGGACTGTATTGGGAAGTAGGGTCTCAGATCTTCATCGTCGAAATCATATCGCTCTTTCTTGAGTTTTTCAGACCAAAATCCAACTTCCCATGGTTCCAGCATATCAACTGCCAGAGCAGTTTTCTCAGCTTTAAACTCTTCAAGCTCTTGGTTTTCTTTTTCAAAAAAAGGAATTGTTTTTTCCCGGAGTTCTGAAACAAATTGATCTGCTTTTTCTCCACTCTTTGCCATCCGCCTAGTGAGCACGGTATCGGCAAAATTATCTTTGCCTAAGATATCTGCTTTCTCCTGCCTTAATTTAATAATCTGGCGAATCAGAGGTTCATTTGCATAGGGAGGGTCCGCACAAAGTTTATTACTGGCAGACCATACTTCTTTGCGAATGGCTTCGTCCTCTAGATACTGTAAGACAGGAAGCATTGAAGGGGTATGCAGGGTGAAGACCCAAGCAATTGCCCCCTCTGCTTCACCCAATTTTTCAATTGCGGTCTGCCGGGCAGCTTCTTTTGCCGTCTCAGGTAATCCTTTTAACCTTTCTTCTTCCTGAATGATAAGTTTCCATTCATTAGTTGCATCAAGAACCTGCTCGGAAAACTTTTGGGTAACCTGAGCAAGTTCCTGTGAAATATTTTCAAGTCTTTTTCTCTTAGCTTCTGGTAGGTCAGCACCTGCTTCCTGGAAATCCAAAAGGGTCTCTTCAAAAAGCCTGCGGTCGATCGGTGCTAATTCTGCTATCTGAGTATTTTCGGAAAAAGTTTGCAGTGAATTCCATAATTCAGAATCGAGAGTTATTTTGGCACCGAAAGCACTTACCGCCGGTAACATTTCGTTATGTACTTCACGAAGTTCAGGAGAATTACATACAGAATCAAGGTGGGTCACTAACCCCCATGCGTAGTACAATTCATAGCTGGCATGCTCCAAGGCTTTGATTGTATTATCAAAATTAATTTCATCTTCTGTAAGGTCACGAATTTTTTGGAGATTTAATTCTGCTTTTTCGAGAGCAAGAGTGATATCTTTACGGACATCATTCGGCGTTAAGGTTGCCCAGTCGGGGTTTCCTGAAAGTTCTAGAAAAGGATGTTGAGACATAAGTGATTAGTTTGATGATATGGTCAATTTTAACAATTGCTGGGATATGAGAACTCGCAAAGCAGTTGAAGGTTTTCTTTTTATGAAACCTTTTGGTGATGGACACCCATTAGAGATCTAGCTTTGGTAGAAATCATTAAGTTGCATTAGCAACTAAAAGAGAGGATTTGGCAAGCTTAGTAATCTCTTTTTTATCCATTTGATGAACAAACCCAGAAGGAGTTTATAAACTTCACTCAATGGTAATTAATTAATTCAATTAGTTGAAAGTTATTGGATAGCTATTTTAAAAAAAAATCTTTTAATCGTATTTATGATAAGTAAGCGGGGTACTCCATGCGATGTTTTCTGTTCAAGAGGTTTGATCGGATTTTTTTGCAGAGTTATGAGAATATCTCATCTGCATAAGTTCGATAAACATTGCAAAACCCATGGGTGCATAGATTAAACTTTTCTCGACTTCTTTTCCTAAACCTTCCATTAAAATTGTGATTCCAATCACGATAAGAAATGAAAGTGCGAGAATTTTTAAAGCTACATGTTTAAGAATGAAATCTCCAATCGGTTTAGCAAAAAATAAGATTACTGCGAAGGAAAGGATAACAGCAATGATGATAACCCAACGGTTCTCAGTGAGACCAACAGCAGTTATGACTGAATCCAAAGAAAAAACCACATCCAGGATTACAATCTGAGTGATTACGCCGAAGAATGTATCTTTAACTTTGGTATTATTCTCTTGGTGAGATAGTTCTACTGTTGCATGGATTTCTTTTACTGCCTTCCAAATAAGAAAGAGTCCACCCGCTAAAAGGGCAAGGTCTCGCCATGAATATTGAAACCAAGCGGGGCCATCCGGAAAGGCGGGTGCGGTTAATTGAATTAACTTGAGTCCGCCAATCACCATTACAATTCTTGCCACTAACGCAAGAATGAGGCCGAAGTTTCTTGTTTTGTTACGCTTTTCTTCAGGTAAACGAGAGACAAGTATTGCAATCACCAAAACATTATCCACACCAAGAATAAGCTCCAAACCAATCAATAGAGCAAATAAGCCAATTAAATCAGAATCCATAATGGCAAATTGTAACAGTGTAGATTGATAGTAAAGCAAAAGATTACAAAGTAATGTCGGTTGACCCTTGAGCTTTTTTTTATCAAATGAAGTGAATGAAACTTTCTACTGATATCCGAATTAAGAATTTTTCTTTACATTTTATTCCGGTCAAGACCCGAGTTCCATTAAAGTTTGGATCAGAAGTACTTTCATCGGTTATCTGTGCAAGAGTGAAAGCAGGAGTTATCAATAGAGGAAAGGAGAGTGCTGAAGGGTGGGGCGAAACTCCTTTAAGTGTTCAGTGGGTATGGCCATCGCAAGTGCCTTATTCAGTACGACAGCAAGCACTCTTAACCTTCTGTGAATTTTTGGGTGAACGTTGGCAATCTTTCGACAATTGGGGTCATGCGATTGAAATTGGACACCAATTAATTATGAATGATTTACCAAAGGCACTAGCCCAGTTTAATGACTTGGAGAATTATGCTGAACCAATGCCATGGCTTGCCGGTTTGGTATGTGCTTCAGCTTTTGATCTTGCCCTTCATGATGCTTATGGAGTGGTCAATCAAATACCGGTTTACCAAGCCTATGGAAAAGAATTCATTTCCTCCGATCTTTCCTGTTTTCTACAACCAGAAGAAAAGAGTGAAGTAAATTTCGAAGGAAAATTCCCCTCTGACTTTCTTGTGCTTAAGCCTCCTTCACGCATTCCGGTCTGGCACTTGGTTGGAGGACTTGACCCGTTGGGGAAAGATGATCTGACTGGTGATGAGCCAGAAGATGGTTACCCGGTTCATTTGATGGATTGGATCCAGCGGGATGGTCTGAACTGTCTGAAAATAAAACTTCTCGGTAATGATTCAGACTGGGACTACCAGCGGTTGCTAAAGGTGGGAGAGATTGCAGAGAAAATGGACGTGGATCATTTGACCGCTGATTTCAATTGTACTGTAACGGAGCCGTCCTATGTAAATGAGATTTTAGACCGTTTGAAATCAGATAATGTAGATACCCATCGAAGAATTTTATATGTAGAGCAGCCTTTTCCCTATGACTTGGATACTCACCGTATTGATGTTCATTCGGTTTCAGCCCGTAAACCACTTTTTATGGATGAGAGCGCTCACGACTGGAAGCATGTAAGATTAGGCCGTAAACTTGGTTGGACCGGCGTTGCACTTAAAACATGTAAGACTCAGACAGGAGCCCTACTGTCGCTTTGTTGGGCTAGAGCTCATGATATGGACCTGATGGTGCAGGATTTGACTAATCCAATGCTCGCTCAAATTCCACATGTGCTACTGGGGGCTCATGCAGGAACTATCATGGGAGTTGAAAGTAACGGTATGCAATTTTATCCGAATGCATCTTTACGCGAAGCCAAAATCCATCCGGGTGTGTACAATCGAAGGGAAGGAAACTTAGATCTTTCTACCTTACAAGGCTCAGGCTTTGGGTATCGGATAAATGAATTTTAATCGAGATCAGTTTTCAGAAATTTTTATAGAATCCAAAATAAGTTTATTGCTCGGCTTGAATTAAAAAAGCCCCTTTATTTGGATTTTAGGCGTACCCGGATGAATTGTTGTTTGCCGCCATTATGAGTGCGGGTTTGCTTGGTTCTAAAAACAACTTTTTCCATACCTCCACCCAAATCGATAGAATTTCCAATTTGAATGGGGCCATTGGTTGAATCCGTGTTCGGATACCAGGTACGAAGGTCTCGGCTGGTTTCCACAATATATTCAATTCTGTCATCTCCATCGTTATAGATATCTTGGTATCGATTGAAGGTTATGTATTCATAGCCATCATTCTTACGGATTGCCTTTGGTTTTTTATCGCCCATATCACTCATCAGCGAGTCAGCTCCGAATGCACGCTCTTCCAAGTTGGTTAGACCATCGCCATCGGAATCCTGATCATCGCGGTCAAAAAGGTAGGCCGCTTTATCTCCGGATATTCCCTTTCTGGCAACCCGAGTAAAAAAACGGTTCTTTTTCCCGTCGAATCTTTCATCCAATCGCCGCTCCTCATAGAAAGCACCTTTTCCGGGCTTTTTAATCTTAATCTCATGATCTACGGGAAGGGCACTATGCCAATTGGAGGAATCCCCCCCCTGACTTGCCCGGATTTTTATGGTTAGATCTTTTCCTCCACCAAATCCAGTGAATTTTTCTCCGGCGTCGACATCCTTGGGAGCGATGACTAATTGTGCCTTATTCCCGGATCCTATAATCTTGGCAATTTTATTGGGATTATTGACGAGGGTAAATGTGATTGGCAGGTTGGAATTAGCAAATGCCATTTTACCCAATGAAATCGGTTTATTGGACAGCTGGATGTTTCCAAGCCCTCCTTTTTCCCCTCTAAGGAAAGTAATAACCTGTCCCTGTTTGGAACCGTCTACCGTAAAGGTGGCGGTGGCTGTACCCGGGGCATAATTGAGCCCGGAAACAGTTACCTTAATCTTAACTTCACCCGAACCCGATGAATTCGTGGATACGGTATTTTCAGAAATCGTGGCAGGACCGGATACCCTTGCGTAAGCCATCGTAATTCCGGATTTTCCATTGAGTAGCATCCCGTTTGATGCATCGTAAGCCCACGCCCTAACTTTGAAGGATTGACTGTTACCCATGGTACCAATCGGTTCGAAGGAAACTGTCATGGGATCTCCGATCATGAAAGTTTGCTCGATATGAGCAGCCGGTGCATAGGTATCGTTCCCGTCCTGAGATGCTCGAATGGTAGCGCTTCCTGCCGCCACAATAGATACAGTGCCGTTGGCAGTCACGGTGGCGGTACTAGTGTCTAGACTGGTAAACGAGACAGGCAGGCCGGAACTGGATGTTGCAGAGACGCTGAAGTTAGCACCACCGGGTTGCTTATTAGCGATTGAACCAAAGGTGATTGTCTGGGAACGCTTACCAAGAATCTTCATGTCCAATGTTTGGTTGGAAGCGGCCGAGAAGTGGGAATTACCTGATTGTTTTAAGGTCACCCGCACTTTTCCTGGGGCCACCGGTTTGAGTAAGCCCTGAGCGTCCACGGTGAGTATATTAGTATTATTTGTCTCATAAGTGAGGGAAAGTCCGGAGCTTGCATAGGAACCTTGGGGAATGAAAGGAGGATCAAATACAGACATAGAAGGCAGTCCGTCGCTTGTACTAAAATTTGTGTGGGCGACGGTAATTGTTTGAGGACCCCCAAAGGTCGGAGCCGTACTTTTAAATGGATGATTTACAGGCAGGCTTCCTTCCGCCCCCCATTTATGGGCAAGGTATCCCTCCATTCTTTGTAGGTTGTAATCATCCAATGAAGTTGAAAAGACGAGAACTTCATGAATGATTCCGCGGAAAAAGTCATTTCCCGAACCATTATTACCAGCACCCAACGTTATTGCTACATTGGAAGAAGGAAAGTCCACAGAATTAGCCGTACTTGGAGAAGAGAGAGTAATTTTAGATCCAAACCGGAAGAATTCACCTTCGGCTTTGGTGGCTCCATAGGTTCTTCTCCAAGCTCCAAGGGTAGGGGAGAGATTGAAGTTTTGGGAAGCGGTTTGATTTCCATCATTGTAAAGGATACTTCCAGACTCATGGATACCAATAATCTGATTAGCAGTTCCGGAAGAACTCCCAATTTGAAGCATCCGGCCACCGGCTACTTGCGAGTCTGCAACAATTAGTGCGGTCAAGGCAGGGTTGCTGGGCAAGACCGAGGACAATGTGACGGACATGAAATCATTGCCGTCAAAACGTAAGCCACCGGCACTTTCATAAGTGGGGTGATTTAATGTTTGGGACTGGGCAAAAGTATTTGCATTTCCTGAACGATCGGCCCAGGTGCTAACCTTGGCATTGGCAAGGAAGCTGCCTGGGTTTTCCGGTAACTGGTCCCCGTTAATATCCTTACCATCGAGCCAAAGTTCCAGGTTGGACAGGGAATCACTGTAGGGGCTGTATTCGGTCACGGTCACACTAAAGGAACCATTGCTGGCTGCATTGTATGTGGCATCCCCTGATTGAGATACCGTAATATTGGCAGAGCCTGGTCCGCGGGGGCTGAGTTTTGAGCCGCCTCCAGTTACCTCAATCACTGCGGAATTGGAACTAACATAGGTCAGACCAAGCCCAGTATCGATCAGGGTGGAGGAGTTACGAGATTTCAGGTCAGGGACGAATTCGAAGTCTCCATTATCCTTGATCAGGTTGGGTAGGGTAGTGGATCCACCCACATTGATGACGATCTCCTGATTCGCCTTGGTTACCGAGACTGATTTGGCCACCGAAGTAGCAGCCTGATACTGGCCATTACCTTCCTGGGTGGCAGTAATGGTTGCACTTCCTGCTCCGACTGCCCGGAGGAAGGTACCATTGATAATGGAGGCAATAGATGAGTCTGAACTCAGATAACTCACGGGTAAGTTGGAGCTTGCACTTGCGGTAAGATTTAGATCAGCAACTCCAAAGGCACGACTGCCCAAGGTCTGTGACCAAGCGATCGTCTGAGCCTGCTGGGTGTCATCGATCACAGTAAGGGACTGGGTTACATTCGGGGAAGCCGAGAATGTCCCGTTTCCTCCCTGACTGGCGGTGATGACTATTGAGCCACCTTTTTTCAGGATCAGGGTGGTTCCGCTGACTTCCGCAACGCTTGTATCATTACATGCAAAACTAACTCCAAGGCTTGAGGTAGCTGTTGCATTTAATTGGTAGGTGCCTGCCTGTAAACTTGCGTTACTTAGAGAGTTGAAGCTAATATTCTGACTTACTTTGTTGACAGTCAACGTTTTCTCAACTGTTGGTGCTGGGTTATAGCTACCGTTGCCATCCTGAGTGGCACGAATCGTGGTAACACCAGGTCCTGTAACCGTGACGGTACCATTACTTTCAACTGTCGCACTACTACCTGAAACCACCACAAAACTTACAGGAAGAGTCGAGCTTGCAGACGCACTTAGATTGAAATTCGCTGACTGTACCGTTTTGTTTGGAATGCTGGCAAAAGTGATGGATTGATCGACACGTGGGGTGGCGGTTACAATGAATGGTTGAGCCGCGGTAGCGGAAAACCATGGAGCCTGTCCTGCCTGGGTTGCAGTAATTGTTACCTTACCTACTTTTCGAGCTGTAACTACATTAGCCGAGAAGGAGACAACAGTGCTGTCATTGCTGTCGAATGTGAATACACTTAAGCCTGAATCTGAACTTATATCCAAGGTTACTGATTGGCCAACCTGTTTGTCTGCTATTGGTTGGAAAGTAATGAGTTGGTTTCCACCAAAAGCAGGCCTCCCCACTTTATAGGAGTGCGAGGAGGATAAGTCGCCTTCCAATCCCCACTTGTGAGCGAGATATCCTTCTAGTTTTTGACGTACGCCAACACTGAGGGCTTGGTCATAGGCAACCACTTCAGCTATTGAACCGGCAAAGTCGTTTCCAATTTTACCGAAAGCATTTGGAGAAAGTGAACTGGTACTGGATCCTTTGCTGATTCCGTTTACATGTATGGAATAAGCACTCGGTGACATTTGCCAGACAACGACACTGAAATTAGTTGATGGAATTCCTGAATCCATCGCACCTAAACTAAATTTTTGCAAAGAAGATGTGAGTAATTGGTTTCCTCCAAAAGGCTTTGTAGTCGCCGATTGAGAAGCTGACTGTTTGATAACAGCAGCAATAACTCGGATACTAGAGTCTGGAGTTAAATTTGAACTTTGACTTGCTGAGTAGGTAACTATTCCCTTTCCATTTAATTCAGATGAAGAATAAGTCGGACTGCTTGATCCGGTAGCACCTGCATTATTTGTATTTCCCGATTGGTCTTTCCAAAAATCCACATTTGATCCGTTACTCAGAACATCGGCCGTGGAATCGGCGTTAACATTATCTCCATCCAACCAGAGTCGAATCCCGGGTAGGGAATTCGCTTGTAGATTGTAGTAGCCAACAGTCAGAGTTTGGGTAACCGGTGGGGCAGTGTTATAAGCCCCGTTTCCTATTTGACTTGCGGTGATAGTTGCGGTGCCAGCAGCCCGTATTTTGATGGTTTGACTTGGTGCGGTACCCTGAATCTGTGCAATTAAGCTATCTGAACTGCTGAAGGTAACTGGTAAGCCTGAGCTTGCCACGGCGGTGGGAGAGAAGTCAAAGTCACCCACAGACTTGTCAGGTATTGGACTAAACGAAATGGTCTGGTCAGACTTATTAAATGTTGCCGTAATCGTGCTGGCCGGAGCAGTCGCATATTGAGCATTTCCTGGCTGATTTGCAGTAAGTGTCACTGAACCTGCAATCAAAACCTTCAAGCGATTAAAGTCACCGTTTCCATTTCCATAGAGCTGTCCAATCAAGGTGGCATTGAGCTCGGCACCATAGAAACGGACATCATCAATCTGCCCAGCAAAGTAGGATGAACCACTGGTTCCGTCCCGACCAATAATTAAATCCGCGGAGCTGGCAGTATTGATGGCAGTCGATCCAGAACCGTTGGTACCGGAGCCGTCCACATAGAGCTTGGCCTCCCCAGTGTTGCCATTGGCTGGAATGGTTACCGCCACATGGTGCCAGGCACCATTTGCATGACTTGCACTGGAACTGGTAATCGTTGTGCCTCCCAAATCAAGCACCACGGCACCGGAATTATTTAGGGATAATTTGAACAGGGTGGCCGTTCCCGACGCACCGTATTGAAGAATGGTTTTGTTTGCTGTTGATGTTTTAAACCACAGAGCGACGGTTCGGCGGTTTCCACCAACCACTCCAGTTTCGTTGCTGCTCGAGTCTAGTTTGCTTCCTGTGAAGCCATATGTACGTACATGATCATTGGTACCGTCGAGCGTGATTGCACTGCCAAACTTACCAGCAGAGTAAGTGGGACCATTCCGCAAGGATCCAACATTGGAATTTGACGAGGAATCCTGTGCATCCCCACTGGTTTCATCCAACTTGTACCAAGCCTGTAAGCTACTTTGATTGGTCACCGCAAGCTCAGCAATCAAGGGGTCGCTTACGGAATAAAGTACGGCAAGGCCTGATCCCACACTTGCGTTCAAGTCAACGGTCTGGCCAACGCCCACACCACTGAAATTTTGTCCCCAGGAGATGGTTTGTTCAGTTAGGCTACTCTTGATTAATTGTCCGTCGATGTAGGCAAGTGAATACTTTTTGGAGGCGGCATCGCTTGGTCTTACGTAGTAAGTGCCCGCTGCATTACCCTGAGTCGCATCGGTCGTTACAATTGGACCACGAGTCAGGCTCACCGTCTTGTGGGTGTGGTTGCTCGGCAGGGAAGAGGCCAGGACCCATTTGTGTGCGAGGTAGCCTTCGATGGACTGGCGGTCACTTGTATTGAGAGCTGCATCTACGATAAGCAACTCTGCGATATCTCCACCAAGAAAATCGCCGTTAGCGGTCCAATTAGCACCGATTCGAAGACCATTGGAGAGGTTCCGAGTACCGGTGTTGAAACTAGAAACTGTTGTTCCATTTATGCCGACTAACCCGTTTGTACCATTATATATTGAAGAAAATGTGAAGTAGCCGGTGGGTGTGC
>Ga0233432_10000485_pt1 | contig 38066 bp, 39 predicted proteins | sample SI_122_August201_6_FD_179870 | JGI IMG/M metagenome (GOLD analysis project Ga0233432, IMG submission 179870) | Seawater microbial communities from Saanich Inlet, British Columbia, Canada - SI_122_August2016_10_MG | ecosystem: Environmental > Aquatic > Marine > Inlet | place: Canada: British... | reverse complement strand
TAGTCGATCTGTCTTTTGTTGCTAAACGGTCAACAAGTGTTGACGAAATTAATCAAGTGATGAAAATCGCATCCGAAGGAAAACTCAAGGGAATCCTAGAGTATAGTGACGGTCCGCTGGTATCTATTGATTTTAACCATAACCCTGCATCGTCGGTATTTGATGGTACGTTAACGAAGGTCTCAGAAGGGACGCTTGTTAAGGTGTGTTCTTGGTATGACAACGAATGGGGTTTTTCAAATCGTATGTTGGACACAACCACGGCGCTAATGGCAGCGGCCTAAAGCGAATTAGTATTCATTATGTGAGTGCCGTAAGTACAGCACTCTTTTTTCGATTATTGAAAAAATTATGAAGTTTAAAACATTGGATGACGTTGCTCTTTCCGGCAAACGTGTTCTTATTCGTTCTGATTTGAACGTTCCATTTGACGATAGTCATCAGATATCAGATGACACAAGAATCGTAGCTTCTCTGCCAGCGATTCAGAGAGCTTTGAGTGCTGGTGCCTCAGTGATGGTCATGTCGCACCTTGGACGACCTGAGGCCGGCGTATTTCAAGAGGAGTTTTCTTTGGCGCCTGTCGCAAGACATTTAGCCCATTTATTGGGATTAGATGTGCCATTGATAAAAAAATGGTTAACGGGTGTGGATATTGAACCAGGACAGGTTGTTCTACTTGAAAATTGTCGAATGAATGTGGGCGAAATCGATAATGATGAAACGCTATCTAAGCAAATGGCGAAGTTGTGCGATGTGTTTGTTAATGATGCGTTCGGAGCCGCTCACAGAGCCCATGCGTCGACTTACGGCGTCGCGCAATACGCTGGTGAGTCTTGTGCTGGCCCTTTAGTGGTCAAGGAAGTAAAAGCGTTGAGCCAAGCGTTAGCGGCTCCAGAAAAACCTCTTGTAGCTGTCGTTGGGGGCGCCAAAGTATCTACAAAGCTAACGATTCTTCTTGAGTTGGCAAAAAAGGTTGACCATTTAATTGTTGGGGGCGGCATTGCGAACACGTTTCTGTTAGCCAAAGGGAACAATATAGGCGGGTCTTTGGCTGAGAAAGATTTGGTTACTGAAGCAGCGGCCGTAATTGATCAAATTGAATCACGCGGTGGGAAGATTCCTCTACCCCGTGATGTTGTTTGTGCCACAGTGTTTGATCAAGATGCCGAAGCAACAACAAAAAATATAGTCGATATAAAAAGTGATGATTTGATTCTTGATTTTGGACCGCAGAGCATGATTGAAATAGCAAACATAATTGAGAATGCTGGAACAATTGTATGGAACGGACCAGTCGGTGTATTTGAGTTTGATCAGTTCTCAAACGGTACGCGAGTGATGTCTCATGCAATAGCGCAATCAACAGCTTTTTCCATTGCTGGCGGTGGGGATACGATAGCTGCCGTTACTAAATTCCAGGTGACTGATAAAATTGATTATATTTCGACGGCGGGTGGCGCGTTTTTAGAGTTTTTAGAGGGTAAAGTATTACCTGCATTAGATATACTTGAAAAAAGAGCGGTTGAATCCAAATAAAATTTAGTGGCTGGTAAGGCCGACTGATTCTAATTTTGACACAGAGGACATTGATATATGGCTTTAGTTTCTATGAGGCAGTTGCTTGATCATGCAGCTGAAAATAATTATGGGGTACCGGCATTTAACGTAAATAATCTCGAGCAGGTGCAGGCTATTATGGAGGCTGCATCAAAGACCTCAAGTCCGGTGATTATGCAAGCATCAGCTGGAGCTAGAAAATATGCAGGTGAGCCATTCCTGAGGCATCTCATATTAGCTGCTATTGAGCAATATCCTGACATTCCCATCGTTATGCATCAAGATCATGGAGCTTCCCCAGCTGCTTGCCAACGCTCTATTCGATCGGGATTTTCAAGCGTCATGATGGACGGCTCACTTGAGGAGGACGCAAAAACTCCATCATCGTATGAATACAACGTAGATGTAACAAGGCACGTCGTAAATATGGCTCACCCTGTCGGGGTTTCCGTCGAGGGTGAGCTGGGTTGCCTAGGATCTTTAGAGACTATGGAGGCGGGCAAAGAAGATGGGTCTGGTGCCGAAGGAACATTGACCATGGATATGTTGTTGACCGACCCGGAGCAGGCTGCTGATTTTGTAGCTAAAACGGGTGTTGATGCATTAGCTATAGCAATAGGAACGTCACACGGCGCTTACAAATTTTCGCGAAAACCGACCGGAGACATCTTAGCGATCGATCGTATTAGAGCAATCAACGCTAAAATTCCTAACACGCATCTCGTTATGCATGGTTCTTCAAGTGTTCCTCAGGAGTGGTTGCAAATAATCCGGGAACACGGCGGAGATATGAAGGAGACTTATGGTGTACCTGTTGAAGAGATACAAGAGGGTATAAAACATGGGGTTCGGAAAATTAATATCGATACCGACATTCGGTTGGCGATGACCGGCGCTATCCGAAGAGCGTTTGATATTGATAAGGGTGAGTTTGACCCAAGAAAGTACCTTAAACCAGCAAAAGAAGCAGCCAAGTCCATTTGCGAAGCCAGGTTTGAAGCGTTTGGTACGGCGGGTAATGCCGAGAAGATTAAACCCATGGCGCTTGATGATATTGCGATTGGTTATGAACAGTCTTGACATGCTCCTGACGGTCATAAGAAAGAGAATATTAAGAGTGGATTAATGAGTAAAACTAGAAAAAATCAAAAACCAATCGTAGGGATTATCATGGGCAGTGAAAGCGATTGGGGCGTCATGAAACATTCAGCTCAGTTTTTGGAGGATTTTGGCGTCCCTCATGAAACACTTGTAGTGTCTGCACATCGAACGCCAGATGAAATGTTTCAATATGCTGAGCAAGCGAAAGACCGGGGAATACAGATGATTATTGCCGGTGCTGGAGGTTCTGCACACCTTCCGGGAATGGTTGCTTCTAAAACGATAATTCCTGTGCTGGGCGTTCCTGTTACCACAAAGGCGATGAACGGTCTTGACTCTTTGCTTTCTATTGCGCAAATGCCCAAGGGTATTCCGGTTGCGACTTTCGCTGTTGGTGAGGCTGGCGCAAGCAATGCGGCTCTTTTCGCAGTAGCGTGTTTGGCGTTGGATGATGAAGGGTTGAGCCGTAAGCTCACTGCGTTTCGCAAGCGGCAGCGAGCGAGAGTTAGAGCGATGAAGTTGCCAGCAAAATCTTCGAAGTAATGATTCGGCCAGGCTCTTGGTTAGGAATTCTCGGAGGGGGTCAACTTGGCCGAATGTTTACGCAGGCAGCCCAAGCCATGGGTTACCGAGTCGCGGTTCTCGATCCCGATCGGTCCAGTCCTGGCGGACGAGTTGCCGAGAAACACTTACAGGCACAATATGACGATTTAGATGGATTAGGAGAGCTCGCTAGCATTTCATCTGCGGTAACAACTGAGTTTGAAAACGTTCCGGCAGACAGCCTCCGTTTTCTCAGTGATTTATTGCCAGTGAGCCCTAATGCCGAGGCAGTGGAGGTGGCGCAGGATCGGATTCGTGAAAAAACCTTTCTCAGTAACCACGGCTTCAAGGTTGCGCCATACGCCGCTTTTAATAATATCAATGATGTTATTTATGCATCTGACGATTTAATCTTTCCTGGGCTTTTGAAAGCAAGCCGCTTTGGTTATGACGGCAAGGGTCAGCTTCTTATTAACAATCGCGCTGAACTGAGAGGCGGGTTTGAAAAGCTTGGCGGTGTGCCATGTGTCTTTGAACAGTTTTTGGCGCTTCACTCCGAAGTGTCGGTTATTGTCGCGCGAGATAAAAAGGGCGACACTTCAGTTTTCCCAGTTGCGGAGAACCAACATTGCAACGGAATACTAGATTTAACGATTTCGCCTGCGCGCATCTCAGATCTTCTCGCTGCTAAGGCGACAAAAATGGCTGTATCGTTAGCTGAGGCGCTCCGATACGAAGGGATATTGTGCGTCGAGTTTTTTGTTTTGAAGGATGACGTATTAATTATCAACGAAATAGCGCCTAGACCCCATAATAGTGGGCACTTTACAATAGACGCGTGTAACGTTTCTCAGTTTGAACAACAAGTGCGCGTCATGTGTGGATTGCCTTTGAGTAAACCAATCCAACATGTTCCCGCAGTTATGGTCAATCTCTTGGGAGACTTATGGACCAAAGGAGAGCCTGATTGGTATCGAGTTCTACAAAATGATCGTGTTCGACTTCATTTGTACAATAAGGATCAACCGCGATCGGGCCGTAAAATGGGACATTTAACTGTCGTAGATGCGGATTTAGATAAAGCTTTGGCCTCGTCAAAGGACATTAAGGCACTACTAAAGTAAACGTTAATATGAGTAAACCAATCTCGATCTACGAGACAAAAATCACTTCTCTAGAATTTCTTTATAGAGGAAAAGTTCGCGATATATATAAGATTGATGATGATCGTCTTCTGGTGGTCCAAACAGATCGATTATCAGCATTTGACGTCATTTTGCCGGATCCAATCCCCGGGAAGGGCTGCTTGCTTACAGATCTTTCAGTGTTTTGGTTCAAAAAATTATCTAATGTTATTTCTAATCATTGGTTAAACCAGCCCCCAGAGGACTTTGTAACTGCTCAGGAGTTGAGTCAAGTGGCGGGTCGCGCGATGGTCGTGCGAAGGCTGAAGCCGCTACCAGTGGAGGCGATTGTTAGGGGGTATTTAGCAGGGTCTGGCTGGAAGGAGTATCAGCAATCAGGAAGTATCTGCGGTATCGCACTGCCACCGAACCTCAGGGAGGCAGAACAATTACCCAAAACGATATTTACCCCATCAACGAAAGCTGACATAGGAGATCATGATGAAAATATTTCTTATGAGCTGGTAGAAGAAAAAATAGGCGAGGACTTCGCGGGTAGAATTCGCAATGCTTCTTGTAAGCTCTATGAAGAAGCCTCTGCATATGCGCTAGAGAGGGGAATTATTATTGCCGATACTAAATTTGAGTTTGGCACCGATTCGAACGGTAAGCTCTATCTTATCGACGAAGCGCTAACCTCAGACTCATCAAGATTTTGGCCTCTAAATCAATATGCTATTGGGGCGAGTCCTCCATCGTTCGATAAACAATTTGTACGGGATTGGCTTGAATCCATTTCTTGGGATAAAAAGCCACCAGCACCTGACGTACCGCAAGAGATTGCTGAAAAAACGGCAGCTAAGTATCTAGAAGCGCTGACGTTGCTCACGAAATGAGCCTGAAAGGGTGAATTTGAATAATAGAGTTTCTACGGATGTTTGTGCGGCCGCGCGTTTATTAACAGAGGGTCGACTGGTTGCTTTCCCAACGGAAACTGTTTATGGATTGGGGGCTGATGCACTAAATCCGATTGCGGTGCGACGTGTGTACGAAGCGAAGTCTCGACCCCTTGATCACCCTTTGATTGTTCATGTTGGACATAAGCAGTTGCTTGACGAATTTGCTGTAAAAATACCTGATAACGCCAGAGCTTTGGTTAATCATTATTGGCCTGGCCCACTTACTTTAGTGTTGAAAGCCTCGGATCGTGTACCGCGCATTGTGACAGGCGGTCAAGATACTGTGGCGATAAGGCTCCCTGCACACCCTTTGACAATTTCCTTGTTAAAGGAATTTAAAGGTGGAATGGTCGGACCATCTGCCAATAAGTTTGGTCGGCTTTCTCCAACAAATGCTTCGGACGTAGATAGAAATTTTGGATCAGAGGTGGGGCTTGTTCTAGATGGAGGAGCTTGCGGTGTTGGGATAGAATCCACCATCATCGGATTTGACGGTGAGTGTCCGGTTATGTTGCGGCCCGGTATGATTACCAAAACGGCTATATCGGAAGTGATTTCGACTGATTTCTTGAATGTCGGACGCAAATCCCCAAGGGTTTCCGGGTCCTTGCCCTCGCATTATGCGCCTACAACAAAATTGATCCTTCTGGAATTAGACGATATTAGGCATTATCTAAAACAAAATACGGAATTACACAGCGCGGCGTTGTTAACTTTCCAACCTTTGTTAATAACGCATCCAGGGAAGGTGATTCTTGCGTTAAAAGATCCGAACGATTATGCAAAGCACTTATATCAGCGCTTAAGAGAGCTTGACGAAGGCCCTTCTAAAATAATAATTGTAGAGTCAATCCCGCTTGGGGATGCCTGGGACGGTATTCGGGATAGATTGGTCAGGGCAGCGGGCTCGCTTTAGTTGGTGCTGATTAAGTAATCGAGGGCCTTGGAAATCCCACCTTTATTAAAAGGAAATGAACATATCTCCAATCCCATCTCAATGCCTGACAGTACGCCAGTCAAGGACAAATCATTAAGCTCTCCGAGGTGACCAATTCGAAATACCTGATCATTGAATTTGCCGAGTCCTATTCCGAGCGACATGTTGAATTGATCTAAGATTTTTTCCCGTAACTGATTTGCGCTGAATTTATCAGGCGTCAGTACGGCGGTAACGGTATTGCTAAATGCCTTTGGATTCTGACATACCAATTCAAGACCCCAGTGTCGAACTGCCTCTCGAGTTGCCGCCGCGTGGCGCGCGTGTTTATTAATAACGTTTTCGAGCCCGATTACATCCAGTATGAGTTTGAGTGATTCTTGTAATCCGAAAATTAAATTTGTTGCCGGCGTATACGGAAAAAAACCTTTTTCATTATGATTTATGATCTCAGTCCAATTCCAATAACTTTTTGGAAATTGAGATATAGCATGGCATTTTAAGGCTCGATCGCTTACCGCGTTAAAGGATAAGCCCGGTGGGAGCATGAGACCTTTTTGAGAGGCACCAATGGATACGTCGACTCCCCACTCCTCATGCTTGTAATCAATGGAAGCGAGAGAAGACACCGTATCCACTAGTAAAAGGGCTTGATGCTTTGTCTCATCGATTGCTCCTCTTATCCCAGGAATATCAGATGTTACGCCAGTCGATGTTTCATTATGAACGATACAAACTGCCTTGATGTCTTGATTGATATCGCTTTTTAAATGTTCTGATATCCTTGCGGGGTCGACAGGCGAACGCCAATCGGATTCAATGACTTGCACCTCAAATCCAAGGTTAATGGCAAGGCGTCTCCATTGCGCTGCGAAGTGTCCAGTCTCGTATATTAAAATGGTATCACCCGGATTAAGTACGTTGACGAGGCTTGCCTCCCAAGCTCCAGTGCCAGAGGCGGGAAATAGAATAACCGAATTGGTTGTTTTAAATACGCGTTGCAAATTAAATAATATTTCTAGACCGAGTTTTCCAAATTCCTCACTCCGGTGGTCAATGGTCGGCTTAGCAAGTGCCGTTAGCACAACGTCGGGAATGTTTGTTGGGCCAGGGATCTGAAGGTAATGTCTACCAGACGAATGATTACCCATGTTTTACTTCCTGTAAGCGAGGTTTAGTGTGGCGGGGTTCATTATGCGCATTAGTATTTTCACGGAAGTTGTCCGGCATATTCGAATCAGTATGTTTTTGGCTCATCGGTGGCCGCATTACCACTTAAAAATTCGAAGTCTCACCTGTATTGAGCCTGCCGAACATAATTGAAGAATAAGTGATCGTAACCTCGTTTGAGGCGTTTGTCAGACATACCTTCGTACGTTAAATTATAGTTAATCTCAAAGTTACCGTGGCATACTATATGGCCTCAGTCAAAATAAAAATACTAAGAGTGAAAGAAAGTAAGAAACTTTGTAGCCTAACTTGCACGACTTAAGTTGAAAGACTGAGATAAAATAATAAAGGAGTAGATCTTTGATTTTTGGCTGGATAATTACCAAGAGAGGGTTGATTAGATGATTAACGATCGGATAGACGTGAACATAGCAGGAGGCCTCGATGTCCCCTTGCCCCGCATGGTCCATGTTAGACAGAGGTTTGAGCTCTCTAAGGTTTCCAGCGTAGCCGATACTGTGGCTCAGGAATTCACAAAAATTGCTATAAAAACCAAGATTAAGCCAGGGATGACAATTGCTGTGGGCGTTGGCTCCAGAGGCGTAAATAATATAGCCGAGTGCGTTAAATCAGTCGTAGAAGAAATTAAAGCCTTAGGAGGAGAGCCTTTTGTTTTTCCAGCGATGGGCAGCCACGGCGGGGCAACCGCCGAAGGCCAACAGGAAGTACTAGATAGCTACGGTGTTACAGAGTCGGTTATAGGTTGCCCAATCCGGTCTAGCATGGAGGTTGTAGAGATCGACAAGGCTGAGGACGGCATGCCGGTTTATATGGATAAGTTTGCAGCGGAAGCTGATGCTGTAGCCCTCGTGTGCCGTATAAAACCGCACACAAATTTTAGAGCACCTATTGAGTCAGGTATTGTAAAAATGCTGACGATCGGGATGGGTAAAATAATAGGCGCTTCTACACTGCACACGTACGGCATGGACATGTTTGGTGTACTTTTGCCTAATGTGGCAAAAATAATCATGGCAAAGAAAAACTTTTTGTTTGGAGTAGCCATGGTTGAAAACGCAGCTGATGAAACGGCGATTATTGAAATCGTTCCAAGTGAAGAGGTGCTGAGCCGGGAGCCATTGCTTTTATCGCGGGCGAAGGAGCTGATGCCAAAATTACAATTCGAAGACATCGATGTTTTAGTGGTTGAAAAAATCGGAAAAAATATTTCTGGGTCTGGTATGGACCCCAATATAACGGGCCGAAATTGTCGTGATGTCGAATGGGAGATGAGCCCTAATGTAAAGAAAATTGCTGTGCTGGGACTAACACCGGAAACACATGGTAATGCCACCGGTTTAGGCGCAGCGGATGTCATCACAATGGACGTATATCGGGAGCTTGATATTGCTAAGACCTACGCTAACGTGATCACGTCGATGTACCTAGACGGCGCGGCGATACCTATCATCATGAACAATGATCGTGAGGCAATACAACTTGCGGTAAAAACTGTAGTTAGAGTTAAGCCAGAAAACACAAAGGTTGTGAGGATTTCTACGACACTCGAAGTCATGGATTTGCATGTTTCCGAGAATCTATTGCCTTACATCAAAAATAATCCAGATAAATTTGAGATTTTAGGTGAACCAGCGGTCACTAAGTTCGACGATAACGGTAAAATTTATCCGATGATGGCTGTAAGCGCGCACGCCAAGGTATAAGTTTATTTTGTTGCTATTACGTAATTTATAAAATGGCGAAAATGCGAGTTCATTTAGACCCTACAGGCGGAATCGCTGGCGATATGTTTATTGCTGCTATTTTAGACGCTAAACCGGAATGGTATGAAGGGATGTGCGAGGCCATTCGTGACGCCGGATTGCCTAAAGAGATTGCGTTATCTTTACTGCCTCATTCCGATTTTGCTCTCACTGGGACGCGCTTCAATGTCGAGGAGCCGAAAACAAATAAGCATCATCACACGTTATTTTCTGACATCAGAAATATGCTAATGGAATCTGTTTTGGCAGTTAGAGTGCGCCAAGTAGCGATTGACATCTTTTGTCTTTTAGCAAAGGCTGAAGCAGAGGTGCACGGTAAGACTATAGAAACAATTAGTTTCCATGAGGTTGGTGAGTGGGATTCGATCGCTGATATCGTGGGAGCCGCTTATCTGATTGATAAGTTATCTGCTACTTGGACTCTGGGGTTATTGCCATTGGGGCGCGGCACAGTGCAGACGAGCCATGGCATATTGGCGGTGCCGACTCCTGCTACCGTAAAGTTGTTAACCGGTTTTAATTTTTATGATGACGGGCTGGATGGCGAGCGTGTAACGCCGACCGGAGCCGCCATACTCGCATACCTTCAACCGAAGCAATCCGGAGCTGCGCAGGGCGGGAAACTAGTCGCATCAGGTACGGGGTTTGGTACTAAATCATTTCTTGAGAAAAGTAACGTTCTGCGTGTACTAGTGTTGTCAGAATTAGAGCAACAAAGCCAAAGCGACAACATTTATCAAATTGATTTTGACATTGATGATCAAAGTGCTGAAGACTTAGCGATAGGCCTGAATCATATTCGTGCCATCTCCTCAGTTCTTGATGTGTCTCAAGCGGCACTTTTTGGTAAAAAAGGTCGGGTGGTGAATTCAATTCGCATTCTCGCTGAGACCACAAATATCGATAAGGTTTTTGAGGCATGTTTTAATGAAACATCAACGATAGGTCTACGTTATCAAGAATTGATGCGTGTGACTTTAGATCGTTGGGAAAAAAAATTCACGACCGATGGACTAGAGGGACAACGTAAATTTGTAACTCGACCACATGGAGTAACCGTTAAAGTTGAATCAGACGATCTCGCTTCCACGAAGGGGCATGCAAACCGAGAGCGAATACGAAGACATATTGCGGCAAAATGCGAGACTTCAATTGATTGAGGAAATATCCGAACATAAAAAAGAGTTATTTGCTTTGTTCGCTGACATGCAAGAGATTTCAGTTGCGGTCAGTGGTGGTATTGATAGCATCACACTAGCAATGTTGGCGCACCAAACGCCAAACGTGTCTGCCCGAATGTATCATGCCGTTTCACCTGCGGTGCCTCGCCAGGCGACTGAACGCGTGAAGCAACTGGCTCTCGAGTTTGATTGGGACCTTCAAATATTAAACGCTCAAGAATTTCAAGATGAAGGTTACTTATCTAACCCCGTCAACCGTTGTTTTTTTTGTAAAACAAATTTATATAAAGCAATATCAACTTTAACTGAGGGCGTTATATTTTCTGGTGCGAATATGGATGATCTATCCGATTATCGACCAGGATTACAGGCGGCGCGAAATGCAAGTGTTCGCCACCCGTTTGTGGAAATGGGTATAGATAAAAAAATGGTGAGGGCCATTGCGAAACAAATCGGTCTAGAACATTTATCAGAGCTGCCGTCGTCACCTTGTCTCTCCAGTCGAGTTGAAACAGGTATACGTATAGATCCGGACCTCCTCCCGCTGATTAACGAGGTGGAGCTTTTGATTAAGCAATTACTCTCCCCAGAACCGAAGACCGTTAGGTGTCGTATTCGAGCTCATGGTTTAGTGGTGGAGTTGGATCATGAAGCCGCAGGTCGTTTAACCCTACATAAAAAGGAAATATTGAGAGAGAAAATTGCTCAAGTTTTTAGAGTGAAAGATCATAAGTATCCAGTAAGATTTGAAGAATATAAAATCGGTAGTGCGTTTATTCATTTGCAACCTATGGGGACTGTGAAGGCACAATGAGCTTGCAAAAAGATGTCCAGTTAGACTTTAATCGAGAGGACCGTATAGGTCTTGATGAAGCTATTTTTTGTGAGGGAAAAACGGCTGATCAGATCGCTGAAATTCTTCGCCAGGCGCACTTAAAGCGGCATCGATTTTTGCTCACTCGTCTTTCGCAAGAGAAACAAAAAGATGTGCATAGCTTAGGCGATTTTGATATCGATTACGATCCAATCTCGAGGACGGGATTCTATTCGACACCGCATAACCCTCTAAGCGAGAAGCAAGTTTCAGTTATTTGCGCAGGTACTTCAGATATTCCTGTGGCTAGGGAGGCAATGCGCACTTTACAATATTACGGACACCTCGCAATGGAGATCTCAGATGTGGGGGTAGCTGGATTATGGCGGTTACTTGATCGATTGGATGACATCAGAATTGCTAGGGTTATTATCGTGGTGGCCGGTATGGATGCTGCGTTACCAACGGTTTTGGGTGGATTGGTCGGCCAGCCACTAATCGGGGTGCCTACGTCTGTGGGTTACGGAGTGGCTCAAGGAGGGAGCGCTGCCCTTCACGCGATGCTCGCTAGTTGCTCTCCTGGGATAACTGTTACGAATATTGATAACGGTTATGGGGCTGCATGTGCTGCTTTGAGAATTCTCAAAGCAGCACATAATCAATAGTTAATGATCAGCAAGTTCGGCGGCTATCGCATCTATGGCAGCTTGAGCACAAATTCCGTCGTCACTAGCTGGTGCGCCAGAAACCCCGATGGAGCCGATATGTTCTCCGCTAGCGGTCATCACTGGAAGACCGCCTTCAAAAGCCGCGACGCCTGGAACATGCGCGATACCTGGAACGCGAGTCGCGGCTATCTCCTCAACGACTTTGGTGGAGAAAGGAAACCCAGCTGAAGTTTCTGCCTTAAGGATTGCGATCTCAATACTTTTCAAAAATGCTCTATCCATACGCTGGAAGTAAATTAAATTACCACCGGCATCCATGATGGCGATGTTCATACGCCAGCCTTCTACAGTCGCTCTGCTTTCACAGGCTTGCGCCATTTTCTTTGCCATATCTAATGTCAATACGGGACGCATCTCTACTGCGTTAGCGCTGGTAAATAAGGCTGCAGAAAAAGACAAAATGATAAGACTAATAAATTTCTTCATGTTTTTGCTCCTAAAATGTAGATTTTTAAAATCTCCCCCTTAGATCCTACTACAAAATAATCTCGCGGCCGTTAAAGAACGTATCTAGCGAGATCTTCGCTTTCTGATAGATCTTTGAGTCTCTCGTCAACGTATGCCACGTCTATTGAGATACTCTGTCCGTGTTTTTGCGACGCGTCAAAGGATAGATCTTCTAAGAGTTTTTCCATAACCGTATAAAGCCGACGGGCGCCAATATTTTCTGTTGACTCGTTAACGTGCCAGGCAATCTCCGCGATTCGTCGTATCCCTTCGGGTGCGAAAACTAGAGTGATATTCTCTGTTTGCATTAACGCTTCATATTGCTTGCACAAACACGCATCGGTAGATGTAAGGATGCATTCAAAATCTTGAACGTCTAGACTTGTTAGTTCAACTCGGATCGGAAATCGCCCCTGAAGTTCGGGAATAAGGTCAGATGGTTTAGCAAGGTGGAAAGCGCCACTACCGACAAATAAAATGTGGTCAGTTTTAACCATTCCATATTTAGTTGAAACGGTAGTTCCTTCAACGAGAGGTAGTAGATCTCTTTGGACGCCTTGCCGCGACACTTCTCCTCCACTTGTTTCCTGCCGACTTGAAATCTTATCAATTTCGTCCAAAAAGACAATGCCGTTTTCTTCTGCGTTGGCGATTGCTGCCGTTTTAATTTCATCGTCATTGATGAGTTTGCTGGCTTCCTCTTCAGTGAGCACTTTCAGGGCTTCTTTAATTTTTAGTTTTCTCTTTTTTGTTTTTTTTGCACCTACATTTTGGAACATGCCTTGTATTTGAGAAGTAAGGTCTTCCATTCCTGGTGGCGCAAGTATTTCCATCTGAGCATTTAACTGCGCGATATCAATTTCTATTTCGCGGTCGTCTAATTCTCCTTCACGAAGTCGTTTTCTAAACTTCTGACGTGTCGGATTTTGATTATCGACGCGCGTTTCAGTGTCGTCATTGTCATCGAGCTCGCGGGCGGGCGGTAAAAGGACGTCTAATACACGCTCCTCTGCTTGATCTTCAGCTAAATGCTTTATTCGAAGCGTCTCCTTCTCTCTCATTTGTTTAATGCCGATTTCTATGAGGTCCCTAATAATGGACTCTACGTCCTTGCCAACGTAACCAACTTCGGTGAATTTAGTGGCTTCGACTTTAATGAACGGCGCATCTGAAAGACGTGCTAAGCGTCTAGCTATTTCTGTTTTACCAACGCCCGTAGGGCCTATCATGAGTATATTCTTGGGCGTAATTTCTTGTTTGAGTGGTTCGGCGACTTGTTTTCTTCTCCATCGATTCCTAAGGGCGATGGCGACGGCTCGTTTCGCCGTGTCCTGACCTACGATGTGTTTATCAAGTTCGTGAACTATTTCTTGCGGGTTCATGTGAGACATATTTTTTTGGTTTCGAGTTGTCTATTTAGATAGGACTTCTATTGTGTGGTTTTGATTAGTGTAAATACATATGTCACCGGCGATTGTAAGCGCCGTTTTGACTATTTGTTCTGCTGTTTGATCTGAATGTTCGATTAAGGCTTTGGCAGCTGCTTGGGCAAATCCACCGCCGCTCCCGATCGCTATTAACCCATCCTCAGGTTCTATCACATCACCGTTTCCCGTAATGATGAGGGACGTAGTGAGATCGGAGACCGCGAGCATTGCTTCGAGCTTTCTTAGAATACGATCAGTTCGCCAGTCTTTCGCAAGCTCCACCGCAGAACGCAACAGTTGGCCTTGGTGTTTTTCAAGTTTAGCTTCGAAGCGCTCAAATAACGTGAACGCATCGGCGGTACCCCCGGCGAACCCAGCTAATATTTTCCCTTGATATAGAGTTCGAACTTTTTTAGCGGTCCCTTTCATGACGCTATTTCCTAAAGTTACTTGCCCGTCTCCCCCGATAGCTACTTGATCGTCCTTTCTCACTGAGATAATCGTTGTTCCGTGTATTTCATATTTCATTTGGGGTCAATTCCCTTTTTTAAAAAGCATTGTGTATTAGTTTAGAAATGTGTAATTCGACGTATTGGTTTTACGACGTCACATTTGTTAGAGGTCAACCAGCGCCGTTACATGATTAAGATGACTTGTTTGATTAAAACTTTTTAGCGCAATATTCCGCGTTTGGTGATTATAAATGAATTGGTGTATCGATCCATTGCCGATTTTAGATTTTTCGTTTTCGCGCACTGTATCCTTTTGCGCCAGACGCCAAAGCACATCAATGACTCCGCCGTGTGTGGTTATCAGTATATTACCCTTGTTAAATCGGCAATAGATTGTAGTAAGAGCGGATAGCACCCTTTGGCTAAATGCGTCCATGGTTTCGGCTCCTTCAGGCGTTGTTATATACGATTTGTCTAGAAAAGCTTTGAGATCGTCTTTAGCTTTTACTTTTGCTTCAGAAACTAAAAGGCCTTCTAAAACGCCTAATTGTCGTTCGCGTAGCGAAGCTTCCAAAATGATTGGCAGACGACCGTTTTGATTAGGTTGCGCCGTTTGCTGAGCTCGCATTAAATCACTACTCACGATCCCTTGAAATGTTGTTGCACGTAATGTAGACGCAACAGCTCGCGCTTGTGCAACGCCAGTGGCATTAAGCGGGACGTCAATTTGGCCTTGAATACGTCGAGTTAGGTTCCAGTCAGTTTCCCCGTGGCGAACAACGGTAAGTTCTAAAATATTTTGTGTCACGAATTTGGTTTTCTTTTAGCCCTCGGGTGAGTTTGGTCATATACTTTGGCTAAATGTTGCCAATCTAAATGCGTATAAACTTGAGTTGTTGAAATGCTGGCATGTCCTAACATTTCTTGAACAGCCCTTAAATCGCTGCTTGATTGTAAAAGGTGCGTAGCAAAAGAATGCCTCAACATATGTGGATTTACGTTTTGTCCTAGGCCTTGCTTTTTTGTCCATTGCGATAGGCGATGCTGAATGGTTCTCGGGCTTGTTTGCCCTCCGTTTTTATTGGGGAATAAAATTCCACTAATCGGTTTGTTAATGTTTAGCCTAATATCAATCCACCGGTTGATCGCAAAAATAGCTTTTTCCCCCACAGGAATAACTCTTGTCTTGTTTCCCTTTCCTGTGACGCGAACAGTGCCTCCGTTAAGGTCTAGGTTTTCTAGCGTTACCGAGGATAGTTCACTTAAACGAAGTCCCGACGAGTAGCATAGCTCGAACATCGCTTGATCTCTAAGGCTCGCCTCTCCTTTAGTGGGCATATCGAGCAATCTATGGATTTCGTCAGGGCTCAATGCTTTCGGTAAGGTCAATTCTTTTTTTGGTGCTTTTATACCAATGCAGGGATTGTTTTTGTAGCCTTTGCGCTCAATTAAAAAGCTAAAGAAGCTTCGCCAGGCCGATAAAGCCCTTGATAAGGTGCTTCCTCCTTGGCCCTTCGCATGTAATTTGCCAATAAATTTACGTATTTCGTGCGTTGCTAAGCCTTCAAAACAGAACGAAAATTCATTGCTGAGTAATTTAATATCTCTTGCGTAGCTCTCAACCGTCTTTTGAGATAATCGTCGTTCTTTTTCTAAATACGTCAAGTATTCGGTAATGGTCGTATTTTCGAAATCTTTCATCTTGAGATCATACTTAATTTAGGTCTCAACTATTATTTTCCACGGTGGTAGAGATTAGCTCTCCGATTCTTTTCAGGAACTGGACATCCATGTCGGGCTCAAATTTAAGCGGGTCTGATGAGCTAAAAATTAAAACGCCAATCAATTCGAGCGTAGATATGGGTACGTATGCCGATGAATTGAGTAACCACGAACTTGTAAGGTGCTTTAGCTCTATTGGAGGCTCGGGGAAGCATTCCGGTTTAGACATTGAGGATATAAAATTCGCGAATATATTCTCTTCAGCAGAATTTTTCTTCGTGTCGCGTGGCACAGTAAAAATTTTGCATTTGTCCAGGTTGAAATGTTCGCATAGTAAGGAAGAAATCTGGCCAAAGTCTGTGCTTTTTTTATCGATACGTAGAAGGTTCAAAGTGAAATTTAATATCGACTCCCAGATTTTTTGATTACGTTCGCCATTGTTTACGAATTCGTTAATCTGACCTTCAAGAGCTCGGACTTTTTGTTGTAATTGAGGGATTTGTCGGCTCGATAGAGAGAGCACGTTACTGCCATGAATTTTCGTTTGTTCAAAGTTTTGAAAAGAATGTAGTAAATCTTGATTATCGGTAAAGAAATCAGGGTGAGATATTAAGTAGTCAATAACGTCAATTTTTTCCATTATGTTTTTATTTCGACTTCGCCATCAAAAACCGATATTGCCGGACCTGTAAGAATGACCTCTTTCCCGGGGCTGTCCCAGCTCACTGTAAGTTCGCCTCCTTTTGTTGAGACGACACACGGGCTATCAAGTAAATTGTTTCTGATTCCATGGATGACAGATGCGCAGGCGCCGGTTCCACATGATAGTGTTTCGCCGACCCCTCTCTCCCAAACTCTCAAGCTGATTCGTCTTCGTGAGCAAATTTGCATGAAATTAACGTTAACCCGTTCTGGGAATAAGTTATTATTTTCAATAGCTGGACCTAGGGTGGCTACCGGTGCTGAGTCCGCGTTTTCAGATATAAATATTGCATGCGGGTTGCCCATTGAGACAACTCCAAATGTAACCTCTTTTTCATCTATCAATAGTGAGTAGCTCTTTTGTTCGTTATTTGATAAAAACGGAATTTCGGAGGGCTTAAAGGCAGGAAGCCCCATGTTCACTGATACTGAACCATCAGGTTGTAGCTTCGGTTTGATTATTCCAGAGTTTGTTTCTACAACGATCTCCCCTTTGGTGCTAAGTTTTTTACCGTGAATAAACTTTACGAAGCATCTTGCGCCATTTCCACATTGATTGACCTCACCCCCGTCCGCGTTAAAGATGCGATAAGAGAAATCGACATGTTCATGTTCGCTATTTCCGACAACAAGTAATTGATCGAATCCAATTCCTCGTTGGCGATCAGCTAATTGGGAGATTTGTTGGCGGCAAAGAGAGAACGGCTGCTCTGTCGCGTTAATGACTATAAAGTCATTACCAGCTCCGTGCATTTTTGTGAATTTAAGTTTTATCATTTTTGTTAGTTCAGTGCTTTTGACATAATAAAGTCGTCCATAACAAAACCCTTCCCGATATCAACAACCACTTCATTTGTGGTTTTAAACCCAATGTTTTGATAAAACTTGATGGCCGTGTTGTTACCTTTATTGACTTGAAGCCACATTTTTTTAAAGCCTAGTCGGGCATAGTTAGCACCGGCAAACCTAATTAATGCGTTGCCACAACCGTATCTTTGAACTCTAGGATGCACGTATAGCCTATCAAGTTTTACGGTGAACGTTGACGGCTCTTCTTGAAAGTGTCCAAAACCCTGTGTCGTATCGTTCAGGCTGACCTTTAGCCAAAGATCCTCTTGAGAGTATATAAGTTCCTGAATTTTATTTACGGTATATTTTTGTTCAAGCATGTATTCAATTTGCTTAATCGTAATTAAGCCAGGGTAGTGTAAAAACCAAATATCACGAGCGAGTTGGTAAATTTCTTTAGCGTCGTTGACTTTGGCCGGCTTAATTGTTGGCGGCGTTCTGGTATCAGTTATCGACATAAAATAATTAAGTTTGTGATTTTAAAGTTCAGTCGTACACCTGCTCAGCGTCGTTTGGTTGCGTCTTAAACCTTTTGTGCACCCAATAATATTGTTCCGGCATTTTATGGACCTGCTCTTCGATAAACTTATTCATAATTATTGTGTCAGCCGTGAAGTCGTTAGAGGGATAATTGTCCCAGGCAGGGAAAAATTCAATCTCATAAGGCTTATTCGATTTAAATTGTTGTATCGTAACGGGAATAACTTTCGCATTAGTGAGTGCCGCTAACCTGGGAACAGCATCGACGGTCGCGGCGATAACCCCAAAGAAAGGTACAAAAACTGCATCTCTTGCGCCTAAATCCATGTCTGGGAGAAAAAATAGAGGCAATCTTGCTTTGAGTGCGCGGACCACATTTTTTATGCCGTCTTGTCTTGATATCAGTTGAATGTTACGAAACCTAGTTCTTCGAGATATTAAAAATTGATTTAGCACAGGATCCTTCTGGTTGCTGTACATGGACTGTGCATTTTCCTCCAGGGATAATCTTATGCCGAGGACCTCAAGTCCAACAAAATGAGGAGCAAGGACGATAACAGGGCCTTCTCGTAACGCTTCGTTAAGATATTTTTTCCCCTTAATTGTCGCTAAACTTCTAATGGAGGATGCTTTCGACCACCACGCGATGGAAGAGTCAGCAATTGCTCTACCCAACGCAATGAAATGTTTTAAACGTAAGGTATTTCTTTCCCTGACAGATAAATTTGGGAAGCAAAGCTTTAGGTTAATCGTTACGACGCGCCTTCGCTCTTTTGATAGCAAAAAAAAGAGAAGCCCTAATATGTGACCGAATAAACTTAAAACCCTGCGAGGTAGAAAGTGAAGGACCCAAAGTATCGCTAATACTGCTCTAGTCATTTAAATTATCGTCGGATATGTTTTCATCGTGCTTAGTTGCGGTAGGGAGGTTTTTTTTAAAGTGTTTAATTGATGGTTTTTTGTAGCGGTTATATGACCATAAAAATTGACTTGGATTTTTCTTAATTAAGAATTCTAAAGCTTTATTGAGCTGTCTTGATGCTGATTCACCCTCTGCTTGATTAGGTAAATTATGGAAGAAGAGCTCAAAACCATCGCTGTTAGAAAGTCTGTTGGTCGCCATTAAAAGCACAGTGGCACCGCTTCTCTCAGCCAGGCGAGACCACATGGTCATAGTGTACGCAGGTCGTCCGAAGAAATCAGCCCATTCGCCGTCGCCTGATCCAGGCACTTGGTCAGGGAGGACACCAATGGCCTCACCTCGCTTCAGGGCTTTGAGTAGCGTCCTTACGCCTGAGACATCTGTGGTGGCAAGCCGAATGTTTTCCCTTTGCCGACCGAACTTAAGAAGCGGTGTTAGAAATTTGAGTTTCGGGGGTCTGTAAAGCGCCGTAAACGGAAATTGCATAGAAAGGTAATGCGGAATAATTTCAAAGCATCCGATATGCGGCGTCAAAAGGATTAAACCTTGTTTTCGTTTAAGCCCTTCCTCCACAAGATCCCATCCGTATACCTTTTTCATGAGCTTGGCGCAGTCATCGCGAGAAGAAAACCAAATATGCGGTGCTTCAGTCAAAGCTTTGCCGCTTTCTATAATATTATTTTTTATGAGTTTTTTTAAGTCAGGTTTATTCGAAACGAGGCCGCTTTCGGAAATATTATCCCGCAACCTTTTCGCATAAGTTGGTGACGATAAGTACATAATCCACCCCAATACCCAACCAAGTCGATGCAATGATTTCAAGGGTAAGGCGCTGATTAATTTGATTAAGTTGGCAAACATCTCGATAACATTTGGATTTTTTCGTGGGTTTTGGTACCCTTTGCCCCAATTTATATATTCGTTATGGGGCAAGTTGCTATGCGTGAACATTTATTTACATCTGAATCCGTCTCGGAAGGGCATCCCGATAAAGTTTCGGATCAAATATCAGACGCTGTTCTTGACGCTATTTTAGCGCAAGATCCAGTAGCCAGGGTGGCAGCTGAAACTTTGGTGAACACCGGACTGGTGGTGATGGCCGGTGAGATCACAACGTCAGCTAATGTGGATTTTCAGCAAGTTGCAAGAGATACCCTTAAGCGCATTGGTTACAACAGCAGTGATTTTGGAATCGATTACAAAGGTTGTTCTGTACTTGTGGCGTATGACAAACAGAGTCCCGACATTAAGCAAGGTGTTGATGCCGCGCATGATGATCCGCTGAACCAAGGAGCTGGTGATCAGGGATTGATGTTCGGGTATGCCTGTGACGAAACTGACGTCTTTATGCCCTTGGCTATTCATTTGTCGCACCGGTTAGTAGAGCGGCAGTCCGAATTACGTCGTGATGGACGATTACCCTGGTTAAGGCCAGACGCCAAGTCGCAAGTGACATTGCGATACGTTGATGGAAAGCCGCAGGCGATAGACACGGTCGTGCTATCAACGCAACATGCGCCCGAGATGGAGTTAGACCAAATCAGAGAGGCGGTCATAGAAGAAATTATTAAACCAGTGATACCAAATGATCTGATTCAAGGTGAAATTAATTACCTCGTCAATCCAACTGGACGTTTTGTTGTTGGTGGACCCCAGGGAGACTGTGGTCTGACTGGACGAAAGATTATTGTGGATACTTATGGCGGTGCTGCGCACCATGGTGGAGGGGCTTTTTCGGGAAAGGATCCATCTAAAGTCGATCGATCTGCAGCGTATGCGGCTCGATATGTCGCCAAAAATGTGGTCGCTGCGGGCTTAGCGTCGAAATGTGAGGTGCAAATTTCCTACGCGATAGGTGTGGCTGAGCCAACAAGTGTTTCGGTAACAACTTTCGGGACAGGCCGCCTCGACGATGACCAGATAGCCAAATTGGTAGCAGAGAATTTTGATTTACGACCTAAGGGCATTGTACAAATGCTTAATTTATTGAGACCCATTTACGAGAAAACAGCTGCGTACGGACACTTTGGCCGAGACGAGCCGGAATTTTCGTGGGAATCTCTTGATAAAGTTGAAACTTTAAAGGCTGCTCTTAAGTCGTAGTATAATTATTTGTATTGCTGAGGAGCGTTGCGACTCTTCCGAAAAACCGGAGGGCTAGGCTCAGCACAGGAAACGACGCTCACAAACTAGTAATTGATTGGTTTGTGGGCTTTTTTATTGCCCATAGCTTATTTTTATAATTTAGGAGGGCAGTAAATGTCAGCAGTATTGCAACAAAATTCAACCGCCGGAGATTATTTGGTGGCGGATCTATCTCTTTCATCTTGGGGTAGGAAAGAAATGTCAATTGCCGAAATCGAAATGCCAGGACTAATGGCTATTCGAGAGGAGTTCAGTGGCAGCAAGCCTTTGAAGGGCGCCCGCATTGCCGGTTCGCTTCACATGACTATCCAAACAGCGGTATTGATTGAAACTCTAACAGCACTTGGTGCAGAGGTTCGCTGGGCTTCCTGTAACATTTATTCTACTCAGGATCATGCTGCTGCGGCCATTGCTGAATCAGGTGTGCCAGTTTTTGCGTTTAAGGGCGAGACTCTTGAACAATATTGGGACTACTGTCATAAAATCTTTGAATGGCCCTCGGATCAAGCAAATATGATTCTTGATGACGGGGGAGATGCGACTCTATTACTTCACTTGGGCACAAAGGCCGAGAGTGATCTTTCGGTTCTGAACAAGCCGTCTAGCGAAGAGGAACGGGTCCTCTATGCCGCCATCAAGAAAAATTTGGCTACCGATCCAAAATGGTATTCGGTCCGATTGGCTGCGGTGAAAGGCGTGACAGAAGAGACAACCACCGGCGTGAAGCGTCTCATCGAGATGGCTGCGGATAAGTCACTAGCGTTTCCAGCGATTAATGTGAACGATTCTGTAACGAAATCTAAATTTGATAATCTCTACGGCTGTCGTGAATCACTTGTTGATGCCATCAAACGTGCCACTGATGTGATGATTGCCGGAAAAGTTGCAGTTGTTGCTGGTTTCGGTGACGTTGGTAAGGGGTCTGCTCAGGCGCTGCGAGCGTTATCAGCCCAAGTTTGGGTTACAGAAGTCGATCCTATTTGTGCGTTGCAAGCAGCTATGGAAGGTTTTCGCGTTGTAACCATGGAATATGCAGCAGATAAAGCTGACATTTTCGTTACAGCCACAGGAAACTACAATGTTATACATCATGATCATATGGCGGCGATGAAGAATGAGGCCATTGTTTGTAATATCGGACACTTTGATAATGAAATCGATGTAGCGTCTATCGAGAACTATACATGGGAGAATATTAAGCCCCAAGTTGATCATATTGTTTTTCCTGACGGTAAGAAAATAATTCTCTTGGCTCAGGGTCGTTTGGTTAATTTAGGGTGTGCAACTGGACATCCTAGTTACGTAATGAGTTCTTCTTTTGCGAACCAAGTAATCGCTCAAATTGAGCTATTCAATGATCCTGAGAAATATCCGCTTGGTGTTCATGTATTGCCTAAGCATCTTGATGAGAAGGTGGCTAGGCTTCAATTGGCTACTTTGAACGTGCAATTAACCGAACTTACCGATGATCAAGCAAAGTATATTGGTGTGGATAAGACTGGTCCATATAAGCCAGAGATGTATCGGTATTGAGATGGTGTAACTATCTGAGTCTTTGAGAGATAACAAAGACTCAGACTTTAATTTGTGCTTCGCCTCAGCGCTGCTTGCATCGTTGAGGCGAAATTTTATACGCTACGCTATTTTTGCGTAACGCAAAAAAACTTGATCTGTTAGTCGTTACTCTTTTTGAAGGCTTCTAAAGCAATAAACTATAGCCTCAGGCTGCGTTTTTCAAAGGCTTGTTGTTAGTTGGCCGGGCCGCGTACGCGTGATAAGCGGCCGCTTCTGCAGCACCAACTTCAATTTTCGCGCCCATGTTGTCAAAAACACTTTCCAGTGCACAAAGACACAGCATTACGTTTTCCATCTTACAGCTATATCCCATAATTCCGAACCGCCAGATCTTCCCGGCTAAAGGCCCCAAGCCTGCCCCTATCTCAATATTCATTTCTTCAAGCAGTCGACGACGTACTTCTTGCTCATCTATTCCTGGCATGACGTGTACCGCGTTCATTTGGGGCAATCGATACTCCTCATCAACCAAGTAGCTAAGGCCTAAAGTTTCTAGACCCGCCTTTAAAGCGAGATGATTTCGTCGATGCCTTGCCCATGATGCTTCCAGCCCTTCGTCCCTTAGCATTACTAGAGCCTCGTGAAGAGAATAAAGAGAGTTGGTAGGTGCTGTATGGTGATATGTGCGATTACTTTCACCCCAATATCCGAGCAGCAGGTTAAGATCCATGAACCAGCTTTGGACTTTATGTTTTCGATTTTTAACTAATTCCACAACTCGGTCGCTGAATGTTATCGGGGATAAACCGGGTGTGCAGGATAAGCATTTTTGGCTACCTGAATAGACAGCGTCTAGACCCCACTCATCTACAAGAACCGGAATACCGATTAGTGATGTTACGGTGTCCACGATAGTTAATGCGTCAAATTCGCGTGCAATTGCCGCTAATGTTTTTGCATCAGAGCGCACACCGGTAGATGTCTCTGCGTGGACAAAGGCAAGAATTTTTGTATCCGGATTGTTAACAAACGCCTCACGAACTTTTTCTGGATCAACGGGCTTCCCCATTGGATCTTCAACAACTACTGCCGTGCCACCGCAACGTTCTACATTCTCAATCATGCGACCGCCAAATACGCCATTTCGACATACGATGACCTTATCACCAGGGCTCACCATATTTACGAAACACATTTCCATGCCAACGGAGCCAGGCCCTGATACCGGAAATGTCATTGCGTTTTTAGTTTGAAAGGCGTAGCGCAATAGTTCTTTCAGTTCTTCCATCATCCCCACGAAAACCGGATCAAGGTACCCAATAGTCGGCCTACCCATTGCAGAAAAAACACGGGGGTGTATCTCAGAAGGCCCTGGACCCATAAGTGTCCTTTGGGGCGGATAAAAGGAGTTAACGTCAGAATACGATTGGTTGATCATTGAAAACTTTCCTTGGGTGGCTGTAATGAATCGACTTTTTAATGTAATGCCGCAATACAGCATTATATCCAAAAACTTGTGCGATGAGGTTTCACCTACGCGTCTCTGATCGTGCGTTCGCGTAATTACTTAAACTGTACGACTTGTGAGTTTGTCGATTGGTTCAGTGCTGGATCTGGATCAAACGCGAGGTCTCCTTCGGTAAGTGCGATTTGGTCTTCAGAAAGACGCTTAAAATCATAGAGTTGTGAATCAAGCAAATGTGATGGAGACACATTTTTCATGGCGCTGAACATTGTATCGATTCGTCCTGGATGCTTTAGGTCCCATTCTTTCAACATTTTTTTAGTAACTTGTCTTTGGAGATTATCCTGTGAGCCGCAAAGATCGCAAGGAATAATGGGGAATGCTTTCATTTCAGCGTAGGCAGCGATATCCTTTTCCTTACAATAAGCTAAGGGTCTTATAACTATATGTTCGCCATTGTCCGATTTGAGCTTCGGGGGCATTGCTTTTAGTCGACCCCCATGAAACATATTTAAGAAAAATGTTTCTAAAATATCCTCACGATGATGGCCTAATGCTATTTTTGTAGCGCCTAAATCTTTGGCCGTTCGATATAAAATACCTCGACGCATTCGAGAGCATAGACCACACATGGTTTTCCCCTCCGGGATTACTCGCTTCACGATGCTATAAGTGTCTTGTTGGACAATGCGATACGGAACGTCGAGCGATTTAAGGTAATTTGGCAGAATTTCTTCCGGATACCCGGGGTGCTTTTGGTCTAAATTGACGGCGATAATGTCGAAGTGAATCGGGGCGTGATTACGCAATGATAAAAGTAGGTCCAGCATCGTATAGCTGTCTTTACCGCCGGATAGACAAACCATAACCTTGTCTCCGTCAGCAATCATTTCATATTCCGCTATAGCTTCCCCGGCTTGTCTTCTGAGGCGTTTAACGAGCTTATTATTTTCATAGATATGTTTTTGACTTCGGGATGTCATGACTAGTCTTTCGTTTGAAAGATTTCAAAGCCTACCGACGCGCAGTCGGGGTAGACATCAGTTTTTTCACTGGAAACTTTCGCCGCGAATACTCCGCCATGCTCGAGACATAGCTCAAGAATTTTTTCACAAAAAGTTTCTTGAAGGTGGAAGTGCGCACTTTTTGACAGAGCTAATATGGAGGTTCTTAGGAAGTCATAATCAACGGTTTCGGTGATGTTATCCTCTGTGATTCGCACTTCTGGATTAATGTCTAGTTCTACATTAATGAGTACATTCTGTTTATTGATTTTCTCAAAATCATGAATACCGATAGATAATGACACCGCCATATCTTTGAGAAAAATTTTACGATGAGGTTTCATTTTTGAGTTCATATTATTTATTGGAGAAGGTTGTTATCTATTCGTTTACTTCAAACTGAACGTCTCTCTTTGTGGGCCACAAATGTTGACCTCCGTCTACAATTAAAGTTGTGCCAGTGATCGCGTTTGCATTTAATAGAAATTTGATGCCGCCCACAATGTCCTCCGGTGTGGAGCTTTTTCCGAGCGGGGCTAATTTATGAGCGTTTTCGAATCCTTTATCAGTTTGTTTGCCGCTGGGAAGTGTTATACCCGGAGCTAGACCACATATACGTATATTTGATCCTAATGATGAAGCAAGCAATTTGGTGGCTGCTTCGAGTGCGATTTTACTTAAGGTGTAGGAAAAGAAGTCAGGATTCAAGTTGTGTGTCTTTTGGTCTAGTAGATTAATTGCGCAGCCACGGCGCCCATTCGGTATCTGTTTTGCGAACTCTGAAATTAAGAGCATAGGTGCGTAAAGGTTTACAGCCATATGGTCTTCGAGATTTGAACGCTTAAATTCCTGAGGACTGTCGAAGCTAAATTTTGAAGCGTTATTGATAAGCGCGTCGATGTTGCCGAGTTTTTGACCCACGTCAGCAATTAGTCTTTCTGGCGCTCCGTATTCGGCTAGGTTTGCTTGGACCGTGATACTTTTCACGCCTCTTTTTTCTATGTAATCCGTGAGATGCTCAGCCTCAGAGGATGACTCGTGATAGTGAATGGCTATATTCCAGCCGTCCTCCGCAAGCCCTAGGGCTATTTCTTTCCCGATTCTGGTGGCGCCACCGGTGATTAAAACGGTTCTACTTTCTGTTTGTGTCATGATTAATTAAACTTATGCTTTTAAACGTTACCGAACGAGAGAATACGAGTCGCACTTGTTTTCTGTTTTTCGTTTTTTGGCTGTCCATACGACTGACAAGATTTCATAAATAGCAAATAAATGACAGCAAATATATCAGATCAGAATTCAATGTTAGCGATGCTAAAGAATTTGTTAAACGAAAGCGATAATTGGCTCAATTTTGCCTCTTTTATGCACCATGCCTTGTACGACCCTAAGTTCGGTTATTACACAGGATTTTCGCAAAAATTTGGCCCGCATGGAGATTTTATCACCGCTCCAGAGATAAGTGATCTTTTTGGTAAGACTATTGCAAGACAGATAGCTCAATGTTTATCCTTAACGGGTGGAAGCGTTCTGGAAATTGGCGGTGGCAGTGGGGTTTTGGGTGCAGATCTTCTCATAGAGCTTCAAAGGATCGAGGCGCCCTTAGACGAGTATTTGTTTTTTGAGCCAAGTCCGACCTTATCTCAACGGCAACAAAATAAAATATCTGATGTTATGCCGAGAATTAGCAACAAAGCTCGTTGGATAAATGAGATTCCTAAAAGTTTTACCGGTGTTATTTTAGCGAATGAGGTCTTTGACGCGCTACCCGTTCATTTGTTGTCACTCAATGACGGAGGTTGGCGGGAGCGAGGTGTATCTCTCGAGAATGAGTCTTTGTTTTGGGAAGATCTTTCAGTTAAGGACCCTCGTTTACTTGAGGCAGTCAAGGCATTAGACGTCCAGCCTCCCTATGTAACTGAGGTCTGTTTAGCCGCCAATGGCTTGGTAGAAGATTTATCGCAGGCGCTAAGAAAGGGCGTGATTCTAGCGCTTGATTACGGGTATGAGCGCACATCGTATTATCACCCTGATCGTAGTGATGGGACTTTGGCTTGTTATTATCGCCACCGGGCAGATGGCAATCCGCTTGACCGGCCTGGACAAAAAGATATAACTGCCCATGTGGACTTTACGCGACTCGCTGATGCCGCAATTGATGCGGAATTAGAAATTTCGGGTTACGCGACACAGGCTGACTTTCTGGTCAATTGCGGCATTACTGAATTTTTACAAGAAATCGATCCGGGGAAAAGCGAGATATATCTACCCGCGGTCTCAGCGGTACAAAAATTATTGTCCCCAAGCGCAATGGGAGACATGTTTAAGGTGATGTCGTTCTCTCGCGGAATTAACGAGCCTTTGATTGGGTTTAGCCATAGAGATAGGCGGCATATGTTATGAGAACAAGGGGTGACATGCATATCCATATTTTAGGAATCTGCGGAAGCTTTATGGGAGGGCTTGCGGCCATTGCTAAGCAAGCGGGGTACAGAGTAACTGGATGTGACGAAGGGGTGTATCCGCCCATGAGTGCGCAGCTGCAGGCTATGGGCATTGAGCTTATTGAGGGTTGGGGTTTGGAGCAGCTTAAGGTGAATGCTGATTTGTATGTTGTCGGGAATGTTGTGTCTCGAGGGAATCCGCTGATGGAAGAAATCCTTAACAGACACCTTCCTTATATATCTGGCCCGCAGTGGCTATATGAGGCGGTTTTAAAGGATAAGTGGGTCCTAGCTGTTGGTGGCACCCATGGCAAAACCACTACCACGGCAATGTTAGCTAAGATACTTGATTTCGCCGGAATGAATCCAGGGTTTCTAGTAGGAGGTGTGCCGTTGGATTTCAGCGTTTCTTCGCGCTTATCAGAGTCACATTTTTTTGTTATTGAGGCCGACGAATATGACACAGCATTTTTTGATAAGCGTTCCAAGTTTATGCATTACCGCCCGAGGACTTTAGTATTAAATAATTTAGAATATGACCACGCCGATATTTTCCCCAATTTAGCCGCGATCGAAACACAGTTTCATCATTTGGTTCGGACAGTTCCCAAAAATGGCGCATTAATCATTAATGAAGAAAGCCCTGCTCTGAAGAGAGTTATGGAACAAGGGCTGTGGTCGGAAACGATTCTTTTTGGTTCCGCTGATCACTGGTCGCAACGTATGTTAGATGGTGATAATAATTTCGAGATCATTAAATCCGACATATTCGTAGGCTCATATAAACCTAATTTTTTCGGTCAGCATAACTTAGATAACGCTTTAGCTGCGTTGTTAGCTGCTCAGCATAGCGGTGTTCCGATTAAAGTCGGATTAGAGGCTTTGGAAACGTTCAAGGGCGTGAAGCGTCGAATGGAGCTTCGCGGCGAGGTAGGCAGCATCAAGGTTTTCGATGATTTCGCGCATCATCCGACCGCGATTAAGGCGACATTAGAGGGAATCAAGCAAAAATATCCACTTGCACGAATTTTGGCGGTCTTCGAACCGCGTTCAAATACTATGAAATTGGGCGAGCACAATCATTCACTGCCTGTGAGCTTAGAGCTGGCTGATATGGTTTATTGTTTTTCAGGAGACCTGCATAGCGATGCCAAGCAATTCTTTTCAGAAATGGGCGATAAGATCAGTTTATTTGACGACGTAAATATGATAATTGAGTCAATTGTGGAGGATGCTCAGCCAGGAAATATTGTGGTGATAATGAGTAATGGCGGCTTTCACGATATTCACGAAAAACTCTTAAACTCATTAAGGCTAAGACCTAAACGATGAAACTTGTTGTTTACATCCATGGTTTTAATAGTTCACCTTTATCTTTCAAGGCGAACATTTTGAGTAATTTGATTCAAAAAATGGCATCAACAGCGGATTTTTATTGTCCTAGGCTATCCCACTGGCCAGAACAGGCCGTTAAATCTTTGACCGATAAAATCGGCGGTTATTCGGTCGATGACATAATGTTGATTGGAAGTTCGCTGGGCGGTTTTTATGCTACATATTTGTCAGATTATTTTGGGTACCGATCAGTTTTGATCAACCCAGCAATCACTCCCCAAGAGGGCCTTCGCAGTTATATGGGACCACAAAAAAACCTTTATACGAATGAGGACTACGACTTCACGTTAGAGCATTTACGCCAGCTGAAAAGTTTTTACGTGCCGAAACCTAGAAACCCTGAGCGATTATTTCTTATACACACGACGGGGGATGAGCTTCTGGATTGGAAAATTGCGGCTCGGCATTATGAGGGTGCTAAGCGGTTGATTATCTCGGGTGGCGATCACGGGTTTAGCAATTTTGAAGATTATGCTCAAATCGCTCTATCGTTTGTCGAGTCTGGAGCTTAATTTTGATGGACGACATTAAATCATGTGTTTTTGAAATAAATTTAGAGGTAAACCTCACATGAACGTATTTTATTTAGAATCTGGTTCATTGAAAGTGGGCCGGATCTTGAAAGAGACTGGCGCCTCTTTACAAGTGCAGAGTCAGTTTGGAAAAAAAGTCAAAGTTAAAGGGAATCATGTGTTCTTATCGTTTGATCATGCTAGCCCTGATGATTTTTTTAACGATGTTCAGAAAATCGCACAGACGGTGGACCCAGATTTACTCTGGGAGGCCTTCGATGGATTCGAAGGCGGCTATTCTGATGTGGCAAAAGTATTTTATGGCGAGTCGGTGTCGCTAGAGCAAAAGGCCAGTGTACTGAGGGTGTTGTTTGACCACCCGACCCATTTTTATAAAAAAGGTCGAGGTAATTTTAAGCCAGCAACTCTAGAAGCGTTGACATCAGCTAAAGCGTCGTTAGCTTTAAAAAAACAGCGCGATATTATTTTGGAAAACTACGTAAAGCAATTATGTGAATTTAAAATGCCCGAAGGGTGCGTCAATAATCTTCCTCGCGTGCTGTATGGACCAGATAAAAATGAACTGGAAGAGAAAGCGGTTGATCGAGCATGCGCTAAGTTAAATCTCGGGAGACGTGAGTTATTTAAAAAATTATCAGTTTTGCCAAAGCCCGAAGATTTTCATTACGGCCAGTTTCTATATGATCAATTTAATAATTCATCACAACATCGAAATAACGAGCGCGTTGAGGAGGCGGTGGGCTTATCTGAGGCGCGGGTAAGCGCATTTAGTATCGACGATGCGGCTACTACGGAAATCGATGATGCTTTTTCCTTGAGTGCTAATAACGACAACGGTGGGTGGCGTTTAGGAATTCATATTGCTGCTCCGGGGCTATGCGTTACGCCTGAGTCACCCTTGGATAACGAGCTGCGTTCCAGAATGTCCACGGTATATCATCCTGCCGGAAAACTGACCATGTCCCCCCCGCTGATCGTTGAGCAATTCAGTTTGTCTAAGGAAAAGCGAGTGCCCGTTGTATCGCTTTATGCAGACATCGATCCAGCGTTTGAGGTACTTAAGGTTGAAACGAAAATCGAGTATCTGACCGTTGAGGATAACTTAGATTTAAGTTCTATCGATCAATATTTCGATCCTGAGTTAGGTGTCAATCAGCCAACCGAATGTCCTAGAGGCCGCGAATTAAACGTGTTGTTCCAATTCGCTAATAAATTACGAGAAATGCGAGGCGAGAGCCGAACTCATATTCATCGGAAAGAGTACAGCTTCTCAGTTAATGACGATCGTGTGACCATCAAACCTCGTCGCCGAGGCTCGCCCGTAGATGTGATTGTTTCGGAGCTGATGATATTCTCAAACAGTAAATGGGCCTCTGAATTAAAGCAGGCTGGAATCGCGACCTTATTTAGGGTCAAAACAAAGGCTAAGACAGGTTTGTCAACGCTTCCGTTGCCGCATGAAAAGATGGGGTTGGATTCCTACGCTTGGATTAGTAGTCCGTTGAGGCGTTATGTCGACCTGGTTAACCAACGACAATTAATATCATACGTTTTATCAGAAGAGCCTATTTTTGACGCTACTGATGAAGTGCTAATCGACATTATCAATAGTTTCGAAACGAAGTACGCAAAATATTCAGAATTCCAGAGAGCAATGGAGCGATTTTGGTGTTTGAAATGGCTGCAACAAAAGGACCAGCTTGAATATTCAGCAGAAGTTCTGAGGGATAGCCTGGTTCGTTTAAACGATATCCCATTAGTATGCAAAGCTAATCAATTACCACCCAACAGTGTGGGGCAAATGGTGTGGATTAAGATATTGGATATAAATTTATATGACAATTTTGTCATTTGTGAATGGATCAATGGTTCTGAGCCGGTCATCGACGATTTCGCTGCATAGCTGTGGCTTTCTTCCGACGGTTCTGGCTAAAAAGCACATATTTAAACAATGCAGTTTCATCTAAGAGAGGCGAATAGAGTAACAATCTGGCCAACGACAGCCATGAGCATTTGCTTGGTCGGATCTCTTGTAATCCATTTATTACTGATGACGCTTCATTTTTCTCAAATACAAGTTGAATCTCGTAAAGCCGCCACTGATTTAGATGTCGTTCTTGTTAACAGTCATACGATTAGGCAGGTGAACGTGGTGGATGCATTAGCGCAAGTAAATCTGCAAGGTGGTGGTAACACGGCGGCTAAGGTTATTGCAACAAGTAATACGAAAGCTAATGAAATAGCCTCGATAGAGCGCAGCGTCAATTTAGCTCAACGGCGGGTTGAGGGCCTAGAGCGTTCTGTCAAAGAACTTTTAATCATTAGCCAGGAAAATGAAGAACTTCAGTCAAGTTTACGCAACGTTGTCTCGGATCAAAAAAAGAACACAGAATCAGATGATGCGATTGATTTACCAGAGAAGAAATCTATTAATGATTTGCGGGCGAAAATAGATAAAGATTGGATGAGTTATCAGGAGCGGCCGAGGCGAAAGTTCATTGGCGCTAACGTGAAGCAGGCCGAATTTGCAAGATATGTTGAGCGATGGCGACAGCGTGTAGCGGACTTTGGTAGCCGATTTTACTCTAGGGAGGCGGTAGACCTTAATTTCGAGGGGGTTATGATCGTCACTGTATCAATAAGGTCTGACGGAAATGTCGAACAAATAGTCATTGACCGTTCGTCAGGTTCAGACGCCCTCGACAAAGCCGCCGTGGATATTGTGCGAAAATCTGCACCGTTTGACGCCTTTAGTTCCAAGCTGCGTTCCGAATTCGATGTTCTCACCATAACTCGGCGATGGTCGTTTAGAAGAAATGACCTTGATTTGATAATAGAGGAAAATTAAATGGAAGCGATAGATCAGTATGTTGTAATCGGCAACCCCATTGAACATAGTAAATCGCCAAAAATTCACACGATGTTTGCAGAGCAAACCGGGGAGAAGATAGCCTATAACAAATTATTCTGTCCGATAAACGATTTCTCGAGGGTGGTTTCCAACTTTTTTGCTGCGGGGGGCTGCGGTGCTAATGTAACTGTTCCATTTAAGCTCGAAGCAAATAACTTTGCACATCGACAATCGTCTCGTGCGGAACATGCTCAAGCGGCTAATACGCTAATTAATCGGGGTGGAGTTATATCGGCTGAAAATACCGATGGAATTGGTTTGGTGCGTGATATTACTAATAATCTGGGTTTTTCTCTCGCGGGCAAATCAATTCTCATTGTTGGGTCGGGCGGAGCGGCGCGCGGCGTTTTATTTCCGTTACTGATGCAGGCTCCGAAATCGATGAAAGTAGTTAATCGAACCGAGGAAAAAGCGCACAAATTAATACGTTCAGTCACCGATGAAACTATTAGTTCATCAATTGTGATTTCTTCGGGAGGCTTAACTGACCTTGATGATGGTGTATTCGATTTGGTTGTAAATGCCACGTCTAGTAGCTTGAGCGGGGAATTGTTTCCGATTGGCACGCACGTCCTTGGCCCTAACGCGCTTGCATATGACATGATGTACGGTAAAGAGGGGAGTTCTTTCGACAAATGGGCACTTCAAGCTAAAGCCGACCATATCGCTGATGGCTTGGGTATGCTGGTTGAGCAGGCAGCAGAGTCGTTTTTTCTATGGCGTGGCAAGCGACCCGAGACTAAACCAGTGATGGAGGCTTTACGGACTAGATGAGAGGTCGATCAGCACTGGCCTGGCGATGTATTGGATTTTTCGGTCTTTTAATATTAGTGTATGAATTGTGGTTCGCTAGCCGCATTATGATATTTAACTGGGTAGAGCCGAAAAATACCTCATTCATGAGGTCTTATCGCGAACAAACTAATAATGTCCCTTCCTATATATGGGTTGATTATAAGAAGATCTCATCGCAGGTTAAAAGAGCGGTAATCGCTTCAGAGGATACAAAATTCTTGCACCACCGAGGATTCGATTGGACTTCTCTTCGCTATGCCGCCTCGCAAAACGTGAAAGAAGGAAAAATCGTCTCAGGAGGATCTACCATTACCCAGCAGCTCGCGAAGAATTTATTTTTATCTCCAAGTCGATCCATCTGGAGAAAGGTTCAGGAATCGATAATCACTATTATGTTGGAGACGATATTATCGAAAAAAAGAATTCTCGAAATTTATCTAAATGTTATTGAGTGGGGAAGGGGTATTTATGGTATCGAAGCAGCAGCAAAGCATTATTTTAATCAAAATGCTAGTAATTTAAGTGAGTTTCAGGCGGCGCAATTAGCGACTTATATTCCGGCTCCTAGGCGATATGACCTTATTGGTGATACAGAGCAATCGCTTAAAAAATTAAAGGTTATTCGTGGCAGAATGTCGGACGTAAACATACCTCATGATTAATGCATAAATAATGTTATATCACCCAGAGTTTGATCCAATCGCATTGCAAATAGGTCCTCTCGCGGTGCGATGGTATGGCTTGATGTATCTAATCGGTTTTGGCCTAGGTCTGATGTTGGGGCGCTTACGAATAAGAGCTAACCAGAACCCCTCTATCTCAATTCGGCAGTTTGATGATCTGCTTTTTTACATTATTCTAGGAGTTATTCTTGGGGGGCGTTTAGGGTATTCAATTTTTTATGATTTAACGAATGTAATTCGAATGCCGATATCGGTATTTTATGTTTGGGAAGGCGGGATGTCGTTCCATGGGGGGTTAATTGGTGTGTGTGCTGCTGTCGCAATGTATGCCCGACAAAAAAAACAAAATTGGCTAGTTTTAACAGATTTTATAGCGCCGTTAGTCCCGTTAGGTCTGGCTGCGGGGCGCATAGGAAACTTCATTAATGGTGAGTTATGGGGGCGACCCACAGATGTGCCTTGGGCTATGGTTTTTCCACAATCCGGGTCACTTGTCGGTAGACATCCGTCCCAGTTGTATGAATTTTTTCTTGAGGGAGTTGTTTTATTCGTAATTCTTTGGGTTTCTTCACGAAAAAAAACCTCGGTAGGCATAACGTCTGGTTTGTTTTTAGTGTTTTATGGTTTATTTAGGTTTGTTATCGAATTCATGAGAGAGCCTGATGCGCATTTAGGCATACTGTCGTCTGGGTTGTCGATGGGACAATGGCTATGCGTACCAATGCTATTTATTGGGTTATTTTTGTTGTTACGAGGAAAGAAATTAGAGTAAGTATTAACAAAAGGGTCGATATGCTGGGCTGTTGAATTTGGTAATGAACAGTGATGAATAGAGGATATATGAATAATGGTTGATACAGTTATTGGAATTATTGGCGGCAGTGGTGTTTACGATATAAAGGGACTGGAAAACAAGGTGTGGACTCACGTTGATAGCCCATTCGGAAAACCTTCCGACGATTTTTTGGTTGGCGATTTTGAGGGTAAAAAAATAGTTTTTTTACCTCGCCACGGGAGAGGGCACGTTGTGTCCCCAACCCAAGTCAATTATAGAGCGAATATTGACGGAATGAAACGCCTAGGTGTTACAGATTTGGTTTCAGTTAGTGCGGTGGGTTCATTACGAGAAGACCTTGTGCCGGGAATGTTCGTGATTGTAGATCAGTTTATTGATCGGACATTTGCTCGGGAAAAATCGTTTTTTGGGACTGGATTAGTCGCGCATGTCTCGGTTGCACATCCGGTGTGTTCTCGTCTAGGCGATCATATAGAGGCGACATTGGAAACGACTGATATTGAGTACTCGCGCGGAGGCACATATCTAGTAATGGAAGGGCCACAATTTTCCACTTTAGCTGAGTCTAAACTATACCGGCAGTGGGGTTGTGATGTGATTGGGATGACGAATATGCCAGAGGCAAAGTTAGCTCGTGAAGCAGAAATTTGTTATGCAAGCGTTGCCATGGTCACAGATTTTGATTGCTGGCATCCTGAGCATGAGGACGTCTCAGTTGAGCAGGTGATAAAAGTTTTAGTTGGAAACGCGGAAAAAGCGAAGACCTTGATTGGTCAAGTCGCTCCACAGATTCATGGAGACGAAAAAGGACCAACTTGTGGTTGTAAACAAGCGCTAGAGTTCGCGTTGATTACATCCCCTGATGCGCGGGACCCCAAAATGACCGACATGCTCGATGCTGTTGCCGGTCGGTTATTAAAGTCTTAATTGATTTCTTGAGATGTTGGGTAGCAAATTTATAAAATTATAGATTGATTGCAAAGGTAGAGGCATGAACATAACCGATTTGATAAGAACAATTCCAGATTATCCTAAACCTGGAATCATGTTCCGTGACATTACTACGCTGCTGAGCCATCCAGAGGGGTTTAGCTATACCATTCAACTTTTAGTCGACCGGTATTCTCAATATGATTTTGATTTTGTCGCGGGAATTGAGGCACGAGGATTTATACTAGGGGCGCCTCTTGCGACAAATTTAGGCAAAGGGTTTATTCCCATCAGAAAAAGTGGCAAGCTGCCTGGGCCAACAATCTCTCAAAGTTATGATTTGGAATACGGGACAGATCAAATTGAAATCCATGAAGATGCGTTCGGCAGAGGTTCAAAAATATTATTAGTGGACGATTTAATTGCTACGGGTGGTACGGCAGCGGCAGCGACTCAATTAATCGAACGCTGTGGTGGCAATGTCGTTGAGTGTTGTTTTGTCATTGACTTGCCAGATTTAGGGGGTGCGAAAAAACTTGAAGCAATGGGGAATAGGGTATTTTCCATTGTCGGATATGATGGTGATTAACTCAGAGATTTTGCAATGACTGTTGAAACGCTACGATGGCGTAATAATCAGCTTGAATTAATTGATCAACGACGTTTGCCGGCGGTCATCGATTATGTGTCTTACTCGGATGCGGAGACCGTGGCGCTCGGTATTCGGCAAATGGTAGTTCGAGGAGCACCGGCAATAGGTGTTGCCGCAGCTTACGGCGTGGCGTTAGAAGCGCAAAAATGTATTCCGTTGTCCAGTGAGACGTTTCATGTCCGCATGATTAGTGCATTCGAGATTTTAGCTGCGAGTCGACCGACTGCAGTAAATTTATTTTGGGCTTTAAACCGTATGCGCGGTCGACTCACCAATGTGTCCAAAGAAGAAAACACGATGATCGCCAAATTGTTACTTGATGAGGCCAATGCGATTTATCATGAAGATATCGAGATCAATAAAAAGATGGGTGCGCTTGGTGCATCCATCTTGGATGACGGCATGCGCGTTTTAACGCACTGTAATGCCGGAGCGCTTGCTACGGCCGGGCATGGGACTGCACTTGGAGTTATTCGGTCCGCGGTGAGTGCAGGTAAAACGATAAGTGTTCTTGCTGATGAGACACGACCATTTTTACAAGGTGCGCGTTTAACAGCATGGGAATTGTCTGAAGACGGCATTGATATCACGTTAATAACAGACAATATGGCAGGTCACTTCATGAAAAGCGGTGAAATTGATGCGATTATTGTGGGCACAGACCGTGTTGCAGCCAACGGAGATGTGGCAAATAAAATTGGCACTTACATGGTCGCTGTCCTCGCGAAAGAACACAATATTCCATTTTACGTGGCGTGCCCTTTATCCACGATAGATTTATCTTTAGCGAGTGGCGATGATATTCCGATTGAAGAGCGGCCCCCACATGAGGTCACAGGATATGGCGGGGTTCGATGGGCGCCTGCAAATATCAAAGTTAGAAATCCGTCTTTCGATGTAACTCCCGCTCGTTTTGTCACAGCGATAATCACTGAAAAGGGTCTCGTTTACGCGCCGACTGAAGAAAAGCTAAAGAGGCTATTTTAGACATTTTTTGTTTCAAGTATTTGTTTAAAGGAGATTAAGAATATGACGCAGCGGTTCAAAGATAAAGTAGTGTTGATCTCAGGCGCCGGGCAAGGAATAGGGTTAGCTACGGCAAAAAGGATGTCGAGCGAGGGTGCGATAATCATCGCAGGAATACTCGATGACTCGCAGGCTGAGGCAGTAAAAGATTATGACTCAGTCAGACTGAATGTCAGACATGAGGAATCCTGGGACGCAACGATGGACTCTTTGATGAAGTCCCATGGTGGTCTAGATGTGTTGATAAACAATGCTGGCATTTCGCCTCAAGCGACGGCAGAGGAAACGACGCGTGAGTTTTGGGATGAGGTAATGGAAATAAATCTGCGTGGGAGTTTTTTGGGTTGTCAAAAAGCGATTCCCATCATGAGGAATAGGGGTGGTGGCGCGATTGTGAACCTGGCATCTATTAATGGCATTCGCGGAAATCGACGACTAGTAGCCTACGCTGCGACGAAAGGTGCGATAGTGTCAATGACGATGGCTCTGGCTTTAGACCACAGCAAAGATAACATTCGTGTGAATTGTATTTGTCCGGCGACCATTGATACTGCGATGCCAAGAGGTATGATAGCGGAAGCGCCTGACCCCGGGTTGCTTAAACAACAGATGATCGAAAAGCATCCAATTGGTCGTATTGGCCAGCCAGAGGAGGTCGCTTCGACGATTGCCTTTTTAGCGAGTGATGACGCCTCGTTTATGACGGGTTTGGCAATTCCTGTAGATGGTGGCCGAAGTATTCGCTGACTACTCGGTACATCTAGCCAGCGCCGATGGGTGGAATGAGGTGAATTTCACTGTGCTCTCCGATAGGAGCAAACAGAATATCTTGATAGATTTCACCGTCAATTGCGACAGCGAAACCTCCAG
>Ga0233432_10000483_pt1 | contig 38128 bp, 33 predicted proteins | sample SI_122_August201_6_FD_179870 | JGI IMG/M metagenome (GOLD analysis project Ga0233432, IMG submission 179870) | Seawater microbial communities from Saanich Inlet, British Columbia, Canada - SI_122_August2016_10_MG | ecosystem: Environmental > Aquatic > Marine > Inlet | place: Canada: British... | reverse complement strand
GTAATGCGAGTAAAGCGGGTCACTTGGAGTTGGTGCGCCTCCTTCTCGACCGCGGTGCCGACATTCATGCACAAGACGATGAGGCTTTGTGTAATGCGAGTAAAGCGGGTCACTTGGACGTGGTGCGCCTTCTTCTCGACCGCGGCGCCGACATTCATGCACAAGACGATGAGGCTTTGTGTTATGCGAGTCTTAATGGTTACTTGGACTTAGTACACTTCCTTCTCGACCGCGGTGCCGATATTCATGCACAAGACGGTTTGGCGTTGCGTTGGGCGAGTGAGTATGGTCATTTGGAGTTGGTGCGCCTCCTCCTCGACCGGGGTGCAAACATACATGCAGAAGACGATTGGGCATTGCGTGTGGCGAGTGAGAATGGTAACTTGGATGTGGTGCGCTTCCTCCTCGATTGCGGTGCCAATATTCATGCAAAAGACGATTACGCATTGCGTTGGGCGAGTGTAGAGGGTCGCTTGGACGTGGTGCGCTTCCTCCTCGACCGCGGTGCCGACATTCATGCGGAAAACGACGAAGCATTGGGTGATGCGAGTATAAATGGTCACTTGGACGTAGTACACCTCCTCCTCGACCGCGGTGCCGACATTCATGCAGAAGACGATGATGCATTACGTTGGGCGAGTGAAGAGGGTCACTTGGACGTGGTGCGCTTCCTCCTCGACCGCGGCGCAAATGTTGATGTATTAAAACAGTTTAATTAAAACAGTTTACAATGGCATCATTTTGAGGGGGTTGTCATCATTTGAACAACTTCCTCTACAGTCTCTGGCATCGACAATGCGCTAGAAACGCCTGATTGGATTTGTGCATCGGAAAGTCTCTTGTATCCTTGTTCGATCCATAGTTTGTACAAACTTAAGGATTCGCCAAGTGTAAAGCCTTTTTTTGAAATTATGAATGGGTTTGCATATCTTGAGCGATGCATTGTGCGTTGGACTCCCACGCTCTTGGTAGGTACACCCCTCGGAGCTCTGCGACCGATAAAAATATTAGCTCCGCTGTCTAATAGTCCAACGATTCGATTCGGTGGATAGACACCCTGCAGACCTCTCGGAATTGCTTGAGGTTTGCCTGGAAATTTAGAATGAATGTGATCTGAAATGATACATCCGTGACAACGCTTCAAGACGATTTCTTGATCAGAACATCCAGGACAGAGTAGTTCTCGAGCAGAGCCATCCGCAGCCAAATTCGTAGCCAATTCTAAATCTGTTTGTTCATCAGGTGCATTGTTAGGATATTCAACCACTGCTGTGACCGTTGTGATGTCTTTACGAACAAATGTCACCTCTAGTTTTTCATATCCAATAGCATCAAATTGTGATCTCTCCTCGCGCACACGTTTTGACATAGATTGCTCTTGCAGATTTTGGAATAAAATTTTTTAGTGTAATTCATCAATCCGCTTTGCCAAAAATTTTATACAAACGACCCATCCCTCACCGTCCGCCACACCTGCCCGACCCCCCGTTTCATACATGCGGCTTCCCGCCGCGACACTCTAAGTCTCTACCGACTTTATCTTGGTCGCAGTTGCTCTCCCTCGCTCTCCAACAATTTTTAAGCGTATTTGGTCATTTTTTTTGAATCGCGGCGCCGACATACATGCAAGAAACGATGATGCATTGCGTTCGGCGAGTGTAGAAGGTTATTTAGACACAGTGCGCCTCCTCCTCGACCGCGGTGCAAATGTCCATGTATTAAATAGTTAGATTTTCAAACATTTACGCTAAATCTAACCTGTTTTCAAAAGAAACATAGATAAAGTTTAACTATGGATGACATCGTAATGCATGAAAACAATAGGGGTGACACACCACCCCCCACTCCTCCAAGACTGCGTCCTCCGGTCCAACGTTCTTCTCAAACTTCTGCTCAAACATCCTCCTCTGAGGTCAACGCTTCTGTGGACGAGTGTCCTACCCCTGTAAGACTACGTCCCCGACGGGCAGACTGAGTGTGCTGTGTGTACCGGTTGTAGTACTTTTGTAGCTTTCGACCGCACGAGCTCTTGGTGTTGACGTACTTGTCGTCGTGGTAAGGCGAGAGTGTGTACGCCCACTCTTCAAGATCGTCTGCTTCAAAGTCTAGCATCAAATGTGCGAGTGATGCGTCCATGCAGTAGTTTTGTGCAAGATAAGGTGCAGGTCCTACAGGCCCGAGAGGTCCGACGTTCTCAGCCAGTGGATGATACCAGCGGTTGTAGATGTGATCCTGAATGCTTTCGATAGTCGTCATTTCGAGCGTTTTTGAGTTGTGATGTTGTCTTATGTCAACTATATTTTAGCGTATCTGATCATTTTTTTGACTTAGCTACCACCACATGCACTGAAGAGTGAGATCTGATAGACCACCGCGTCATCAAACGTATCAAATCGATGACCCAAGACCTTTTGTGCTTCAAAACAATCTTTGACATCATCAACGAAACGATACGTGTCACATGGAAATATTTTGAATATTTCGGAAGCATAATACACTTGTTCGGGGAGTTTTGACCATAATGTGAGCAAAAAGTGTATGGGTGAATGACCAAATATGGAAAGATGGTATCGTTTTGGGTGATTGGTCATAAGAGGCGATGCGAAATCGGCATTTGTTGGTGAAAAGATCAGCATGGAGTGAGTGGTGTTGATGTAGTTGGCAAGGTTGTTTTGCACCTCTTCGGTCATCCAGGAATCGGATCCGTAGTCGATGACAATGGCGGTTGGGTTTTCTTGATAAATGCGTTGCCAAAAGGATTGATCGCTCCAATCCCCTTGGATATCAGCGGTGCTGTGGTTGCCCGCAATGCTGACTTTACATTTTGAGAAGCGTTGTCTTCGGCTAGAGTCCACACCAGGGCCTCCTCCTAAAAACATGAGTTTGAATGTTTCATCAACACCAAAACTGGCTCTTAAATTATCATGCAATTCTTCGTCCAATTCGCCCTTGTGAGAGAGATTGATTAAAGAGGGTAGCATATTTTATGTGCATATGAACAGATCGTTTTTATTACTCAACGCAAAAATGGGCCACGCTAACTTTTCAAGTTATGTATATACGCACTTTACCACTTATCATGATCGACGATGATGACGACTATGACGATTCGATGTACGACTTTGCACTATCGGATGTGCAGATCCCAGATCAACCCAGTAGCTTGCCAATGGTTGGTCAACGATCGGTTTTGGAAAGATTGCTAGGAGACGATTATGACATGTTTTATCATATTATTAGGCAACTTCCTGTCATCACCATTCGAAACGTGAGCAAATCGTGTAAAACCTTCAATTCCATCATAGTAAATCCAGCAAGTTGGCATAATAGCGCAATATACAACACATTTCACGGCAATGATGATCGATTACGATTGATAAATGTGATACAAAAACGGATTTATATCCGAAATTGGCGACGTGACTACAAATCCATTTTACCTGCATGGAGATCAGCGTTTTACAGGCAGTACGTTCGTCGGACAGAAGTCAGCGATTGCGTCCTTTCAACTATCCTAAAAACACCAAATCCTCAAAATATCGTTCTGAATTTATACACGGATCAATGTTCATTCATGATAAACATATTAGGATTAGTAGAGAGTGGGCGGAAAATGTTTGGCTATCATAGATTCAAACAATATCCATATGTGATAAAAAATAATACAATATGCTAAGATGTTGAATCTTTTCTAAAGGTTCAGAGAGGTTCGATGTTTGGGGTAACGGTGTGTTCACGACACATTTTACATAGGAGTAGCGAACCGAAAAAAAATCCGGTACGCGGGTTCAAACCGCGGGCCTCCTGGGTGAAAGCCAGGCGTCATGACCACTAGACCACACCGGACGCTACCTGCTGACGCTTGCATTCATAAGCTCGATATAAAAAGATGCCGCTAGTATCAGTTGAAAAAACTAGCGTACCATGAGCATCCGTTCGAACCGTTCGTTTGATTTGCCACAAATCAAAACTCAAACCAAAACTCAATCTAAAAACCATTTGGAACACTTGTATGAGATTGGTAAATTGCAAAACACACTTCAAATATCTGTATCGATGAAACGTGGACGCTCCGAATATGAACCAATAGAACGTGACGATTCTTCTAAATTGCAAGATGCGTTGACCGAAGCCTTGACCGAATGCAATGAAGATCGAACACGGTTGAAAGATGAGATCAAAAGGATGAAAGAAGCTTTAAGGTCGCCCGAGAGGCCACCCGAGAGGCCGCCCGAGAGGCCGCCCGATCCTACAGGCTATGGTTCTGAATCGCAGATGAGGGAAGAATTGGAAAAAGCTAAGCAAGATTTGGCAGCGCTTGGCACTCCTAAAGAGGGTTCAGGAGACCAGCTTGAAACGCTTGCCAACAAGACACCCTTTCGTCCAAACGATTTGATCTTGTTGACACAAACCAACACCGGAATTGTCAAAACACCTTGGAATGAGTACACAAATGTAAAGCCAAACGCAGTGATTGCAGAACGAGGAGTGTACGATGTCAATAGATTCGTATGGGGTATGACTTATTACCGAGCTTGGTGGGTTTACAAACAGTCTGAAACCACGTTTCTAGCACCAAGGGAAATCGAAAGCCATTTGAATCCCACTATACAATTTGGATCTGGTGTGAGCGTCTCGACGATTAAAGATGAAGAACTGGCGCGAATGGAGTGGATATGGAAAGATGGAGGTTGGGTCTTTGCATCAAAACGTGAAAAAATAATCACCAAAATCGACAATCTTTCAGAGACTTTACAGAATGAAATACGCTAAAATAATGAAAAAAAGACAGTAAGAGAAAACCGGAGACGTCACAAGCATGGATAGTGAAAGTGACATGGGCGATCCACAAACTCCGTTCATTAGGACCGACAGCGAGGACGAGTGTCAGACAGGTGAAGGTGAGTTGATGTGTTTTGAAAAAAATGACAGAGAAAATACATCTGATAACATCGACAGCTCATGCAAAACGAGCGTTGTCGAAAGTCTCAATACCGATCTTGAAAAATTTATTGATGGAATGACCAAGGAGCTGGATATTACCTATTCTACCGTCACTTTGCGCTTGGCAAAACCTTGTTACGAGGAGGCACGAGTCGACAACCTTTGTCCTAGTGGGTGTGATTATACAAGTAAAAAGGCGATAAAATGGGTGAAAAATAAGTATCAGTGCAAAGCATGCAATGTCGAGTGGACAAATACAAGAGAAGGTCCTGTCATGACCAAGGATATGCAAATCTATTCCTTAACACTAAAGTTGAACAAAAGCCTCTCCGAAATCGAGTCATTGAAACACATACTAAAGTTGCAGCAACGGCGGGATTGTTATCTCCACACTAAACGGGACATGTGGATCGAGCCTTTAGACTAGAAATATGTTGAAATTATTTTTTAACACCTTTTTCGCTTTTCAGAAATATCATGTCACCGTTTGCATCTTCTTTTCGCACACGCCTCTCTTACCCCTGGTCTCGTTCAAAATACTCTATGTGACCGTTTGCATATTTGATTCGCACACGCCTCTCTTGTCCCTTGTCTCCTTCATAGTAATAAGTGTTACCGTTTGCATCTTCTTTTTGCACAAGCCTCTCTTGCCCCTGGTCTCCTTCATAATACTCTATGTAACCGCCTGTATCTTCCGTTCGCACACGCCTCTCTTGCCCCTGGTCTCCTTCATAATAGAATACCATTCCATCTTGAAGTAAAATAAAACGTAAGGCGCTGGTTTTTTTATCAAATGCATACAAGTCGTTTATGTTTTTGATAAATCTGATATTCAACGCATCTCCGAGTTGTTGCAGATCAATAGGCTCTCTGCATACGGGACATACTTGACTCCGCCTGAACCAACGCATAAGGCAGTCTGTATGCATGTAGTGACCACACGTGAGTATCATGACTGGTTGGTCCGCCTTCCATCGATAGTGTTTGCATTGCGGCCATTGATCCTCGCGTGTCACATACTCGAGAAATCGGCGAAGTCGACCGGGTGGTTCAAGTGAAGGATCTACTGGTCCACATGTATACAATTCTTCGTAGCATATAGGACATTCTGTTGGTGGTACGAGAGACGTGTTTGCAACATCAAGGCTGAGGTGCGACAAGGAAGGGAGCATTTATTTGCTACTCGGTTACCTAGCATGAATTTATATATTGTTCGATTCCAATGACACATGAATTTGCTAAACTGCCTTTAAAGTAGAAACCACATACGATTTGAGATTATTTTCGGATAATTTATCGTAGAGTCGTTTTAAAAAAGGTTCGATTTTCCGATAACCTCCCTCTATTTGTTCAGAGCATACTGATTTGTCATTGAGCCATGGCATTTGTGAAGTGAATTCTGTTCGAAGGTCATTGATTGTTTGTATAGTTTTGCTAATTGTATTATAAGGGTCGATATCCTTGTCTGATTTGATATTGGATAACAAGGAGATGCGGCGCTCGTTCAAAATTTCCAGTATCCTTTCACAATGATATATCACACATTCCAAAACTACTGTTTTTTGACTATCCGTTATCATAAGGATAGTACCTCACCTCTTCTATTTATGTCGCTAAACTTTTAGTAATAGCCTATTTGAAGGCGCCTGTTGCAATGGATAGCGAGGACGAGGAAGGATCCCCACCTCTTTCGCCTGCACCCTCGCTGTTCGATGTTTTGGAACAGTTGGAATCTCACCTCAACATTGCAGCGTTGACACGGTTAAAACTTGTTGACAAAAGTTTTTACAAACGTGTCGACGATATCATTTCATGGCGTCCGCGTGGAGTTGCATTCCATCTCAATTTAAGTAAACGACGAAGTCCTGCAGATTGGCGTTTGCATATAGTGAAGCGCATTCAAAAATACAAAAATAGATGTTGCGAATGTGGCAGCAACAAGGCGCGTTTTTACGGTCAAAAGCACAGTGTGTGCGACTCGTGTCGTTATGATATCACATCCTACCGAGCTCTCGCAACCCGTAGAGACATCCAATGCTCTTTCAAGCTAACTTCTTATAAAATGATAATGTTCTGTCGACATCTCACACCGGTGCATGGTGGTAGCTGCTCGAGCCCGTTTCTTTACTGGGTTCAGGATGTGAATCGCACTTATCGTCGGTATCAGTCATCGTAATTTGTGAAGTCTGTTCAAACTCGTCTCTGGCTCGTTTTGCACCGATACCATCGGGTCGGTATTTTTTCTCTTGTGTTTTTAGATAGAGTTGCCTCCACTTTTGCTTGATCTTGACAAGAGTGGCGATAGAGATAAATGCTGGCACCGAGGGTTTTATCGCATATCCATCGTCTCTACGCAAAACCATGAGCTTCATTTTGTTCTTCAATGGGTTGAATTCTTCCAAATATTTGGAAATGGGGATGTCTACAATTTCATTATTGATCACACCTCTGTTGACCTCACATTGCTCCAAACGCACCATGGGGAACGTGTCGTCTTCCATCACATTCAGTATTCTGTAAGAACAAGTCATTTGGCAATCATCTTTGATATTAAACTCTCGGTCAACCCACACGATGCTGCCACATTTGACCGTCCAAGACAACCATTTCGTGTTGTCGTCCAAGACAGTGCAACAAAATTGATCGTTGTGAAAGAGCCACCATCCCCTGATTTCATTGCTGTTGACTTTGGATATCTTCATTGGCATACGGACTCCATCTATAATGGCGTGTTCTCGATAAGTATCAAAGTTTATGTGTTGCGCCTCTAGCAATGTGCGTGCGCAGCGAGTGACCACTGTCGAAGGCGTACCGACTGGAACGACGCGTTGTGCATGAGAATTCATAATCCATCGGACATATTCATCATTGATGTCCGCTTGCATGTGGATCCCTAGACGAGTCTTGTGAGTCGCGACCGGTCGCGCATTTTAGCGTGTATTATTAAAATACGCTAAAATACAATTGTATCACGACTGTAGCAAAACTAAAAAAACTAAAAGCATGTCTCAAAAAACGAAAGGTGATGAGTGCGTGGCAGGCATGACACCGGTGACCTCGTGGAGCTCCTTTACCAGTAATGAAGGAGGCAGTGATGGTGGTCTAGATGGTGGTTTAGAAAATTGTTTATATGACTCTGACAATTATTCGGACAATTATTCGGACAAATCTTCACGATCAAATTCGCCTACACCACTGTTTCGTTCTTGGACTATCAATCTGGTGACACCGTGGTGTCGTCCGCGCGTCACTAGCTTACAATTGCGTTCAAAATCGGTCCCACGGTCGGTCCGATCTTCCTAACAAAGTTAAAGACATTCGACCGACTGCAGATTGTGCGGGTGTGTAACAGCGGTTTTGAAGTCCTCAATGTAAGATTTTGTAGGCATCTTGTAAGTATCCAATTCAATTTCTGCACCGCGTTTACGTTCCTGTTCGCTTAGTGGTTTGTTAAGAATGCTGACCGTAGTCGCGAGGGCCCGTGTATTGTGATTTGCAGCAATGCGTTGGAGAGCGTGCGATTCGCGTCGGTCTTGGATTTCACCATTCCAAATCGTGTCATGGTCCACTTGATCGATGGATGTGGATTTGGACGTTCGCCACACCCATCCCTTCTTGCCAGTTTTAGGATCCTTGTCCCAGAATTTAATATTAGAATCTGTTGAAATTCGCACGTTCAATCCTCCGGTATTGCGATAAACTTGCACGCCGTATCCTAGCATGTGTTGCGGGTCGAAGAGCGGTATACTGGAGGCCGAGTTTAGTAGTGTGAGTATTTGCACCGCTTGGAACGATTCGACGCCAAACGTCGCACCGCGAGTGTCAATGTAACGTGATCCGTTGGAGCGAGCCACGTATCGTCCCACAAACGCCGGCTCCAAGTGACGTCGGCGAATCTCGTGTGGACCTTTGAGATTTTCGAGAGGGTGCAAAGGTCCGCCTTCGATGCTTTCGGGCGACTTGATGCCATCCTCACTCGAAGCAAACCAGACGCTTTGGCGCAACGCCTCTGTGAACAGGCCTTCAAATTTGAAAAAGTCTTCATACGATTGAAAGTGAGATCCATCACGTTTAAGAATTGCATCGTACAGCGGGGCGATGGAGTTCCAAGCGCCTCTGCCGTGCGATCCATTTTTGAAATAGCCATCAAAAAACGTCTTCTCCTCGGCCACTTCTGCAGGAGAAAGGTGGTGTCTCCAGTAGGAGAGTGTTCCATATTCGGTAGTCTTGCCATTCGCGTCTTCCCATGCGGTGATAGCTGCCACGATGGCGTACATTCGTACGATCACTGGTTTGTTGACTTCAAAAACTCTCGAGTTGCAAAGGTTGAGCAACACCAAAATGGTGGAGGCGATGACTCGCTGATCGGAAGGGAGGTCGTCGCCATTGTGGTATTTGAGGACCAGTGTGCGCAACGCTTCCACTCCCTCGCGCTCGTAGTTGGGTGCGAGCTCCTTGGTGATTCGTGCCACTTCAAAGTGGAGCGCCTTCCATGTGCTGCCGTACTCGGTAGTGTCCGTTTTGCACATGTCGACGCTAGATTGCGATGAGGGTGGGCGGAACAACTCGGGGTTTAGTAGAGCGAAAAGTTCGTCGGTGGCATTCACATTGTCGGCTCGACCAAAGGGATTGAAATCTTGCACGCGTGGTGTCGACATGGAAAGTTTACTACCACAGTCAAACAATCCGGGGTTGACCAATGGAGCGATGGATTGCGTGTCTGGCGAAAGGGGCATTGCTAGCAAGACTGGTAGCAAAGTCTTGTCCAATGGGGCAATCGATTCCATCATACCCTTGGCATGGTAGTAAGTGTTGAGAGACTTGCTCACACCCGCGGCATTGGCGAATGGCCAAAACTTGAAATCGTCAGGACGCGTCTCAAATTGCAAACTACTGTCACCGCCAACCTGCTTAAAGTAGTCGTCGCGCTGAATTGCATAAATGTCCGCACTAGTCTCGGCCTCGTGCAACGACCGACCACTTTTGCGATTGTCGCTCAAAAAGTTGCTGGCATCGGAACCTTTTGGTCCACTGCCATGTGGCACCCATTCGTAACAGCCTTGATAGTGAGTCTTGGTAAACATTTGGCTCAAATTGTTGATGCCACCATAGTAAATCTCTTCCACACTGCAACTGATCTCTGTGTTGCAATCGTTGACCGGAGCGCCGCGGGCGTTCCTGCGCATCACATCCTTCTCGCCCGCATTGCGCTCCTTGGCAGTCTCGTTTGTATCCAATGCCTTGATGGTGCCGACGTGCAACATGTTGAGCACATGTCGCGCACTCACTCCGTCCACTTGTTTGAATTTTGGTAGCAAATCGACCAGTCGTTGCGCGTTTTGCATTGGGATCTGCACTGTCACCGCGTACGAAGCGTGCATGCGTGTCGTGTTCTTACCATTTCTGTTGAACAGCTCCGTCTTACTTTCACCGATGCGTTCGATACGCACATCATTGTACATTAGACAAGAAGGCGGTGTGGTCTTTGATAGGGTCGCGGTGGAATTGGAACCTCCGCGCCGACCTGGTTTGTAAATTTCCTCTTTGTCATCCTCCGATTCCAAGGTCCGTTTGCCCTTTCCTTTGCCTTTAGCCGTCTTTTCGTAGCAATGACTAGAATACTCCTCCCACAAGAGACGAGATGTACAAGGGTTCTTCGCCTCTGGCGGGTTCTTGCATAGTTGATCAAACGACGTCAACGGTTGGCCCCATTCGACATGACCGGCAAGTGCCAACGACTTGCCGCGATGATGACAGCTGTAAGTGTCTTCAATCATTCGAATGGTAGTTATCGAGACACCAAGCGCACTGTTTGGAAAAAGCGTTGTTTCACTCAAGTCATTCTTTGCTGTCGAAAGCTGCACACCATCGACCGTCGGAGGAGTCTTCTTCATATCCTCTACAATCTCCTTGTCCTTCTCCGAATCCAGTAAAATCATCCGAAATACTATAAAAGACGCCGGTCGTTCCAGCGTCTCTGTGATATTGTGTGGCTGACTGAGTCGAGAGCCGCAAATGCGAGACAGACGAGCCTCTTGCATGTGCGAAGAATCGACGTGCTCATTGCGATTGTTAACACCACGCGCAGTCACCGTGTCATCGACACGTTCGAGCTGCTGACGCATGGTTTCCATCTGCAAACGACGACGTGCTTCATCAGCAACGTACGATGCGTAGACCGAATCCAATTTTTCATCCTCCTTTTCCGAAACAGGCGTGACCGCCGAAGTGTGCAGTACCGCCATGTTGGGCAAACGCTGAGCCACCTTGCATAAAAACACCCCACTGTACTTTTCCTCATTGTCCACTCGAAGGGTCGATTGCACATTGACCTTTTCTCCAATAGTCTCAATCGTGCGCGCATACACCGAAGGCAACGGTCTAAGCGTCTTGTGACCATCCGTGTACTGGTTGCAAAGCATACCATAGATGCGCGTTTGAATCACATTGAAACCAGCGCACAAGCCGCGAACATGCTCATCAGACACTATCGCCAATGCGTGGTCCGTTGACAAGCTCTCAATCTGCAATTCAAATTGATCGACATGCGCTTGCTCGTGCTGCCAGCTGCTGTCACTCACCACCGTTTTCAAGAGTGTCGAATTGTTTATATCGCGGTTCACCTCAATCCACCAAAGAAAACTGCGGTAAGGATCCGAACTGTTACCACCTCGACCGCCAATCTTGTCACTATCGGCGTTGTCGTAATTGTCGTCATTGTCGTCATTATCATCTTCGTTATTATCATCTTCGTCACTGCCGTTACTGTGGTCGCTCTCTTCGTCCTCATCCACATTTGCAGATTCCGACAACATCTCGTGCTTTACAGACGACGAGGCCACTACTTTTTGCTTCTTCTTTTTGGGATTCTTCTTCTCTCGACGATTGATCTCACACCGCGCATAATCATAAAGCAGATTGCAAAGCTCGCGATCAAACGATGTCATGCCGCACTGCTTCAACAACTCGCGACCGGCAATCGTAGAAGACACGTACTCGCACAACCCAATTGCCCACCATATTGCAGTCTGCGCGATCTTCCAATACTGGTCAGAGTACACAATCCAATTGCACACACGCTCCACATCTCCACTCAAAAACTCAGTCGCTCCGACCACGTCATCAATCTGAAATGTGCCATCCAAGTGCCCTTTTGCCACTTTCTTCATCGCCTCGTAGAACGATCCACTGAAAATACGACGAGGAAACAACGTGAAACCATCGCTCAGCGAGCCCACCACCGCCAAGTTGTCCGTCGCAAACGACTCATAAAACGAGGCATAAAATCCATCATCCTTCAGAAGAGACGCCGGCTGAAAGTACAATCCAAACGGATTGTCCGTCACAACACCCTCCGTGTTTTGACGCATCGAATGCCGATAGTCCGCCATCAACTTCAAATTCACCCAAGACATGCTCTCGGCACGACCGAAACGGATGAAACTCAAACGGTCCGTCTGGTGCCCATACGCAAAATCCTTTTGACCAGGCTCCACGTGTCCGCACGACCACTCAGGTGTCAACTTTGCCACTTTGTAACCCTCGTCGTCGTACAAATTGCCCTTCTTAAAACGGTTCTTGCAATCGTCACACACCAACTTCTCCGTCTTGCGCGTATTCGCCACCGCCGTACGTTTCAACGATTTGCGCATCCAATGGAATGCGCTCCTGGGATACACACCTGGCTTTGCAATCACATACGAATTTGTTGCCATCTCACGACGCTTCAACGCCATCGTACGAACAACCTCCTTCTGATGAGACGTCTCCAAATCCGTCAAACCGTCCTTGCGCATAATCTCCTCCTTCTTCTCTTTACATACCTTGCTGTGATTCGTACGCTGATTCACCTTGCGTGTCTTCTTCTCGATAATGCCAAACTGCGCACCCTTTTGCCAAGCACGATACAATTTCTCGTCCAAACACCGATTGTCCATCTCCACATTATCTATAGAATACTCAATGTCCGCCGCCATGCGACCATTGCGAGTATTACGCTTGTCATTCTCAGGAATTGGCAAAAACCGAATCTTGCGAGACATCTCCTTCACAGGCAATATCGGCATCAAGTCATTGTCAATCCCAAGTATCATCCGCACATCACGAAGACGCTCCTCGTGACTCGCCACCTTAGGTGGCACCGCAACCGGTGGCAACAAAGCCGCCACCGCCGTCTCCTCACACTCGTCCTCAGAATCCATTTTTTGTTGCTACAAATTTCTCCTCAAAAGAGTATTTTAGCGTATTTTGTCAAAGCTCCTCTTTTTGTTCAATCTTACTTTTTCACGCTAAAATGTGTAACAACAAAAAAACACTTTTTAGCGGGGCGATTTGACAAATGTGTCGAAAAGAGTTCTTTGACAAAAATAATATTTTACACTAAAACCTAACATTTTTTCGTGAAGAACCAGTTCTTTAGTGAACGTTTTCTAAAGGCTCCACGCAATGAGTGTCTGTGCATATGATTTGGATCTAAGCTTTAGAACTTGTGACAAACGACTTTTGATAGCGTCTACACAACACAACAATCAGAACAAAAGACCCCGAACTTTGAAGAAGAGACCGTTGGACACACCGAACCTCAATCCTCATCATCCGCCATCGGAACGGCCAGATCGGATTCGTCGTCCGATTCATCCGGTTCATCATCACCAAGAATCATGCTGACTTCGTCCTTGTCCATGGTCTGTGACAAATACTCGCGCGCCTCCTTCATGGTATTCTTCAACTTTAAGTAATTCTCCTTGAGGAAGGGATATTCGTTCAAGCGACGAGCGTTCTCCTGCTTTGTCTCCTCGCGCTCGCGGCGGTTTTTCTCCTTCTTCGCCTCCCTGCTCGCCAATTGCTCGGGAGTCAACTCCTTTCGAGGGCGCTTGCCCGTGTGCTCCTCCGATTTTTCCTTCTCCTCCTCTTCCTCTTCTTCCACTGCCTTCGAATCACCGCACAAGTAGGCGTCAATCTCACTTTGCTTCTTACCCTCCGACTTCATCTTCATCACCGTTGCCGCAATCTCAGTCTTGGCTTTCAAAAGCGCCTCCTTGGGAGGAATCGGCACCCAATCCGGAGCCTCCTCACCCTTCTCCATTGCCTCCGTCACATAACCCTTATCCTTCATCACCGAGATGCCGTTAATCAGTGCCGCGTCCACTTCCTTCAACACACCTTTGGCAACCTTGTATGCACTATTCTCCACCGGCATAGGAAGAGCCTCTGCCTGACATCCACGGTGCGTGCACTTGGACACTCCTTCCTTCATCTTGCAGAAAAACACATCATTCTCAAACATCTTGGGACACATGTCGCACGAAACACATCCTTTGACACACGTAATGTAGAATGTAGTCGGCTCAGTCTTAGTGTCGCAACGAGAGCAAGTCATGTTCAATGCCTTCTTTGTCGCATCGAATGCCGACCGAAACGCAGTAGGTAAATGGTCCTCGTAATGCACCAGCGCAGTATGCGTGTTCTTCGAAGCTCGCGACATGCGTAAATGTAAAAGCAGTTGTTAAGTGCTGCTCCTCTATAAGCAGATTTATATTTTAGCGTATCCGATCAAAATTTCCAACAAAATGCGACATTTACAAAACAGAGTGTAAAATTATGTAAAAAATACGCAAATTACGCGCTCGCTGCATGGGACGACTCTCCAGCTTCCTCGTTTCCAACCAAATCGATAAACGCACGAGGGACATTGCTCTTTCCCACCTTCTCGACCTCATCGTGGTCTTCACGTCGACGTTTCATAGGGTTTGTCATCGCCTGCACCTCTTCTGTCATAGACTGGCTTATTGTAGATTCCTCGGTGACTTCCTCCATTGCCACCTCCGTGGGGTCCTCAGTCGTGTCTTCCGTAGGATCTTCCGTAGTGTCTTCTGTAGGGTCTTCCGTAGGGTCTTCCATGAGGTCTTCCATGGGGTCTTCCGCTGCCACTTCCGCAGGGTCCTCGGCCGCGTCTTCGACCGTCTCTTCCACATCGTCATTGATCAAATTCTTTTGAATCTCAGTGTATGCATCCGTTAGATCGTTGAAACTCATGTCGGTCGTGTCCACACCGGCGTCAGTCAAAGTCTCGATCATCTCAGCCTTTAACTTCTCCATCTCGGCTGCTTTCATTTGAAGCATGTCAAGAGAATACAGAATTGCCAGCTTTGTAAATTCCAAATCACTACGAGGCAAATCAGAAGCCTCATTGATCCCACGTTTGTAATAAAATGGAATAATCGCCCTCGGATGAGAATGACCGGGCCCTGTACCACTCCATGTGGCAGTGCCCGCAACCCTCAAAACCTGATCCACAGCCCGATCGAAGAGCATATTCTTTTGAGCATCGCTCTTATGCTTGAACGTGTTATGAATTCTGTTGTAAGCTTTGCAAATCATGTACGCAAATGTAATCTGCTGGTTACCCTTTCGATCGGATCGTTGCTCCGTACCACACGTCGAGTCCATACGATTGGTCTGTAGCTGCGTTCTATTCAGTGCCTTACGAATGTTATTTACACGAGGAGTGTCTCCATAACGCTTATTCAACTCCATGTCCAATTCGTGCACGCGCTCCTCGCGTGACAACTTCTTCTCATCTCCAATCCGAGATTCCGTCTCAATTTTGATGTCATTCATAAAGATATAAGGAGTATATTCTGACTGTGCCGGCTGCTGTGCCGGCTGCTGTGCCGGCTGCTGTGCCGGCTGCACCATCGCAGCAGGATGAGGGGCGTCCTCGTCCTCGCTGTCACAGCGAAACATCGCACCCCGTCCTGACTCACACTTGACACACCCCCCACCCACCCCTCCGTGCCTTTTTAGCGTATTTCATCCAGTCTCCAAACAAATTGTACGAGAGATACTGTGAACAATCTCGCAGCGAGATTTTGACGAAAAAAGTTGCGTGTGAACGCCCCGCCTTCCGACCGAGCCGGATTTGTCGCCAAGAATTATGGCGCGGTTAAGGGCCCTTAACCGCGACATAATTCTGGATTTGAGCGCTCGAAATGGCCGAAAAACGAGTCTTTTTACATGAATTTCGAGGCGTTTTTGAAACAAATCGAGCACTTTTTTTCCAACGGCAAGGAAGTAGCAGGGTAGCAGCCTGCTGCAGGCTCTGACCGGTTAGCGGTCGCCATATAAGGAATACCGTACAGTGGTCGCCTTATAAGGAAGGGTACCACACAGCGGTCGGTATGGAGCAGTATTTCAAGACAATTTTACAATTTGCCGCATCAATGTATTGATGTATTGATGGTGAGGCATAGTTGGTATGGTGATGTCACATTCAAGATGGATCACACTTTGAACCCTTCAAACAAAAACCTTTTATATCTTTCATATGATCTAATCTGAAACCTTTCTTCGTGTGATACTGATACAAAGTGCAACCGCCCTTATCGTCATTGCAATAGTGGCAATTCCAACCGTTGGGAAATACACTTTGATAAGTACAAAAAACGTTTTCCAGCTTAGTGTTGTGTGATACGGCATTTTTTGAGCACCACTTTTTGCATTGATTTGGAAACAATAATTTATACGTACTAGGACTAACCGCATATCCTGGTTTCCAATCTTTTATTATTTTGTTTAGCAATGGTGAGGGATCCAACGTAAAATCGCAAATGCCATTGAAAACATCCAAAGATCCGTCGACATCCACCATGAAGGAGTTTACCCCATCGGGCGTGGATGCGATCGTCACCAACTGGTGACTTCTACCGAGCATCACAATGCCATTCTTTCCGGTAAAGTCGACGAACGTGATCGGAACGGTCTCCTCCACAGAACGCGGACTCTGCGCCCACACCGTGTGCGTGTAGACGCTAATCGTAATGCGATTCCCTGTTTGTGTGCACGTACCGGTGCCTGACGTCATACTCCGCTGGAACAACGTCTTGATCTTTGGACTGTTGATTGGACTGTTTATGCTTCCATGCGGAGTAGTATCCACCAAAAAGACCTGCAAACAAGGCGGTTGTGACAAAGAAGAACATTGTGCACCCTAGCCATATATTGTGCCATCGTGCCGTCACCTCCACCTTTTGCAATTTGTCAGCGACCATGTTGTTTTACTTTGTTGACTATATAACATCTTTATATACTGATGGTGTCCATGCTCGCGTTTCCATGCTATAATACTACTTTAGTGTATTTAACGTACCTACCGACCATATTGTGAGGACATCGGACCTACCCACCTTTGTTTTGCCGCTTGCTTCTGTGCCGCTTCAAAAATTTCCAAACAACTTCCCGGTTTTGGCTTTGATTGAGCTTTGCTAAGTAAATTCTGATATTTTGTCTCTGCAGCTTTTGCCTTTTTGTTAGCCTCTTCTTCTTTTCGTTTCACTTCTAGTATTACTTGTTCAGCCTTTCTCGTTTCTTCTTTTGCATCTTCAGCCTTCTGCTTCGCTTCCTTTGCTTCCGCTCTAGCGTCATCCAATTCCTTTTGTTGGTAATCGATAAATTGGATTTTTTCAGTAATACTTTGCTTTAACATAGTATTAGACTCAGCCAGCATAGTATTTGTACAAAGTAACACTGGCTGTTGCTGTTGTAATTGGCGGATCTTGTCAATCAAAAACGATGGATCTTGCGGCGGTGTATATCCAAACGCGGTGGCCACACACCCCCAATAGATATGATGCTGCGCTACCATGCCTTTCATTTCTTCTTGATCTTTGGTCAATGCTTCATGGCTTTCATTTAGTGCTTTGTGACTTTCGTTTAGTGTTTTGTGACTTTCTCTTAGATTAGCTATTTCCATTTTCAATGTTTCCATTTCGTTTGGTTGTTGAATATTGGATACAGGGACGAGGGTCGTGGTTACATTTGCGCAAGGGATGACCGTCTTGTGAAAATTGCCAGCGACTTTGTTTCGTTTTACAGGTCGTTCTCCCGTGTAGAACTTGCATTTAGACAAATGATAATCAATTGCCTCTTTTTTATGTTTCCCTAAAGATTCGGTTGCAACATCAATATTAACGTTGCAGTATTTACATTTGAAAATTGAATACATTCGTTGATTGGGATCATTGCAATCGTTTCGTCGTTTGATTTGTTTCAACTCTTCGCGATCCACAACCCAATCCGTGTACGACACCTCGTTTTTCATGAGTGTGTTTTTTGTTGCATTTGTCCACTCTCTTCTTATCAACAGTTTAGCGTACAAAATCCAAATCAATATCGACCGCTGTGCGGTACCCTTCCTTATATGGCGACCGCTGTGCGGTATTCCTTATATGGTGACCCGACAGTGGTCAGAGCCTGCTGCAGGCTGCTACCCTGCTACTTCCTTGCCGTTGGAAAAAAAGTGCTCGTTTTGTTTCAAAAACGCCTCGAAATTCATGTAAAAAGACTCGGTTTTCGGCCATTTCGAGCGCTCAAATCCAGAATTATGTCGCGGTTAAGGGCCCTTAACCGCGCCATAATTCTTGGCGACAAATCCGGCTCGGTCGGAAGACGGGGCGTTCACACGCAACTTTTTTCGTCAAAATCTCGCTGTGAGATTGTTCACAGCATAACGCACGCTAGCGCACGTTCCAGTTACAACACCATTTCAATCGGACGGCATTGTATCAACTTCGGGATCGCTCGGGAGGCGGATGGCAACAAAGCAAGTCGAAACGAAAGGACACCATCTCGTTCAGATGGTCTTGTTTATTTACCGCAGTCGCGCGCCGATTAGCCCCCGATCTGCCCCCGATCTGCCCCCGATCTGTATTCGAACAGTGACACGTACGGAGCGATAGGATTATAACAGTGACACGTACGGAGTAATGACACCATTTCAGCCATGAGGTGTCCTGCAATTTGGACATGCCGATTTACGCGGGAAGGCAAAACGCGGGAAAACCTTGTGTTGAGAGAGAAAAATCGGCGATGGAAAAGTGCTCGGATTGTAAGAAGGGAGGGAGTCGATTTTTGAGTGTTTTTACGTGGATTTTGAGGGGTTAATTATTTGATAAGGTACGCCGCAATGGTGCCACTCACGCCGCATTTTGGTGCTTCTTGTAGACCGACATGAAGCGTGCGATGAACGCTTCAATATGGAAGATGGGTTCGGAACCCGACTGCATACTGCACTCGTACTGCGCGGCATTGTACACGGCCTCATGCTTGACCGCTAGCGGCGACTTCTTAATGAGTGCCTGTGTCAGACCGCGGATGATGAGCTCCGGCGGGATGCAGTTTGAGAGTAGCTCGTACAGCCTACCGCGCACTTTCAGCAGCTGCTGCGGCGACTGCGTGGAGAGGATATCGTCGGCAACGGCGTTAATGTATAGTTGCCAGTCGGGAAGCTCAACGCGCTGGTCGTCGGTGAAGGGATAATTGGCCACCTTGCATGCCTCAAGCGAAAGCACAGCTCGGCGCAGGTTGCGCTCACTCGAATGCGCAATGCGCATTGCGAGAGTCTGCGGTAGCTCGAGACCCTCCTTCATGGCGACCTTCTCAAGAACGGAGCAAATCTCCTCGTGTGATGGTGCGCTGATACGCAGGCACACACAGCGGGAGCGGATCGGCGCGATCACTTTCGATGGGTTGACGCAACATAGGAGGAGTCGGCAGGTACCAGCATGTTTCTCCATTGTGCGGCGCAGCGCGTCCTGCGCGGGCTTGCTTAGCCGTTCGGCCTCGTTGAGTAAAACTATCTTAAAGTTGGGGGACGCGGCCATTGCGCTCTCGGCGGAGCGTGCGACGACTGGCGCGGACTGCGCAATCTCCTTGATGACATCCTGAACCACCTCGCAGTCACGGATGCCTGCATCTGATGGATTCAGTTCGATGTGGTGGGCGGAGGAGACGATGGTAAGCTTGATTCGTGCCGACTTTCCGAATTTGAATGTCCGCTGCTCGGCGCGCAAGTGCTCGACGGATGAGCCATGAAGCTCGTGCAGCATTGCCATGATTCGTGTCTTTTTGCCAGCGCCAGATGGGCCATATACCAGCATGTGTGGGAAGTCGCACGATCCCATGACCATGCGCTTAAGCTGCTCTGCAAGGTCCTTGTGATAATCAAGTTGATCAAGCTGCTTCGGCCGGTGCTTGTCAACCCACAGTGCCATCGTTCGTCCTGGACTGTGAGGCGCAAGATTTTCAGTTTTCACAACACCACTCTAACCGGTCTCTTATTTTAGTGTATTTCATTTTTTTATGTAAAATGTGCTAAAATATCTGTTATATCTGTTATAAGCAAGAAGTGAGAGGAAGGACGACGAGAGAAGCAACCGACACACAGCATGGCATGGCGTCCAAGCCGCCCGATCGGGCGGGTGAGTTTGTTATGACACCATTTGATCCAAGTGGTGTCATATCCCGTATTTTTTCAATTTTTTTTTTCAAAAAATACGGGATATGACACCACTTGATCCAAGTGGTGTCATGATTTTTGTTTCTCATCTTTCTGCTTTCGCGACCTGGTCGCCTGTTGCATGACACCATTTGGATCGGATGGTGGGTGGACATTTGAGTTATTGTACCCCCTTGGAGTAAGGACACCATTTGACACAAATGGTGTCATAACATTGTCCACGAAATAAAATCGACAACATAAAAAACATAAAAACGAGAAACGGAAAGATCGAGAGGGGATTGTGGCGCAGCGAAGGCGCAGCGAAGATTTGGTTTTAAGGCCATTTAATGCAAATGGTCTCATGTCAACTCGGATCAGCTCTTAGGCTGAGGGTTGATTGATTGTGCTATCCGGCGTGGCACTGGAATTAGGCCTCGGAATTAGCCTTTCACTCGCGACACTCTTTGCCCCCGAACCAACAGGAGCGTTGATCGTGGTAGGACTGGCGCTTTTGTATGCGATTATAACAAGTATGTTTTGAATAAGACCGATGACAAGATACAAACAATCGATCTATATCGATCTACACCGATCTACACCGTTTCGTGAAGAACCTCTTTCGTGTGTTGTGCAGGAACTCCTAAACCTTTTCTAAAGGTTCCTAGCGTAAGCTGGTTCTTGCTTAGCAAACACTCGATGGGATATTGTCCGCTTCGAGAGAAGGCCACTGCCAGTCGTTTGAACAGTCGAGGATCTTGACGCGTTCCTCGTCTTCGCGCTTTTTTGCGCGACGCATTGCGTCTACAGCGCTCTGCGAAATGGGGACGCCGTTGTTCTCATAGGCTTCAAGGTCCTGCAGCAGTGCAGCCTCTTGGGCTTCGGCAGCACGCTTGGTGGCATCGAGTGCAGCTTGAGAGAAGACAACCTTGATCTCACTCAACTTTTTCATCGGCATCACCGGGCTCTCGGCGGAAATAGTAACTGGCTCTTCGACTAGCTCTTCGACTAGCTCTTCGACTTCTTCCGACGAGTAGGACGACTCGATGGACTCGTCGGTTTCGGAAAACCCTGATGGCGTGTCTCGCAGCACAGTGCCATTCAAAAAGCTGAGAATCTTCTCAAGCTCTTGCTTTGCCAATGTCGCCTTCTCTTCCATGGCCTGCTTTTCAATCTCTACGGCTTTCTTTTCAAGCTGCATGGCGCGCATGGTAACTCGCACTGCACTCCGGGAAAGCATGTCTGGATTCGTCGCTCTGTCTGGTCTCGTTTTGTTTAGGTCGCAGAACATATTTTAGCGTGTTTGCTCAATATTTCTGGAAGAAAAAATTTTTTTAGCGAAAAGATTGATCACTTACGCTAAATATTGCACCAGCCCACCTAGTCCATCTTCAGTAGACAAGTTAGAAGGAGCAGTTGGAAGGAGCAATGGCTCGATTTGCCGACGCGAACAATCTATATCGTTACAGTCTAATCTGTAATGACACGCTGTGTTTGAAGCGCAGCGAGCTGATCTCCTCGGTGCACAAGCTCATTCGTCGTGCACATACCAAAGAGCTGATGTTTTTGATTGATTGTTTTTTCAAGGCGGTGCAGTTGCACATCGACGTGGTATGCGATGTGTCGACGACACTCAAAGCGTCCGTTTCCAATTTTATCAATCGATTCACCCTTTCTTTGCTGGAAGAAGGCGTGATAATCCACTGTCCAAGTTCAATCCAGGACGAAATTACGAGTCTGTTGACAGAAGTGTCCTTTGATCATGCCAATCACAAGTACGCGGACGTGTCTTCCAAATTAAAGACGGTCATTCGTACAGTGCATCCGTTTTATCGAGGACGTTTGGGCAGCGTGGTCATGTCTTACGCCGCGCACGATCGTCCTCTGCCAACCGACGATAACGAGCGTCAATTGGTGCAAGCTCTTTATCCTACCATTGTGAATACAAATGCCACACCATCAAAGTTTGTAAATTGTGTGCAAGACAAGTTGCCGCACATTTATCCATTGACGCTGCTATCGCCGTACAAGGATTGTGGTGAGTTTCGTCGTGTATGCGTTATGAACGCTCCATGTGCTTTGTTTATTCCGGACGAGCTAAAGGTGAAGATGACGGACGATGTCGACGAGGTCATGGTCGCGCCTACTCGAGACCTTTTGAAGGAGATTGGTGCGCTCGACGATGTGCATACAAAAGGCAAGCATGATCGAAACGCATGGAAGGAATTTCTCAACAAGGGAATGAAAGTTGCACACGAGACGCCCCTTGTGCTATTTGGCCACACCTATACGGAGCTGGAGCAGCTCTACTCTGAGGGCAAGGAAAGTGAACTCGATGACGGTGTGTTCGATGTAAAAAAGTCGGCCAAATCGGCCAAAATGGCGAAACGCGACAACGACCATGAAGAAAGCGGTGACGAATTTCCTGCACTTTTGAAGACATCTGGGATTATCGATCCTGTCGTCGCCGAGTATTGTTTCGAATCGCCAGATTCGTTCTTGGAGCTTACTGACCATTCGCAATTGTTGGGGTTCAAAAACGGAACAGTCATTGCCAAATTGAGTGAATCAATTGGAGAATTTCATGCGGGTGAGGAGGTGTTTTTCAAGATGGGCGAGACGCAAGAGGATTGTGCATTCACACTTCAAGTGACGGGTTGGCAAAAGGAGTTGGAGATTCCATTCGTGCCTACGATGTTGGTGTGGGTCAAGCCTAGTTTGGAGTGGTGGGAAAAAGTGCCTTCTCCTTTAGACACCAAAGGGAATTGGAAGGAGTCTCTGTTCAAGTGCCTTCGCAGACGTTCAAAAACCAACATTTCAAATATGGGATACATGCCGTGTCTACTTGCAAAGCGCTACAAGGGCGTGCGACTTACTGTGGCGCACGGCTCTTTTGGAACGTCAATGTACGGGCACACGTTACTCAAAACGCTCCTCTTTGCAAAGCACGTGGGCGTCAAAGATGTTGGACCATTCAACATGCTCGTTTCACCTAATCATCAAGTGCTGCTTGTCGATATTGGAAAGCCATCAAATGAACACATGATCGCGTACGACAAAAAGGGGCTTTTTACGAGTCATGTATTCACAGATCAACAAACGCTCTCGATGCAAGTCGGCATCAATCGTAAGGAGATTGTGGATTTTATATCCAAATTGCAGCGTGTCGCACCACGCGCTAGCATGGACGCTGTCTTTTGGGAAAAGGTCGATCACTACTGTCGTGGTGAGGACGTCAAACTGTTCTGATCAATATAAAAAGTGATAGAAGAGTGATAGAATAGTGATAGAAGAGTGATAGAAGAGTGTTGTGAGTGACTTGGTGACTACTGTCTCTGTTTTGAATGGAACGTGTGACTGAACGACATGACAATTTGAATCCTTGCAATATTGTTTATGAAGTATGGTGCACACGCAATCCGTTTTTTAAAGGGGAGCGTTTCAACGTCTTTTCTCATCTCGTTGGATTTATCGGATTTATGTGCTGGGGAATTCTAAACCTAGCCCTTATGCACACGGGCTCTGCCGCCGTTTTTCAATCATTATTCTTATTTTCATTGGCGTTGGTGTACGCCGTGTCCACAATGTATCACACGTACGTTGCGAGGAAGTTGTGGTCAAAGTGGCTCCGAGTGATGGACTACTTGTGCATCTACATATCAATGTGTTTGCAATCCGTCTTCATCATTCAAATTGTTTCTGAAAAGTACCCTAAACGCCAGATCCATTGGCAAAGTTTTGCGGATCTGATCATTGCGGTGAGCATCGTAATTGTGGCCACTGTAGGTCGTGAACTGGACGTGCTTTTTTTGAACATAAACACCTATGTCAAAATGGAGCCTTGCGATCCTTGCCGCTACGCCCACGTGGATGGAGTGCACACATTGATGCGACTTGGGATTAATTCGCTGTTTGTATCGCAGTGGATCCTGTACGTGGCAATTGTGTACGACTCACTAGCCCACCCTTACAATTTGCTCCTCATCTTTGTGATGGGGGGCACTTCCATCATAATCGCGATGACCCAAGTGAATGACTACTACAATATAACATCTATATTTATGAAAAAATGCCCGTATCCTCATGGCATATTCCATGTGAGTGCACTTGTCTGCACCGTCCTAATCGCAGCCACAAATGAAATTGTGCTTCGATTATGACCCTTTATATTGTATGACGCTAGGATTGTTTGAAAAGAATGTCATAAGAATGACAAGAAAAAATGGATTATGAACATGTCGATCTTATACCGGCGGATGAATTACCACCGTTTCACAAGATTTTTAAGATGGAAATCAAGAAGAGCGATCCGAGAATATCATATGGCTCAATCAACTTGGAGACTCTTCTGCTCATAGTCCTTGTATCACATGCCAAGGAAATGAGATACGACAAGTTTTTGGACGCATTACATATTACGCACACGTTGTTGAGCGCGCATGGTTGTGACATCTCATATCAGCATCGTAACATACTTTCCACATTACAAAATACACCATGTGTCCGCGTGCGATTCGACACTCGCATAAAAGAGTGTGTAGTCTCATTAGTCTCGTTTAAGAAGGATCGAAAGACACGTTCTATATAAGAGCATGTGAGAGGAGAGAGAACAGAGAGAACAAGGGAGGTAGAGACGCATGGATTTGTCTTCCTTGGACGAAGCGTTGGAGGCTTCGGTGTATGAATCTACTTACAAGTCAGTGAGTCACTCTCATTTTTCGGCTTTGCAGCAGTCTTCCAAGAATGCCAGTATTGGTGTACGACAAGGAACTGTAGATAGAGTGTATCACAAGGTTACTTCTCTCAAGCCTAAAAGCTGGCAGGAAGTGATTATCGATGCGATTTATAATGGAAATTCTCCTGGAAACTCATGGAAAACGCGTGAGTTGGGAGACGCCAGGTTTGCCGAAGATTATGGAAGTGTCGATTCAGGTCACAAAGTTCCTAATTATATGTTCACCGATGCAATGGAGACTTTGACGACTGGATACAAAGCTACCCAATTTCCAGGTCTCCAAAAAGTTACGGAAGAGCTATCCGAACGATGGTTCAATCCCGAAAAGTATCCACTGCCTTGTTGGCCAAATGGATTTATCCACGGGTTTGGTAGCGCAGACGTGGTCGTAATCATGCTGCTCATGAATGATCTGACACCGCCCGACACGTGGACTTACAAGTTAGGAAAACTGTCCATGGTCGCGGCACTTTTCAATGGCTGCTCGCCGAATGGTGATTGGACGCAACGGACAAAAGAGAATGAGACTGCAGGCACATTTACACCAACTGGTACACACAAGGCTACAACTTGTAGATATAGAAATGATACTCGAGATGCTTTAGATGCTCACATGAGGGCACCAACCGAGCCACATGGTGACTTGCGTCCAATAGGGTGGTCTTCGGCATGTGGATATGCTACAAAAATCAGAAATTACATTGAAAAGATATACGACTTTCCATCCGGTCCTCCGGTGTATTACACTGTCAAGTCTTCGTATGCATTGAAATCAGTGCTTGCAGAGGTATGTCAATCATTAGTTTCAGATGGATATGCGCACCATCTGCGTTTCTTTATGAACACATTTATTGGATTGTCTTTTGGCTTTCAACCGAGTTTCAGGGAATTACCAACACCATCGGTGCCTCCTCCTATAGTTCGAAGCGACAATTCTTACATTCGGGAAACAAATGAGGATGCATTGCTGAGGACTAGTAAGGTTTACAACCCGATGCCTGAAATCTTTGAGGAGACTGTAGCACGAGCACCACCTCCAATGCCAACGGTTCCGATAACCCCGTATAATCCTTCCAATACAACGACAACTGTCACTGCTGCGGCGAGTGGTTCTCTTCCACAAGCAATTGTGGTGCCAAGTGGAGCGACAGGAACGACGGGTGCTAATATGATGACGGTGGTGCAAGCGATACCTATGGATACAAGTGCTGCAAGCGGTGGTGCAAACAGTACGATCAAACGAGGACATTCGGAGGAGCTTGCAAATGTGAAGACGGTGAAAAAAGAGTATGACACCTCTGGAACTGGTGACGATATACTCTTAGGAAGTGGCACGTTCAGGGGCACTGTGCACCGTTACGACGGCGCCGGTAGCAGTTCCAGTGACCATCCCTCTAGCGACCGTATCTATGGCAAGATGGATTACACTGAAGAGTTTTTAAGCAAGATAGTAGTGTCAGGACCTGCTGCTCCAGGTACTTACGAACAGGGATTCTATATAGGAAATTGGATGAATAACCTCTGGAATGGGCATGGAGTCTTGAGGTTTCCAGCTGTCGGACCGTACGTGCCGAACACCACGCTCTACACGCTCCACGGCATGCTCTATGGACAACAATGTCTTTACGAAGGTGAATTTGTAAACGGATATTTTGAGGGAAGTGGCAAACTCCATCTCCCCGATGGGCGCTGTTGGGATGGGAATTGGACACTAGGCAAACGAACGGACCATATCGGTACTATGAAAATACCTCCCAGATCGAACACGTTAATACCTGAATACACGTATGAAACTGGCATATGGACTCAAGATATGGACGAATTTGTCTCCCTGACTGACTATGCATATACAAAAGCCGATAAAATGCACGCTGAGCACACACCTTCTGGTCCAAACCAAGCATATGTGGTAGTGCAATTGCCATATTATCGAAAACTTGAGTATCCAATCGCAAGGTTTGGTGGTGGTATCATGCTGCGCGCCGCACCTTCCGAAACACTCACGGCGTTGAGGCAATTTTTCAATGGTTCAGATCCAAGGTTAGTGGGGTTTGGACGAGACACAACACCTTACGCGCAGTACAACTCTCTCACACCGATTTCGGTGTACGATATCGATTACAATGCACACGACATACTACGACGTCATCACTCGTATCTGGGTGAAAAACGCATTCCCGACAATGTGAAACGATTCAAAAAGGTGATAGAAGATGATTCTGCTATGAAGGACTTACTTTCCGTGGACACGTGCACGCGTGTGAATCAATTTTTGAAAACGTTTACCAGCAACCCTTTTTGTCGATACGAACCCCCACTCATGGATACACAGAATGAGCAATATCTCTTTCATGGAGGTCCTTGGTCTGCAATTTGGGGCATTTTACAAACTGGATTTGACGAGAAGCGCGCTTCACCTGGTATGTTTGGAAAAGGTGTGTACTTTGCCGAAGATCCTGTGAAATGTGATCAATACGCGCGAGGGCGAAGGACTGCTTCAGTCCATGCGCATATGACGCCAGAGGAGCAGGAACAGGTGCAGCGATATTTTGACATCCCAGACAGTCTACTTGCAGATGCAGTGGTCAACAATAAAAAGCAGGACCTCTTTGCAATACTTCTTTGCAGGGTCGTACTCGGGAATGCAATCCATAGAGGTCGCGATGATTTTGAAAGGAATGAATCGGGAGTCAAGAATAAAAAAGGGAGTGATGAACCGCTCTTTTATCAAGATCCAGAGTCAAAACCGGCTGGTCAACGACATTTGGACCCATACAGCGGATCGATGGGCAGTGCCAGAAATATTTCAAATCTCTTCAACTCCATTGTTGGAGTTCATGGAGGAGCAGTGTATGGAAGTCTACGCTTCCGTGAATTCATAGTCTACAAGGGCATCGTCGCCCAACCAACACAACTCATCTTCTACAAGCGTACAAAAAAAGACTTCCCATCCGTTTACACCGATCCCTACAAATGTTCATGATTTATTTGAACAAATACGCTAAAAAGGTACGAACCAGTTTACGCTAGTTGTTCAGAACCTCTTTCGTGAACAACTAGCGTTAGCTGGTTCTTCACGAAAGGAGGATACAAAAGGAAATGGAGGCTATCTTAAAGCTGCACGTCGAAATGCTCGAAGTGCAACGCGAGGAACTCACAAAGCGCATCCTTGCGGAACATGCGATGCGAGACTTTGAAACGCCACAAATCAACACCAAACTCTACATGGTGTTGTCACAACTTGCCAACTTGGCCAATGTACCAAGTCCAGATCAAGATTTTGTTAAGAAGAGTGAAATGGATCTTAGTCACTGGATTCGCACAGACTTTGTCCAAGGCATCACTCGTCAGGTGCTTGAAAGTTTGAAGAGTGTGAAGGAGTGAGAGTGTCAATGTCCTTGAGAAGCACTCGTTCCGACTTTGGAGCTCCCGTGTCCGCATGTAGTTTTACAATACGCATTTCGGTCATAATCACATCCGAAGGATCTAATCGTTTGTAAAAATTCGTAGTCTTTACCGCCACATTGTAAAACTCCTCGTACAGCGGTAGCACGTATTGAAAGAGCGCGCGGTTACGAAGGATGCGCCGCACTGTAATGCCGTGAGGTGTCCATTGCACAAAATCGCAAAAGTCCACATCATACACCTCCATTTGTAAGTTCATTTGTAGCAAATACCCTGTCAAAATGTCGGAATCTTCCATTGGTGGGTCTTTCTCTCGCAGTCGATACGGCGCCTTGATCTCCAGCACGCCCACCAGAGTGTCACCCTCGTACAACAAACCATCGGGCGATGCGCGTAACCAACTGTGCTCCTCATGCGTGCGGCCTCCATGCTCTTGCACTCGCAAATTGTTCGAAAACGAAGAATGCATGCTGTACATTGTCAATGCATCGCTTTCGTGATCCTGACCCCAACGCGTCGCCTCGTTACTAAACGGTTCGGGTCCGATGTGCTCACGCAGGCACCTAAACAGCTTTTGGCGAGCCTCGTCACGACCATATCCAAATCCTAGCACCTTGTCCAACTCCGATGCGTTAATTTTACCAATACGTGCCGAAAACCACGCCTCCGAACGCTGCAGCAACGGACCGTCCATTGCCAAGACCGCCAATCACACACTCTGCAATATAAAGCTTTTCTAGAAAGGTTTATATAGACAACTCATGCAAGCTCAACTTCGATCCGTCATAACTTCTAGCGTGGCCGCCGTCTTCAAAGACTCGGCGAAGCAGCTAGTCTCCAACGAATCCCGATTGGTCTTTTCATTACCAAGCACCATCAAATGGAGCGAATTGATAACATTAGACAATTTGTTTCGAGAGCAGCTTCTGCGCGTATGCGTCATGAGCGATGGCAGCAAGATCCATTTGCTGTTCCTGTTACCGGCGTTTCATTCGTCAACCGTGACCCCTCAGAAATTGGTCATGCGCGCCATCCGTGCTATGATCAAAACTACCTTGCACACCCTCAACGAGGAGCAGCGACAGAACATGCTCGCCATCACCATGCGTGTGCACAATCTACAGTCCATCAACGAAAATATTATCACTGAAGGCGTCAGCTTCAAACCCAATGAGCACACCGTCACCCTCATCGGACGGTTTGGTGCAAATCACCCGATTGATATTTCAAAACTAACACAAATCTTTAAAAATTACACTACGGATGGACTTCTCTCCGTCACCAAGAACGCGGAACAAGAGACCGTCAAGGGCATCTCTCCCGAAGGCAAAATCTGCTCGGAAGAGGGACTCTTGCCCCTCGTTCTTTATGCCGATATCAAACATGAGTCCCTCAAACCCGCACCGTCCATTGTCGGCAAACGAAAAACAGAAGAAAAAGGAGAACAAAAAACAGAGGAGCCTACGGTCCGTAAACGGGGTCTGTTTAGCTGGTTTGTCTAAATAACCGTCTCAATTCTATTCTGTTGTAAACACTGGATGAATGTGACCTCATTGTCTTCGTAATCTATGGAATTGTTGCACGTCTTGACGCGGTAGAAATGGAGAATTGGGTCTGTGTATCGAAAAGGCGCACAGAGAAGATCCTCTTCTGTGCAGCAATTCCAAACCTTATCTTGACAGTAGAATGTGTGTAAGTTGTCGAATTTATCAACTTCCACAATCCAAAATGTGGTATACTTTGTCATCAAAAAGTCACGCCAGTCAGCAGTGGAGCAAGCGTCTGCTGTATCGGATCCCCCAAATTTTGTAATCATTTCTTGAATCGTAAACCAGCACGGATCCCAATCTCCTGTCAGATTCCAAGCCTTGGACACTTGTTCAATGGTCAGCCGGTGTTCGCGCTTGCGTTTGAAGGGTCGCTTCTCCGTGATGGTCTTATAAATGGCCTTTTGAAGCACGTCGCTGCTGACGGATTCGACGAGAGCCTCGTTCACTGTTTGCGACCTTTCGACCATGCTGATAAGTTTTTGTAAAAGAACTTCCAAGGGTTGTGAACAATCCACGAGGTGCGACACGGTTTTCAAGAGCGATTGCAAATGTGTGTGTACAAGGGGTGATCGAATGATGTCGACGACTCGCGACGACTCCTGTGACGACTGCTTCATCAAGTCGAGCTCAAGCGGTGGAGGAATGTGCTCTCGAAATGGCGTCTTGTAAATGTTGCGCAGCGAGTTGATGGCCGACGCCCAATTCTTGTTTACAAAGTTTAGCTGTAGGGGATCGGTGTATATATTATCCAAGAAACGACAGTCCGTTCGCATCTCTATCACACAACGCTCCAACGTTGTCAAATCCACCTTGTGGCATGTGCTGTGAAAGGATCGAAACAATGGCCTTACGACATGATCAAAGAACAACGCACCGCAATTTGCGCTAATGACCACGTTTGCTGGTACGAGTTGCACTTCGTAATACGCAACGTAGATGTTCTTATCTTCGAGTAACGAATCCATCGAAGAGCCCATCGTCTGCTGCAGCATGTCGGGAGTCATCACCAAACCATTTGTATCAGACTTGTATCGATGGAAGTGAGTCTTGACACTCTCGACATAAGACGTTGGCGATAAGAGCACCATCGGAGATGCCGCCTCTATCGATCGCGACAACGACACGTGCTCCGTACAAACCGCATGTAAAACCCCATGAGACCACTCTGTGAGCCGAGTGCAAGGATCGATCAACATCTGATCTCGTATACGATAAATAGCCCAAAATTGGTTTAATGTCCTCAAAAAATAACGCTTGTAATGATCTCGCAAAAGATCATCTCGCATCGGTGTCGACAGGATATTCTTCACATTCATTGGAATGGATGTCTTGATGATATCGTTCAAAATGCACATTTGCAAGTAATTTTCAGTAAAATTCGTAGACAAATACGGCTCTAGATCGATGTAAGCACTGGAAATGGAGAAGTGACCATCCACTGGATCGGTTTGAGGCCAAAGTATGTACAGATAGGTGCTCGAATTGGTAGCGGGGAGTTGATAGTGCGTGTGGAAGATCGACTGTTCGGCCTGCGTTGAAATATGTGACACTCGCACGCCCATTGTCAACCGTATGGGCTCCTTGCTGAGCATATTCAAAGTCCGTTCGGTCAGGTTGAGCGATCGCCCATTTAGCACTTCACCCGCTGCAAACAATTGCATCGCATTGCAAATTTTGTGCATCGCCATGTTACTAGAGTTGCCAGTCTCCTCTTGAGTGTACAGCCACAAAGCCATTCCTCGGTATGGCAAAAAATGCTCTTCTGAAGTCGACGTCCTCATGAAACGGGATAACTCGTCATGCTCGTCCACTAACAACGTCTTCAAACGCTGGTCACCATCGGGCAAGTGACACAAGAGCTGCGGAGTCACAATGCACCGAGCGCTGAGATACCTGTAAAGTCGAACTTTCATATCAGGCGTGATTGGCATGAGAACCTGCTCCCTCCTGTTTTGGACGATGGTGTACGGATCCACCGTTAGTTTGCATGGCTTTGATTGCGTTTCGAAGAGCATATCAAGAATCATTGGTCGAGGCAGCTGCTTAAATTGATCGACTTTGTTTTTACAATCATTGTAAGGACGCTCCTCGATGACAGAGCGAACAATCACCTCTGGCTCCACATGTGGCAACACTTGCTTCACAGCACCCAACAACCTCGTCTGTGCAGTCCCTTGAAATGCACGCCACTCGTCATTGATACCCTCGTGCCAATACACTTGCATCACCAAGTGCAACTGGACATGTGCATCGGCATTGACAGTGTTGCGAATATCAATGTGGCGACTCACCTCTTGGCTACATATTATAAAGGACTCCTCATCCATATTAAACAATGTTTCCGCCAAAACTCTTTGAAGCTCTCCTGCAACACTCAAAAAGGATGGGTTATTCCATGACGTCACAATCAAACGATGCAACTGACGATTGTGCGACATCATGCGGTAGTATGTGAGGACAAGTGCTGCTTCTCACGCACTTTTTTCTTTTTTAGCGTATTTAATCGCTATTTTTTAAAAAGTGATGGACAAAAACCGATAAAATGGAACTTTACGCACACACCGACCAGTGTCAATTTCCTCGACAATCTTGTCGTTATCCTCGTCCTCGTCCTCGTCCTCATCCTCACATCACCATGCAACTGCGTGCAAGACGAAGACGGCAAAAATGCGCCATTTGCGCGTCTATTCTAATGACTATATATGTAGTGTTGGTCATCATAATTCTATATCTTATTGCATCGCTCATGGTCTACATCACCGTTCGCATTTTGTTTTCACAACAATGATACTGTCACTTAAAATAACCCCGATTGAAAATAGAGGTTGTGTGTCGAGCCGAAGGCACTGTTTGAAACACATCTGGTAATAAGTTTCCATATGAATCAAAAAATTGCACTGACCACATGTTGAACATGTGATTGTATCCTTTTATCAGCCCCACATACGCATTCTTGTGTGTGAATATGTTCATATCATGTGTGATTTTCGGTAGTAAAGATTGTGTCATATCGACTGGAATATCTATCATGGCCCCGATCAAGTTGTAATGTTGATCATACACAGGCTGTTTTTGTCGCGGTCCTGTGATATTACATCCAAAGAACATCATATTGATCTTGTTGCTTTGACCACCTTGAGGATTAATACCGGCATATGCTTCTTCGTGCTTGATTACAAGTCCAAAAAAGTCACACTGAGTTTTCACAATCATTGCAGAATCTTCTCTCAAGCGATAACCCGAATTCCCTCTTAATGAAACGACTAGATAGATTTTTGCAATAGTACTTCTTATAGTATTCCATAAAAGCTTGTTGTCAATTTCCAAAGAGGTGGTGTCTAACCATGCATGAGAAAACACATTGTCACCCACGGTTTCCATATAGTTTTCAATCGTGTCTTTTACAAACTCCACCTTGTCAGTGTCATCGATACGCTGTATGTCGGCTAAATTTACCGCTACAAAGCGAGCGTTCGTAAGCTTGTCATGTAAACTCATTTGGCGTTGAAAGAACTGTGAATCCGAGCCGTCGGGTGCACCTAGGTAAACCAGAGAAGGGACATGACCAGTCTCACATGCATATGTTACCATATCGTCGACAATGCGCTTGCGATGGAGTTCCTTGGAAATGGAACCGTAATCTTCAGTGCGTTCGCAAAGATCCAGCTTGTCTGAAGCATCCGGTGACAAATCTCCTCTCATACGTTTCTGTTTTTCATAACGTTTCCAAGCATCTCTGACCGTATACGTGTGAATATTTCCATCTGTAAATTGCATATCGCCACTGTTATTTTGGTACATCCACCAACCGGGAGGAAGTGACTCTTTACTTCGTTTATGTTTTTGAATTCCTTTGTCACTCTGTTTTTCAGAATTATTTGTCAATACTCGTTGTGAGGTTCTAGTATCAATACTCAATTTGTGAAAAGTGGGAAGCATACGACGTCTTACGAACCACCTATCTCCACCCGATCTTCACCCAATCTTCACCCTGCATCCACATACGTTCTTGATATTCATTTATATTCCTGTCAATGCTTTGGAAGCGGACAGGACCTAATAGGCTCGTTGTTGCGTTTCATTTGTTCAATCGATGCGAGTCTGGCCCTCATTTGCGTCTTCTGCCATTCAGTGGCATCTCGATACTGTGGGTTGTTCAAACTTTCATTGGCGTGTCGAATAGCTTCGTCATAACCTTGGGGTATTTGATTTCCTTTATGCTTGAATGAGGGCTGTGTCCACGCCATTTGACTCTGGAAACTGCGCGAGTTGATGTTATCACGATGCCTTATCACAGCCGCCAAGGCTTTGAGATGTTCGTACACGTAACTGTAAGTGATATCAGTCGAATTTGTTGCATCAGCATGCGTGACTCCAACAAGACGCCTGAGCATCGACAATGCCGAATCGTGCAAGCTAGCTTCAACCTGATTGTCTTCATGTCTAGGATGATGCTCATTTTCCTCTTTGAGGTGATTGAGTTTTCGATTCAAATCATCAAGATCCACCTTTTCAAATCTGCCCAGTTTTTCACGGTGGTATTCTCCCATCAAGGCTGTAGTCATTCGCTCAAAATTTGAACCCTGTAGTGCTTGTACGAGCTCGTTTTGAACAATCAACGCATTTTGAACACAGGGAATGGACCCGTTCTCGTAGCGTGTCTCGGCGTCGATGTCAGCAAGAATCGATTGATTCGTCTCGGCTGCTTGCAAAGGAGTGATAGAATTGGTGACAAATCCATTCTCCAATTCTTGCCTCATCTTAGGAAATTCATGCTCGATATCGGCGACATTTTGTGCATGCATGTTGCATCTGCCATTCCCTTCTGACCAGAACGTTTTATGATCGCTCTTGAGCATTGTTTTGAACGCCAGTACTCGATCTGCTGGTACATTGCGAGCGAGTATCTTTATGTGATCACCCAATTTCCACTCAGGATCCTCTGTAATCATGGATTGAATCCACACCCTCAACATCGGTGCTCCACCTTCCACGGAGGCACTGCGAATCTTTTCATTTGTAGTACTTCCAATATAAATTATGTTATTGTCGTTGTCCACCACACCGTAAATCGTATGAGGTTTGATTGAAACGATAGCATTTGTCTTGCGACGCTTCACTGCTGGAGCGCTAGTCCCACTCGATACAAATTCGGGACGTGTGCGTGTTCCAGTACTGATTGTACTGATAGTGGTATCATCATCAGAATCCGCCATTTTATAGCTTATCGGTGATATCGCGCACACTCTCTCCATTTTTTAGCGTGTTTGATTATTTTTTTTTCTAATTTTCACTCTCGACCACCGTTTTCGACCATTCGCTTGAGAGCTTCTATCATAATCGGATACCCCACTCGCATGTTCCACGTTTGACTCAGCGTGGGGGCGTGCCACGCAAAACCGGAGCCGTCGTCATACCCCATGGACTTCGCCTCTGACCACGCAGTCTTGGCCGGTATCTCAGACATGATCATCACCAACGCATGGTACGATCGTCCGGAGCTCATCAGTTCCATTGCGAGATTGCGGCACTTGATGGCGGGATAGAAAGTCTTGCATTCCTCCAAAAGGGTATTCGCTTCATTGTAAGATATTTCCTGGATCGCTGCCAACACGGCAGGTAGACTATCGGCCATGTCTTCACAAGGGGCGACACAACAGTGATTCCAATTCTCCTTTCGTGTGAGCTCGGCGTAGATATCTCCAGTGTATGGCGTTTCAAATGGACGCTGGAATGACATGTCGAACACCTTCTTGCCAGTAACCTTGTTCTTGACACTGCCAACCCAAGTGGGATTGAACGTCGGATAGCCATACATTTCGATCTCGATGTCCTCGGCCTTAATGTCGTGCTTTTCTGTATTGGACTCGCCCGCAGTAGCCTTTACATGTTTCGCCTTGGACTCGCTCGCACTTTCCTCAGTTTCCTCAGTCTTTACACGCTTCGCCATGGGCTCACTCGCTGTGTCAGGATGGTTTCGTGCACCCTCCAAACACCCTCTTTTGAAAATTTAGAGTATTTTATCAATAAATTCGTGTTAGCGTCGATTTTACCTTCTACCCGGCAAGCGTTCGAATGGAGACTAAAAAGGGGAGGAATCCGACTTTGCGAAGTCCCCAAAGCAAGTTTGTGGCGATTTTTGTAGTTTTACCATACGCATCGGCACCCACACTCACCTCCAAGGATGCCACGTTGATGAGCAAGCCGGCTGGCCTCTTGTCGGAGGCGTTCACCCAATCGATCACCACCGACAATATCAAGTCGATTTCACCATTGGTGTTCAATTGATTTGGTAGCAGCAGATAACTCAATGTCGACCCGGCTTTTGCTTTGGCAAAACTTGCAAAGTTTTTCACCGTGAGTCGAATTTTTAAAGAATTCGAAGCATTGACACTCTCTTCCTTGTCGAATAACATGCCTGGTTCGAATACAATATTTGTCACTACCAATGCATTTTCAACAGATTTCACCTTTGTCTTGATAGAATCATTGATCGCATTTATGATATTGGGCGAGTTGTTCAGTGCCCGAATGAGTGCGTCGTCGAGGAGCAGACCTCGTGCGTTGGATAAGATCTTTTGTTCGACCACGTACACTACTTCGGGAGGATTTTCCGACTGAGGCGTCAATAAACCCGCATCGATGCTGTGCACAAGCTCGTATACCTCGTGTGTTGTCGACTCGTCCTCCAACGCTTCCAATGGCATCCACACGTCGATTTGTCGTTTCTGAAGCGATTGGCCACATTTCACTAAACTAGGTATCATGGTTATCAAGGTTTTATCATCACTAGTTAATCATGTATAATCGTTTATATTGCGCTAAATATAATGATGACATCCAATGCAAGCATTGACGCAATCCATCTCAATGCAAACTCTCTGTAGCGACACTCTCTCTCTCGTCTTTCGGTCCCTCTCCGATGCAGATGCGTGGAGCATGCGCAGCGTCTCCAAGGCCTTTGCTGCGCAAAGCAAAGAACGAGATTACAATTTGAAATCCTTTTTAAAATACGAAACGTGCCTCAACGACATGACGCCTCACAAGGGAATGTGGCGTCGAGCACGACGAGAAGGCTGCCAATCGCAACTCGCCTCCAAACTAACCTACAATCTATTAGAGCATGCAGCGGCAGACGTCTCAGATTTGATCCAACAAGATCGCATCCACGAATTCACCACGTGGGATCTGGCAACTCTCGACGAAAATACCGTCCGCATCGACGTCAACCTGCCCATCGCACTGTACCTATTGAACTTTGCAAAAATTCCACGTTTGCAACGCAAAGCACTCCCCAAAGTCTCGACAACAAGCAATTATCACATCACATACCACGAGCTCGTGCAGGCGTGCGCCTACTTTCAAAACTCGTACCCACTCCAACAGTTTCTCGATCTACACGACTCGTACTTTGCATTCCAATGGCACATATCGCAAGTGCATCCTTTTTTTAGGCAATGCAAGACGGCCTCGATGCAACACCCCCCCTTGTATCCTATTGCCACCATGAAGAAGCGAACATCCTCGACTCTAAACACAGCAAAAAGACACTGTACGCATGAAAAACCCTACTGTGAATCAGCTTATAGTAGTTGTAATGAAGAAAGTTGATGAAAAGGCCTATGAACTACCGGATGTGTGTGTCACTGCGGTTGTAGAACGACGACTCTCATCGTAAAGACCGTCATTGAGTAACTTTAGATTCGTACACTCATGCAAATCTTGCCACGCAGAATAAAAACCGCCAAACAAACCTGCAAACAGTGCTGTAGTTACAAAGAAAAAGAGGGTGCTTCCGAGCCAAATGTTGTGCCAGCGTGCAGTGACTTCCACTTCTTGCAATTTACTGTTTGCAACCATGGTAATGCTCTTGAATCGGTACTTGTTGTTTATATATGATTGCATTGTTATAGAACCTGCTCGCACTCTCATCCTACTCCTACCCACCTCTTCACCCGTTTCTTTAGTCACATCTCCACCCTCTCACAATCCAAGCACTTTTGAGCGCTCCACAATCCGAGCACTTTTTCTTGTCCAAAGCTATGGCGCGGTTTGACCCCCCAAACCGCGACATAGGTTTTCAAATGGTATGCGAACTATTGGCCCGAAAAACACACCTTTTTACATGAATTTTGAGCCGCTTTTTTGGCGTCGGTTACAAATGATCCAAATGCAAAAAGTAACGGACAAATGCAAATTGCATTTGGCCAAATGCAGGAT